>MDSV01044253.1_pt1 | contig 28643 bp, 29 predicted proteins | sample 810851 | NCBI WGS metagenome assembly MDSV01 (sample SAMN05326640, study PRJNA326480) | marine metagenome | isolation source: seawater | place: Atlantic Ocean: North East | collected 2012 | reverse complement strand
TTATTTTAAAACATTGAGACCGGGCAAGTCTTTTCCTTCAAGAAATTCTAAAAATGCACCACCTGCTGTTGATAAGTGTGTAAAAGAAAATTTATCCTTACTTCTATTAATCGCAGAAATAGTATCTCCTCCACCAAGTATTGATACCAAAGATTTATTGGTTGTATTTTGTGAAATTTTCTTGGCGATCGCCAAGGTGCCAATTAAAAAGTTTTTGTTTTCAAAGTATCCTGCAGGTCCATTCCATAAAACTGTATTGGATTGATCTATTATATCTTCAATATTTTTAATTGTTTTTGGACCAATATCTAAGACTATTTCATTTTCATCAATGGAATCTTGTTTTTTTGTTTTCCCTAAACTCTCAAAGCTAGTTGAAACATTGCAATCTTCTGGTATGACAATATTACAATTATATTTTCTAGCCTCAGTATATATCTTTTCAATTATTTTTTTTGAATTATTTTCTACAAGTGATTTGCCAACTCTAAAACCTTTAAAAGTTAAAAAATTATTAGCCATAGCCCCAACAACAATAATGTTATTTACATTTTTTATTAAATTAATAATTACATTGATTTTTGTTGAAATTTTTGATCCTCCAATAATACAGGTAACAGGCTCTTTTTTATTTTGAACAACTGCATCTATTGCAGAAACCTCTTTTTTTAAAAGTGGTCCTGCATAGGACTCTTTCATATATTTTGCTATTTTATGAACAGAAGCTTGTTCTCTGTGAGAGCAAGAAAAAGCATCATTGATATAAATATCGCCTAGAGAAGCAAGTTTCTTCGCAAAACCATCATCATTTTTATTTTCTCCTTCAAAAAATCTAATATTTTCTAATAAAATAATTTCGCCTTCTTTTAAGTATGCAAATTTGCTTTTTGTTTCGTCATTTATATCTCCCATAAAAAAAAATACATTTGTGTCTAGTTGATCTTTTAAACACTTATATATTGGAGCAAGAGACAGTTCATTATTCTTTTTACCATTTGGCCTTCCCAAATGGCTTATTATAACTATCTTAGCTTTTCTTTTTATTAAGTTTTTTAAAAAAGGTAAGCTTGTCAAAATTCTGCTTTTATCTTGAATCTTTTTTTTGTTCAACGGAACATTTAAATCAAGTCTTACAATTACAGTTTTACTCTGAACTTTTAAATTGTCAGAAAAATATTTTATTTTACTCATTTAAAACTTGATTATTTTCTAAGCCTCTCCTGAATTGTGAGCACTATTTTTTCCACTGATAAATCAAGATGTTCGTACACTTTTTTATAAGGTGCGCTTTCCCCAAATTTATCAATACCTAAGGAAATACCTTCGTCCCCTAAATATTTTTTCCATGAAGAAACATTGCCAGCTTCAATCGTAACTATTAAAGAGTCTTTATCCAGAATATTTTTTTTATAATCGTCTGACTGTTTATCAAAAAGTTCTTGGCATGGCATTGAAACTACTTTCGATTTAACGTTATTTTTTTTTAATTCATCGTGTACATTTAAAGCTAATTCTACTTCTGATCCAGATGCGATTAATGTAACTTTGTTCTCATGAGAATCCATCTTGACTATATATGCTCCATTTTCGCATTCGTTCTTTTCTGAAAATTTTGGATTAATGTAAGGTAATTTCTGTCTAGATAAAGCTATTGCACTAGGTGTACTTTTACTTTTCAAAGCTATTTCCCAACATTCTAAAGTTTCATTAATATCAGCAGGGCGAAAAACATTAAGATTAGGAATTGCTCTTAAGCCACTTAATTGCTCTATAGGTTGATGTGTTGGACCATCTTCTCCAAGTCCAATAGAGTCATGTGAAAAAATATAAATAACTTTTAAACCCATTAAGGCAGAAAGTCTGATAGATGGTTTACAATAATCAGAAAAAATTAAAAAAGTTCCTCCATAAGGAATTAATCCGCTGTATAATGCTAATCCGTTCATAACTGCAGCCATTCCATGTTCTCTTACACCGTAATGAATATAATTTCCGTCAAAATTTTTTGAACTAATAACTTTAGAATTGCTTGTTTTGGTGTTGTTTGATCCACTGAGATCTGCTGATCCTCCAATCAACTGGGGTAAAATACTTGAAATACTTTCTATAGCAGCTGACGAACATTGTCTTGTTGCCATGCTTGGTTTTGCTTCAAAATAATTTTTTTTTTGTTTTTTAATTAAGTCTTCTAAATTATTTAAATTTGACTCTGTATATATTTTTTTTAATTCTGATCTAATATTTGAATTTTTTTTGTTTAATGTCTCTAGCCATTTTTCTTCTAATTTTGATCCTTTCTGGCCGATTTCTCTCCAAGTATTTAAAATATTTTTAGGTATTTTAAACGGTTCACTGTTCCATCTAAGTTTTTTTCTTACTAAAGCAATTTCTTCATCACCCAAAGGAGAGCCGTGGGAAGAAGCTTTTCCAGATTTATTTGGAGAACCGAACCCAATTACTGTTTTGCATGATATTACAGTTGGTTTATTAGCTTTGGATGACTTAGTAATTGCCTTTGAAATCTGTTTTTCATTATGACCGTTAACTTCTAAAAAATTCCACCCATAACCCTCAAACCTTTTTTTATAATTATCAGATACACTTAACGAAGTAGAGCCATCAATTGATATTTTATTATTATCAAAGAAAACTATTAAATTCTTAAGCTTAAGATGGCCCGCTAAACTCATTGCCTCGTGACTAATTCCTTCCATTAAATCTCCATCACTTGCAATTACATATGTTTTGTTATTGATTAAAGATTGTCCAAATTTCTTTCTTAATATTTCCTCAGCAATCGCCATCCCAACAGCATTACCAAGACCCTGTCCTAAAGGTCCGGTAGTAGTTTCAATACCAGTCCCTTTTTTGTATTCTGGATGCCCCGCACAGATCGAATTCAATTGTCTAAAATTTTTAATATCCTCTATTGAAATACTTTTGTAACCTGTGAGGTGTAAAAGAGAATATAAAAGCATTGAGCCATGACCAGCAGATAAAATAAATCTATCTCTATTAATCCAATTTGGATTATTGGGATTAAACCTCAGGTGGTATTTAAATAAAACTGTAGCGACGTCCGCCATTCCCATCGGCATACCAGGATGGCCAGAATTTGCTTTTTGCACAGCGTCAATAGACAAAAACCTTATAGCGTTTGAGAGTTGATTAAATTTAACGTTCACAATAAAATTACCTATATAGACTTAAAGTATGTATATCAATAATATGATATAAAATAAATAGATGAGTGCTTTTGAAAAAAAAGAAAAAAATTTAAATGAGTTGATCAATAAATTAAACGTATTAACATCAACTTATTCACATTCTGCTTATGAGACGGACAAAATTAAATCTGAAAAAAACCAATTACTTAGACAAAAAGCTGTAATAGAAAATAAAAACCAAGAATTAATAAGGGAACACAAATATTTGAAAGAAAAAATATCTAAACTTAAAGAGGAAGTTAATAAAAAGTCAACGTTAGAAGACAGATTTAACCAAGATATTGAAGAATTGAGCCAAGAAACAGAAAATTTAGTACAAGAGATAGAAAAATGGCAAACGTAAATATTAAATTCAATAATAAAGACTACATTTTATCTTGTGATGATGGGCAAGAAGAGTCTTTAAAAAAATTAACAAAGTTTCTTGATAATAAATACAACGAGCTTAAAAATAAATTAGGAAATATAGGTGAAAATAAACTTTTGCTAATAACAACAATACAATTAATTGATGACTATTTTGATTTAAAAAAGAGAGTGACAAGCCAAAAGAACAAGACCGATGAACTCGCAAAGAGATTTAAAGAATTAAAAAAATTAGCTATAATTTATAAAGACAATAAAGACAAAGAAATATCAAAACTAAATACAGAATTAGATAAATTTAAAAAAGCAGCTCAAGAAAGCAATGATCTCTACGAGACAATGCTAGATAAGACAACAGAGTCTCTGGAAAAAATAATTTTAAATACAGAGTCAATTTCTAAAATACAGTAAATGTTTAAGAAGGAAGTGTTAAGAAAAAAATATTTTTCTAAAAGAAAGAAAAATTACTTTGGAATACATTCAAGTTTTTTTGATCCGTTATCAAATATAATTAATAGAAAATACAAAAAAAAAAATATTAATTTGTCAATTTATTATCCTGCATCTTATGAGGTTAATGTTTTAAAAATTTTTGAAATAAAACTAATTAGAAAATTAGAAATACTATTACCTATTATTAAAAAAAAAAATATCATGACATTTCATAAGTGGAAAAAGAATGATGTATTGAAAGTAAATCAATATGGGATGCTTGAACCTGCTTTTTTTTCAAATTCAGTCGTTCCTAATATCATGTTAGTACCTCTACTAGCTTACGATAATCAAAAAAATAGGTTAGGATATGGTGGTGGTTTTTATGATAAATACCTAAATAAATATTTTAAATCTCATAACAATATATTAACCATAGGCATTGCTTTTTCTTTTCAAAAATATAATAAGCTTCCAAAGAATAAAAATGATGTGAAATTAAATCACATTTTAACTGAGAAAGGCCTTTTTTAATGAGAATACTAATTTTAGGCGATATAATGGGACCTTCAGGGAGAAAAGCAATAAACGAGAGCTTATCTGAGATTATTAAGAATAATTCAATCGGATTTACAATAATAAATGGAGAAAACGCAGCTGATGATGGAAGAGGTATAACAAAATCTATTGCTGAAGAATTATTTTCCAATGGAGTAGATGTTATCACATCTGGAAATCACATTTGGGATAAGAAAGAAGCTACCGAATATATTAAAACTGAGAATAGACTATTAAGACCAGCAAATTTTGTTGAGGGATCACCTGGAAATGGTTACGGAATTTATTCTACAAAAGATAATAAGTTTAAAGTAGGAGTTATAAATTTAATGGGAAATGTTTTTATGAAAAAAACAGATGATGTTTTTGATATAGCAAAAAAACTTAGTAAAAAAATTATTTTAAAAAAAGATGTAGATTTTATCATCGTTGATTTTCATGGAGAAATAACTAGTGAAAAAATGGCAATTGGTCATTTTTTTGATGGCGTCACAACAGGTGTAGTAGGTACACATACACATGTTCCAACGGCGGACACAAGAGTTTTAGAAAATGGGACAGCCTACCAGACTGATATCGGTATGTGCGGTGACTACAATTCGGTGATAGGTATGAATAAAGAAAATTCGCTTAAAAAATTTTTAAAAAACAAGGATGCTATAAATCATTATCCAGCTGCTGGGGAAGCAACTTTGTCTGGGATAATAATAGACGGAGATAATAATACTGGTTTAGCAAAGAAAATTACTAGATTGATTTACGGTGGAAGTTTAATTAAATAGATATGGCAGGTCATTCTCATTGGGCTGGTATCAAACATAAAAAAGGAAGAGCCGATAAAGAGAGATCTAAAATTTTTTCCAAAATTTCTAGAGAAATTACAGTTGCAGCAAAATTAGGAGATAAAGATCCAGACATGAACCCAAGGCTTAGGGCTGCAATACAATCTGCAAAACAAGCAAACATGCCTAAAGATAATATTTCAAGGGCAATAAATAAATCTGACATGAGTAATGACAAAAACTTCGAAAATTTAAGGTATGAAGGTTTTGGTCCTTTTAATACAGCTATAATTATAGAGTCCTTAACTGATAATAAGAATAGGTCTGCATCAACAATAAGAACAATTTTACAAAAAAAAGGAGGAAGGTTAGGAGAGACCGGATCAACTAAGCACCTTTTTTTTAATTGTGGTGTTTTACATGTAGATAAAAAAAAATCTAGTGACGAAGAAATATTTGAATTAGCTTCAATTTCTGGAGCAAAAGACTGTTATAACTATGAAACTTACCATGAAATTATCTCAGAAAAGGAAGATTTCTATAAAGTTAAAAATGAGTTTGAAAAGAAATTCGAAAATCTAGAATACTCTGGTATAGAATGGAGACCTTTAAATTATGTAAATTTGAAAAAAGAACAAAAACAAAAAATTGTTGATATTTTAGAAAGTTTAGAAGAATTAGATGATGTTCAAAATATTTATACTAATGTAAATTTCGAGAAATAATGTAATATGAAAATTATAGGAATAGACCCCGGTTTAACAGGCGCAATAGCTGTTTTAAAAAATAATAAAGTTTTAAATCTTTTTGAGATACCGGTAATGTCAGAGGGTAAAAAAAATAAACGGCAGTTAAATAGCGCACAATTGGTTAAATTATTAAGCGATAACATTTTAAAAAATGAAGAGGTGTCCGTAGTAGTAGAACAAGTTAATGCTATGCCAGGCCAAGGAGTTACTAGTATGTTTAACTTTGGTCAAACATTTGGAGCAATTAAAGGAGTATGCGCAGCTTTAGGCTTGCCAATTTTTTTTGTCAGACCTTCAAAATGGAAGAAGCATTTTGAATTAATTAATTCTTCAAAAGACTCAAGTAGAACTAAAGCAATAGAAATGTACCCATCATTATCAAATGAACTTGCAAAAAAAAAAGACGTCAACAAATCAGACGCTATCTTAATAGCAAGATTTTATAGCGAGACACGATTAAAGCAGGATATTTGAATTAGCTTATTATACATTTAAATGTAAAAACGCCAAATTCATGACACATTCTAAAAGTAATTAAACTCAATGGAACAAGAAATAGCATCTCAAATTGTTGGTTTAGGTGGAAGCTCAGACTTTTCATTGTGGAAGCTTTTTCTGCGAGCTGATTTTGTCGTAAAATTTGTAATTATTTTGTTAATCGCAAGCTCCATTTTTTCTTGGGCTTTAATATTTGATAAATTTAAATTATTTAAAAGTATTAATGCCTCAACAGAGGACTTTGAAAAAAAATTTTGGAAAGCAAAATCTGCAGAAAGTTTTAATAACAATCTTCCCTCAAACACAAAAGACCCAGCAACTATAATCTTTAAAACTGCAATGAATGAGGTCATGAGAACTAAAAGACAATCATCAGCTGTTCAAGCAGCAAGAGTTGAAAGAGTTTTAGAAATAGCTACTGATAATGAAATCAAAAAGATAGAAAAAAATTTTACTTTTCTTGCAACTGTTGGGTCAACAGCACCTTTCATTGGATTATTTGGAACAGTTTGGGGTATTATGAATTCTTTTCAATCAATAGCAATTTCAAGAAATACGAGTTTAGCTATAGTTGCGCCTGGAATAGCTGAAGCTTTATTTGCAACTGCACTAGGCTTGCTAGCCGCGATACCAGCAGTTGTTGCCTATAATAAATTTAATAGTGACGCTAAAAGATATGTTTCTAAAATAGATAATTTTTCAAAAAGATTTTTATCAATTATATAATAATGGCTTTCAAATTTAATCGCTCAAGAAATGAACCTATGAGTGAAATCAACGTTACACCTTTCGTAGATGTAATGTTAGTTTTGTTAATTATATTCATGGTCACTGCTCCACTATTAACAGTAGGTGTTCAGGTAGATTTACCTGAGTCAGCAGCAGACTCTTTACCAGATGATCAAGAACCTCTTACAATTTCAATTAATTCAAAGGGAGAAATTTATATTCAAGAACATAAAGTTACTTACCAAAAAATTGTTCCAAAACTATTAGCTATTGCAAAAAACAGAACAGATACGAGAATATATGTGAGAGGGGATAAAACTATTAATTATGGAAGAGTTTTAGAGGTAATGGGTACATTATCGGGCGCAGGATTTTCAAAAGTTGCTTTGATATCTGAGCCATACAAAAACTAAATGAAAAATGACAAAAAGTTTAATTTATTCTCTTATATTTCATTCGTTAATGATTTTGCTCACTGTTTTAAGTTTACCATTTATGATTAGAGAGCCGATTGATTTACCCCCAATAGTATCCGTTGAATTAATTCAAATTTCAGATAAAACAAATATTCCGTATGCTCCAAAGGTACGGAAAATTTTAGAAGAAACAAAAAAAAAAGAAGAAAGAGTAGTTTCAGAGCAAGCTCCACCAGCAGCTAAGGCTAAAGAAAAGCCAGATAGAATTCCATTACCAGATGAAAAAAAAGAAAAAAAACAAATAGTTAAAAAAAAACAAAATCCTGAAGAAATTGAGCCAAAAATTAGACAATCATCAGAATTTGAAAAAAAAGAAATTATAGATACAAATCAAATAGCCGCTCTAATAGATAAAGCTAAAGAGGAAGAGTCAGTAAGAAGAGATAAAACTGACAAGCTTACTCAAAGTAATGTAAAAAATTCTTTTGCTACTGGCCTAACATTATCTGAGGAGGATGCTTTAAGAGCTCAAATATTTGGTTGTTGGAGTGTACCACTTGGTCTACCTTACGATGAAGATTTATTAGTAAGAATAAAGTTAAAACTTAAAAAAGATGGTACAATTATGAAATCTGAAATTTTGGATCATCAAAGAATGAATAGACCTGGGCAAAAATTTTATAAGGTATTAGCAGAAAGCGCATTAAGGGCAGTGAGGTTATGCCAGCCTCTTAAAGTACCGCCAACGGGATATGATAAATGGAAAGATATTCAACTAAATTTCAATCCATCAGAAATGTTGAAAGGGTAGCATGAAAAAAATAATAATATTATTAATACTTAGTTTTTTTATTATAAATCCTTCTAAAGCCCTGATAGAAGTTGACATAACAAGAGGTAATTTAGATCCTTTACCCATTGCCATTTCCCCCTTACATGTAGATATAAAATCAGAGGCCTTTGAAGGATTAAAGATAAAAGAATTGGGAAACAATATTTCAGATATCATTGGCAAAAATTTTAAAAGTACAGGATTATTCAATCCTTTAAAAAAAGAGGCCTTTGTGCAAAAACCGGATATTGCACATTTAAAACCAAGGTTTGAAGATTGGAGATTAATTAAAGCTCAAGCACTAGTAACAGGTAAATTGTTAATTAGAGACGATAAACTTAAAGTAGAATTTAGACTTTGGGATTTAACAGCAGCAAAAGAGATGACGGCGCTCGCTTTTACAACAACACCATCTAATTGGAGAAGAGTTGCTCATATAATTTCAGATAAGATTTATGAGCGATTAACAGGTGAAGAGGGTTATTTTGATACAAGAATAATTTATGTGTCTGAAAGCGGTCCTAAAGATCAAAGAGTTAAGAAATTGGCAATTATGGATCAAGATGGTGCGAATACTAAATATTTAACTTTAGGAAATGAATTAGTACTTACCCCTAGGTTTAATCCTAACAACCAAATGGTTACATACTTATCTTATTTTAGAAATATGCCAAGAGTGTATTTACTTGATATAGAAACAGGGATGCAAGAAGTTGTAGGTAATTTTCCAGGTATGACCTTTGCGCCAAGATTTTCACCTGACGGTAAAAAAATTATAATGAGTTTCGCAGAGGATGGTAACTCTGATATTTATACTATGGATTTAGAAACAAGAGTTGTTGAAAGAATCACAAATCATTCCTCAATAGACACATCGCCATCTTTTTCTCCAGATGGTAAATATATCTGCTTTAATTCGGACCGTAGTGGTTTGCAACAGATATATGTAATGAGGAGTGATGGCAGTGATGTAAAAAGAATAACTTTTGGTAAAGGAATTTACGGAACTCCAGTTTGGTCGCCTAGAGGTGATTTAATTGCTTTTACAAAAGTTAGAAAAGGAAGGTTTTATATAGGAGTAATGAGAGTAGACGGTACCGGAGAAAGACTATTAACTGAAAACTTTTATCAAGAAGCCCCTTCCTGGTCTCCTAATGGAAGAGTATTAGTATTTTATAGAGAGACAAAATCAGGGTCTAAAGGAGAGGGGTTTTCAGCAAAACTTTGGTCAATAGATATAACAGGTTACAATGAGAGAAAACTGACCACTAAAACAGATGCTTCAGACCCATCTTGGTCTTCATTGCTATCAAAGTAAGGGTATTTTTCGTGTAATTTAAGCTTGAATAATCTTTAATAATTTGAAATATTTCGATAATCAACCCAGGGGAAAAAATGACATTAAATAGGAATTTAAAAAATATTTTTTTAGTAGTTTTCACAACGTTAATTTTAAGTGCGTGTTCAACGGCTAAAAAATCAGGAAACATAGAAGGCGATGTTTATACTGGAAAAGAGACAGTAAAATATTTAGCTTCAGGAGTTCCTGATAGAGTATTTTTTGCGACGAATAAATCTTCTTTGACTACTGCCTCTAGAGCAACTCTTAGAAAGCAAGCTAAGTTTTTAAGGAAAAATAAAAAACTTAACGTGACAATTGAAGGTCATGCTGACGAAAGAGGAACGAGAGAATTTAACTTAGCTTTAGGTGAGCGAAGAGCAAATGCAGCAAAAGATTATCTAATGACTTATGGAATTTCTGGAAAAAGAATTTCAGTTATTAGTTACGGGAAAGAAAAACCAGTTAATCCTGCATCAAGCCCTTTAGCTTGGTCTCAAAACAGAAGATCTGTAACAGTAAAAGTAAATTAATTTTCTTTAAATTTAAGACCCTTTAACACTTTAAAATGTTAAAGGGTCTTTTTTTTGCCATTATATGTATTTAAAGATTCTTCATGGTATTTGTAAGAAATAAATTTTTAATTATTTTAACAATTTTTGTTATTATATCACATAATTATTTGTCAGCTGAAGAAGAAGATGTTGCTATCCAAGCAGTAGCTGATCAAGTTAAAGTATTAGTGAATGATTTGAAAACTCTTGAAAAAGCTGTCTATCAAAAATCTGATCTTTTATCTAATGAGGTTACAAATATAAAGTCAGATGGTCTTAATGAAGATATTCTAACTAAACATCTATTAAAACTTAACGAAATTGAGGATCAATTTAGAGAACTAACTAACAAATTTGAGGAAGTAAATTTCAAATTAGACAAGCTTTCTTCGAGAGTAACCAAAATTCAATCTGATAATCAGTTGAGATTTTCTGATTTAGAAAATTCAGAAATTACAAATATTAAAACTAAAAAAAAGATTACCAAGAAATTACCCGGAACTAGTCAACCCGCAGACTTTGGCGCAAATCCAGGATATTCAGTTTCTAGTTTGCCAGAGAAACAAGAGACAAACTCTATTGAGAGCGCTCAAACTGTAATAACACAAGAACCTGAAAAAAAAGAATCTCTGCTTCCAGATAAACCAGCGAAAGAACAATATGATTTTGCAGTTAGCTTTATGAAAATAGGAGATTATGAAACTGCAGAGTTTGCATTAAAAGAATTTATTGATAAAAATAAAGATCATGACTTAGCAGGCAGCGCTCAATTTTGGTATGGAGAAACATTTAGAATTAGACAACTTTATTCTGACGCAGCAACCGCATATTTAGATGGATATCAAAATTATCCAAAAAGTAAAAAAGCTCCTGACAATCTATTAAAGCTGGGTATTACCATGGTTCAATTAGGAGAAAAAGATCAAGGTTGTAAAATGATTTTAGGAGTTAAAAAAGAATATCCAAAAGCCAGCAAGTCTGTGTTACAAAAAGCTCAATATGAGCAAAAAAAATTCAAGTGTAATTCTTAAAAATCATTTTAAAGATTTTGAAGAACTATCAAAAATCTATTTATCATTTTCAAAAAAAATTAAATCTCTAAAAAAAAAAAATTTTTTAATAAGTGTTTCAGGCGGCCCTGATAGCTTGGCTCTTACCGCTTTATTTAAATCTTTCAGCTATTCGAATAAGTGTAAACCCTACTTTGTTTTAATTGATCATAACTTAAGGAAAAATTCATCCATTGAGGCTAAGTCGGTTAAAAAATTACTAAAAAAACATCGAATAAGTCTATCTATTATAAAAAATGAAAAAAAAATAAAAAAAAATATTCAGAGTGAAGCCAGAAAAATTAGGTATGAGTCTCTTAAATATTTTTGTAAAAGAAAAAAAATAAATGTTATTTTAACTGCACATAATTTAGAAGATCAAGTAGAGACATTTTTTATTAGATTATCCAGAGGAAGTGGGCTTCAAGGGCTATCATCAATGAAACAAATAAATAGAATAGGGGAAAATATTATTTTATTTAGACCATTATTGGAAATCAAAAAAAAACAACTTATAAAAATTTCTAAACTTATTTTTGGAAAATTTTATAAGGATCCATCTAATACAAACGAAAAATATTTAAGAACTAGAGTAAGAAATTTAAAAAAATCTCTTGAGTCTAGTGGAATTAATTACGATAGAATATTTCAATCAATTAAAAATTTAGGTTCAAGTAGAGATACTTTAAATTTATATTTTAATAAAATCTATAAAGATTTAGTGAATGTAAACAAAAAAAAAACTCTTATTGACCTCAAATCTTTTGGTAAATTAAATCAAGAAATGAAAATTAAAGTTTTTGAAAAATCTATTCAAAATTTTACAAATGCTTATTATACGCCCAGGTCAAAAAAAGTTATTAATTTAATCAATCAAATTAAGATCAATAAAGACAAAAAGTATACTCTTAGTGGGTGTGTAATTATTACAGATAAAAAACATATTATTTTGAAAAAAGAGATCAAAAATTAGCTATTTTCTAAAATGTGATATATTTTGTCTTATTTACAACTTATTTGTATTCAGAATATACTTGTTAATTATAAAATAATGCTTATTTAAAAGATATGAATTTAAAGAATTTAATAATGTGGGCAATAATAGTTCTTCTTTCAGTTGGACTATTTAATATGTTTCAAGACCCAAACAAATTGAAAGATGATAGTAATAAACTACCCTTTTCAAAATTTTTGAATGAAGTAGACTCAGGTAGGGTTGTAGAAGTTCAAATACAAGGAAACAACATCTCTGGCGTTTTAGCTGATGGAAATAAATTTACAACTTACTCGCCTAATTATCCTGAACTAGTTGAGAAACTTTCTGCAAATGATGTCAGCATAATCGCTACTCCTTTAGAAGACAAAATGCCATCTCTTTTGGGAATTTTATTATCATGGTTTCCGATGTTATTATTAATTGGTGTTTGGATTTTCTTCATGCGTCAAATGCAAGGTGGAAAAGGTGGAGCAATGGGTTTTGGAAGATCAAAAGCTAAATTACTTAACGAAGCCCAAGGTAAAGTTACATTCAATGATGTTGCGGGTGTGGAAGAGGCGAAAGAAGAAGTAGAGGAGATAGTAGAATTTTTAAAAGACCCAAAAAAATTTAGCAGACTTGGTGGAAAAATACCTAAAGGCGCTTTACTAATAGGCCCACCAGGAACTGGAAAAACTTTGTTAGCCAAGGCTATTGCCGGAGAAGCAAATGTTCCTTTTTTTTCTATATCAGGATCAGATTTCGTAGAAATGTTTGTTGGTGTTGGTGCTTCTAGAGTTAGAGACATGTTTGAACAAGGTAAAAAACATTCTCCTTGTATAATTTTTATAGATGAAATAGATGCTGTTGGAAGAAGTAGGGGTGCAGGTTTAGGTGGCGGAAACGATGAAAGAGAACAAACTCTCAACCAACTTCTTGTTGAAATGGATGGTTTTGATACTAATGAAGGAATTATACTAATCGCGGCTACTAACAGACCCGACGTATTAGACCCTGCTTTGTTAAGACCAGGTAGATTTGATAGACAAGTTGTTGTTGGAAATCCGGATATTGTCGGCAGGGAAGCAATTTTAAAAGTTCATGTTAAAAAAATTAGCACCGGACCAGATGTGAAATTAAGAACTATTGCAAGAGGAACACCAGGTTTTTCTGGAGCAGATTTAGCTAATTTAATTAACGAGTCAGCTTTATTAGCAGCTAGAAAAAACAAAAGAGTAGTTACAATGTCAGATATAGAAGAGGCCAAAGATAAAGTAATGATGGGAGCAGAAAGAAGATCAATGGTCATGTCAGAGGATGAAAAAAAACTTACTGCGTACCACGAAGGAGGACATGCTATAGTAGCATTGAATGAAAAAGCATCAGATCCAATTCACAAAGCAACAATAATTCCAAGAGGAAGAGCATTGGGTATGGTTATGAGATTGCCTGAAAGGGATCAACTTTCTGTTACTAGAGAAAAAATGCACTCAGATATAGCTGTTGCAATGGGAGGAAGGATTGCAGAGGAGATAATTTTTGGTCATGACAAAGTTACTTCTGGAGCCTCATCAGATATAGACATGGTGACTAAAATGGCAAAAAATATGGTAACCAAGTATGGTATGAGCAAAGAACTTGGAACAATAGCATATGGAGAAAATGAAGAGGAAGTATTTTTAGGAAGATCAGTAACTAAACAACAAAATATGTCAGAAGAAACTGCAAAAAAAGTTGATGCAGAAGTCAAAAAAATTGTAGACAAAGGTTATGAGAGAGCTAAAAAAGTTTTAACTGAAAAAATAGAGGATTTACATAAACTTTCAAAGGCACTTTTAATTTATGAAACCTTGTCAGGAGATGAAATTAGGGACTTAATTCTAAAAGATATCAAACCAACAAGATCTTTTAAAGAAGAAGATGAAGATAATGGAAAAACTTCTTCAGCATTAGGCTCGCTTGGTTTAAAACCGAAACCAGCAATCTAAAAAATCATGACAAAATATTACACAAGAGCGTGTAATTTTTATTATGGATTAAATGCAAAACAGTTAATTAAAAAAAAACTAGCTTTACCACTTTGTGGAAATCAAAATATAGCTTTCGATAAACTAGAAATTATTTCAAGAAAAAAAAATAAAGTTTTATCGAAACTTCTTAACTTTAAAAAGGTTAATACTTTAGACATTTCCTGTAGGAAAAAAATCAAACAAGATTTAAAAAAAATAGTTAAGAAAAGAAAAAATTTTTTAAATAGTATAAATTTTTTAGAGCCTTCAATAATGGGAATTTTAAATTTAACACCTGATAGTTTTTCTGATGGGGGTAAATTTAATAAACTAAAAAAAGCAAATAAACATATTGATAATATGATTAAAGCTGGTGCAAACATTGTAGACATTGGAGGAGAGTCTACTAGACCCGGTTCAAAAACAGTTTTAACAAATAAGGAGTGGGAAAGAGTTGAAAATATTGTTAAAAATTTTAAAAAAAAACATAAGAAAATATGCTTATCTATAGATACCAGGAAATCAGAAGTAATGATTAAAGCAATTAAACATCGAGCAGATTTAATAAATGACGTTTCAGGTTTCAAATATGACAATCAATCTTTATTTAGATTAAAAAAATATAATATTGCAAAAGTTCTTCATCATATGCAAGGTACACCCAATACAATGCAGAAAAACCCAAAATACAAAAATGTTTTATTGGATATTTATGATTTTTTTGAAAAAGGTATAAAAGAAATGCATAATAAAAAAATAGTTATAGATCCCGGAATTGGTTTTGGTAAAAATTTGAAACATAATTTGACTTTAATTTCTAAGATATCTTTGTTTCATAGCCTTGGATATCCAATTTTGCTTGGGACTTCTAGAAAGAGATTTATAAGTCAAATATCAGGAATTAATGATAGCAAGGAAAGAATTGGAGGAACCGTTGCTTCTGTTTTGTTTTTGTTATCTCAAGGAGTACAGATTTTTAGAGTGCACAATGTCAATGAAGTTAAACAAGGAATTTTAGTATTTAGAAAAATATTATTAAATTTTAAAAATTAATGAAAAATAAATATTTTGGAACTGACGGAATACGAGGAACTGTTAATCGAGGAAATATTACAGGTGAAAAATTTTTTAAATTTGGTTTAGCTTCCGGAACATATTTCAAGAACCAAAAAAAATCAAAACAAGTTGCCATTATAGCTAAAGATACAAGGTTATCAGGTTATACTTTAGAGCCTGCATTAGTATCAGGTTTAGTATCAGGAGGTATGCACGTTTTTACATTAGGACCTTTGCCAACTAATGGACTTGCGATGTTGACTAAAACTATGAAGGCAAATATGGGAATCATGATTACAGCATCTCATAATCCTTTCCAAGATAACGGTCTTAAACTCTTTGGACCGGACGGAATGAAATTATCTGATCAGATAGAAAAAAAAATTGAAAAACTTATTGACGCAAAAAACACAAAACAACTAACTAATCCAAAACTATTGGGTAGAGTAAAAAGACTAGAGGATGGAAATGAAAAATATATAAAAATTTTACGAAAGAATTTTCCTAAAAAATTTCATTTGAGAAAGACAAAAATAGTTTTGGATTGTGCTAACGGAGCTGGATATAAGGCTGCCCCTAAATTATTAAAAGAGCTAGGAGCAAAAGTAATATCTATAGGCGTGAAACCAAATGGCTTTAATATCAATGAAAAGTGTGGCTCTATGAATCCATCAAAAATCAAGTCAGCCGTGAAAAAATTTAAAGCTCATGTTGGAATATCATTTGATGGAGATGCTGACAGAATTATTATGTGTGATGAAAAAGGTAAGATTATAGATGGAGATCAAATAATTGCTATGCTTGCTAGAAGATGGAAATCAAAAAGAATTTTGAAAGGAGGAGTTGTAGGAACTTTAATGTCTAATTATGGTTTGGAAACATTTTTAAGAAAAGAAAAGATAAAATTTTATAGGTCTAAAGTGGGAGATAGATATGTAAAAGAAAAAATGAAAAAATTAAATTTTAATTTAGGCGGTGAACAATCTGGACATATTATTTTAGGAAAATTTGCGACAACAGGAGATGGTTTACTTGTTGCTTTAGAAGTTTTGTTTTCTTTAAGAAAAGGTAAAAAGGCTAGCCACCTATTAAACGTTTTTAAACCTTTACCTCAAATTTTAGAAAATCTAGTTGTTAAAGACAAAAATATAATTGACAAATCAAAGTGCAAAAATTCAATTAAAAAAGCCAATAAACTTATGTCTCAAAAAGGAAGAATTTTAGTTAGAAAATCTGGAACAGAACCAAAAATAAGAATAATGGCTGAGTCATATGATAAAAGTTTAATTTTAAAATGTATAAAAATAATCAAAAAATCTATTAAATAAAAAATTGAAACCTAAATCAAAAATTTTAATTATCGCAGGATCTGACTCCTCTGGTGGCGCAGGAATCCAAGCTGATATTAAAACAGTTTCAGCTCTTGGAGGTTATGCAATGACAGCAGTGACAGCTGTAACGATTCAAAATACAAAAGGAGTAACTGGAGTTATTCCAATTAAACCTAAAGAAATAGCAAATCAAATTCTTTATACTTGCAACGATATAAAACCAAATGGAATAAAAATTGGTATGCTTCACTCATCTGAAGTGATTAAATCAGTTGCTAACTGCTTGAAAAAGATAAAATCTTCTAAAATTGTTTTAGACCCTGTTATGATCGCCAAAGGTGGTACTAAATTAATTAATCAATCTGCAATTCAAACTTTAAAAGAAAGGCTGATAAAGAAATCTTATTTATTAACACCAAATATTCCTGAAGCCGAGATTTTAACTAAAACAAAGATCAAAAGCCTTGAAGATATGATTTATGCTGCCAATCTTTTGCTTAAGTTAGGCGCTAAAAATATTTTATTAAAAGGTGGTCACAGAAAATCAAAATATATGGAAGATGTTTTTTTAAACAAAAAAGAAATTAAGATTTTCAAAAATAAAAAAATAAAAACTAAAAATACACACGGCACTGGTTGTACCTTATCTAGCGCTATTGCAACTTTTTTATCGTGTGGAAAACCCTTAAAGAAATCCTGTGAGTTGGGAATTAAATATGTTAATCAAGCTATAGGGTCTAATCCTAATTATGGAAAAGGACATGGTCCTGTAAACCATTTAAATTCAATAATAATAAATAAGAAATTTAGATAATGAAAAATATAGTAGTCGTAGGTTCGCAATGGGGAGACGAAGGAAAAGGAAAAATTGTTGATTGGTTATCTAGTGAAGCTGACGTAGTAGTTCGTTTTCAAGGAGGACACAACGCCGGACATACTTTAGTTATTGATAAAAAAGTTTTTAAATTAAGATTATTACCCTCAGGTATAGTTAGGGAGGGAAAAATATCTATTCTAGGCAATGGAGTGGTTATTGATCCTTGGGCTCTATTAGATGAGATTAAAGAAATAAAAAAAAAGGGCATAAATGTTAACACTGAAAACTTTATGATCTCAGAGTCTGCCTCACTTATACTTCCCTTTCACCAAGAAATGGATGAAATAAGGGAGAATGCGGCAGGAAAAAGTAAAATCGGCACAACAAGAAGAGGTATCGGTCCATGTTACGAGGATAAAGTTGGAAGAAGATCAATTCGAGTTATGGATTTAAGATCTGAAAAAAATTTAGATGCTAGGTTAAAAAATGTATTAGAGCATCATAATGCAATTAGAAAAGGTTTAAAAAAGAAAGTTTTCAAAAAAGAAGAACTTAAAAAAAGTTTATTAAAAATTGCTCCAGAAATATTGAAATTTGCTAAACCTGTTTGGTTTAAATTAGATGAGTTTATTAAAGAGAGAAAAAAAATATTATTTGAGGGTGCGCAAGGAATTCTTTTGGATGTAGATCATGGTACTTATCCTTTTGTGACATCTTCAAATACAGTACCTGCAATGGCTGCTACTGGAACTGGTTTAGGGCCAAATAGAATTAATTACGTATTAGGAATTACAAAAGCTTACACTACAAGAGTAGGTAGTGGTCCATTTCCTACTGAACAAAAAAATAAAATTGGAGAAACATTAGGTAAAAGAGGTAAAGAATTTGGAACTGTTACCGCTAGAAAAAGAAGATGTGGTTGGTTCGATGGTGTTTTAGTACGTCAAACAATTAAAATTTCTGGTATAAATGGAATTGCATTGACTAAATTAGACGTATTAGATGAGCTTGATGAAATTAAGATGTGTATTGAATATAATTTAAACGGAAATAAAATTGATTATTTACCCACTTCTTCCGAAGATCAATTTAATGTCAAGCCCATTTATAAATCTTTTCCTGGGTGGAAAAGCTCTACTCAAGGTGTAAGAAATATGAAAGATCTGCCGGAAAAGGCCAAGAATTATATTTATGCATTAGAGGACTTTATTGGAGCAAAAGTTTCAAGTATATCAACAAGTCCTGAAAGAGAAGATACAATTTTAATCGAAGATCCTTTTAAAATTTAATTTGCTGGAAGTAAATTTTTTGATTTACTGGCATTTATCATAGATTTTTGAAGTTTTTCAAATGCTTTAGTTTCAATCTGTCTAATTCTTTCTCTGCTTATTTTATACTTTTTACTTAGATCCTCTAATGTTTTTGGATTTTCAGAGAGTCTTCTAGCTTTTATTATTTCTTTTTCTCTTTCATTTAAAATCTTCATTGCATCTTTTAATAATTCTTTTTTATCATCATATTCTTGCTTTTGAGAAATGATTAGTTCTTGGTCTAAACTATCATCCACTAACCAATCCTGCCACTCATCAGTTTCACCACTTTTAATTGGATCATTTAAAGATTTTTCTTGGCCCATCATTCTTCGATTCATATTAACTACCTCATTTGAGTCCACATCTAATCTTTTTGAAATTTCGTTTACTTGATCATCTTTTAAATCTCCTTCTTGATTTGGAGCAATTTGGTTTTTTAACTTTTTTAAATTAAAAAAAAGTTTTTTTTGAGCAGTGGTAGTTCCCATTTTTACTAAGCTCCACGATCTTAAAACGTATTCTTGAATAGAAGCCTTAATCCACCACATAGCATAAGTTGCAAGTCTAAATCCTTTATCAGGATCAAATTTTTTCACTGCTTGCATCAAACCTATATTACCTTCTGATATTAATTCGTTTACTGGTAAACCATATCCTCGATATCCCATAGCAATTTTTGCTACTAATCTTAAATGACTTGTGACTAATTTATGAGCAGATTGTAAATTTCCATTATCTTTCCAATTTTTAGCCAGCATATATTCCTCTTCAGCATCTAACATCGGGAATTTTTTTATTTGAGCCAAGTAAAGTGAAAGCCCACCAACGGATGGGGTAGGTAAGTTGCTTATTGTTTTTCTCTCACTCATAATTTTTAGTTATATATTATATTTAATTTTTCAACCACTAAGATTCTTCAATAAATCCAACAATTTTTTAAAGTCTTTAGGTAACTCAGACTCAAAATTGATCCATTTGTTTTTTACTGGATGCATAAAACCTAAACTTTTTGCGTGAAGAGCTTGACCATTAAGAACTGAAAGATTCTTTAAAAAATTTACATTTATTCTTTTAAATTTCATATTCTTTTTTCCATATTGATTATCACCTAATAATGATGTGCCTTTATATTGCATATGCACTCTGATTTGATGCGTTCTACCAGTTTCTAACTCACATTCTACTAAACTTATTTTTGGTATATCTTTTATATTGTATACTTCTAAAGTTTTATAATTCGTAATTGCTTTTTTTCCACTAATATCACTTGCTGTCATAAGTTTTCTGTTTTTTTTATTTCTAGTAATTAAAGTTTCTATTCGGCCTTGTAATGGCCTTATTATACTCCACACTAGACATAGATATTTTCTTTTTATTGTATGATCACTAAACTGCTTCCCTAGTTTTGAATGCGAAAGATTATTTTTTGCGATTACTAAAAGACCACTTGTTTCTTTGTCTATTCTATGAACTATTCCAGGCCTTAGTTCCCCATTTATATTTGATAATCTATTTTTGTATTTATAGTTTAATGCATTAGCTAAGGTGTTTTCGTAATTTCCAGCACCTGGATGAACTACCATTCCTTTTGGCTTATTAACAATTAAGATATCTTTGTCTTCAAAGCGAATATCTAATTTTATTTTACTTGGTATTAGTTTGTTCACTTTTTTTATAATCAATCTTATTGATACTGAGTCGTTTTTTCTTACCTTCTTTGAAGAAAAAGCGATTACTTTTTTGTTAATTTTTACATCATTAGTCTCTATTATCTTTTTAATGTTTGATCTTGTTAAATGTTCTATTTTTTTTGATAAAAAAACATCAAGTCTTTTGCCGTCATTTTTTTCGTCTACTAAGAATTTTATTGAGTTATTCATGATTTCATCTAAATTATAATATTTGCGTTCGTAGCTCAACTGGATAGAGCGCCTGACTTCGGATCAGGAGGTTGAGGGTTCAAATCCTTCCGGGCGCACCACTAAGTAAACAATTTATCTTTTATTTCTTTTATACTTAGTTTATCAGTATTGTAAAATTTTTGTCCTCCATATCCATCATGAAAAAAATCATAATTTCCATAATCATGATTATTATTTAATCTTAATGACAATTGTTTTTGTCTTTTAAACTTATCATAATAAAAATAATGTAGAACTGAACTTAACGCAACGGCGTCAATTTTTGATTTAGAAAATAATTCTTTAATATGATCTATTTTACCAACACCACCGGAATAAATAATTGGCACATTTGATAGGCTTTTGATTTCATTTATTAATTTTATGTCACAACCATCGCCAGTGCCATCTTTATTAATTACATTTAATAAAATTTCTCCAGCTCCATTTTCGGATATCTTTTTTAGATATTCTTTGTAATTAACATAACTCTTTTCTTTACCATTCAGTGTATATAGATGTGTTATAAAAAATTCATCTTGTTCATTCTCATTTATTACTTCTCTGTATAAATCAACTGATGCAACAACTGATTGACTTCCGAAAATTCTCGCAGACTCAAAAATTATGTTAGGATCATGGATTGCTGCGGTATTTATTGCAATTTTATCTGCTCCAATATCGAACATTTTTTTAACATCATCTAAATTTCTTATCCCACCTCCAACAGTAACAGGAATAAATAAATTCTCTATGTACTTTTCTATCAATTCAAATTTTGGTTTTTGATTGTATAAACTTGCAGTACAATCATGAAAAATAATCTCATCTATATTTTCATTGTAATATTTTAAAGCAAAATCTCTTACATTTCCTAAGCTTCTTAGACCATCAAACTGAATACCTTTTATTAAATTTGGTCCTTTAAATTCAATTTTTGCAATTATTCTTTTATTTTCCTTATCAAACATTATTTCACCTTATATTTTAAAATATACTTACCATTTTTTTTTGTCCATATATTAGGATTTCTGTATTTTTCACAAACTTCTTCAAATTCTTTTTGTGAAACCTGCATATAATCTAAAGTCCATGAATGATATCTTTTTGGAAACTCGTGGTCGTAAAGATTCACTAATCTTACACCTTCTTCTCTTGTAATATGGAACATTCTTATGTCTTGCTGAGCATCTCTCGAAGCTCTTCCTAGCCCAAATTTTAAGTAAGACAAATAAAAATTTATTCCATCTAATTTATCATCTAAACCAACATACTTTGTATACGACCCTTCAGCTCTTCCAAAATTGTTGCTCTGAAATTTTGTAAAGTGATTTGTATAATAATAATTTTCTTCGGGAATCCATTTTTTATAATACGAAAACCAGTGTTGCTCGATCTTCTTTTTTTTTATTACTTCATCATCTGGAGCATCATAAATATTTAAAATATACTCCTTAGAAAATTCTTTTTTGCTAAATACTCCAGTTTCAAAACCAATATCAACAATTTCTTTTATTGGCGCACCTTTAAAATAAAATTCAACCCAATCCTTTGGATCTTCTTTACATTTATATTTATAACGAGTTGAACCACCATATTCTAACTCACCATTTTCACCGTACATAATAAGTGGAATGTTATAACTTGCAGCTACTTGAAATGAAAAAGTTTTTTGACCATAAATAAAAGGCAAAAATGGTTGGCCTTGATGTAAAAAACCAAGTTTACTTATTCTTCTGTTAACTTGACCATCTGGCCTACCAACAAGTGTATTAAATCCCTTATAAATGAAAGTTTTTAAATTGTCTTCTCCAATTTTACTCCATTCTGCTGGAGCAAAAGTAATACAAAGTGGATTCATTTTGTACTTATATTTTAATTGATGAGCAACATACGCACTATCTTTCGCTCCACTACTTGGAACAAGTACATCATACTTTCCATTATTTTTTCTATGTTTGTCTAATAAATCACGTAATTCTTTTTCTCTTTCTTTCCAATCTATCTTATTATTTTTTTCATAAGACCATTCACACGCAGAGCAAATACCGTTTTTATTTATGACTGTTCTAGGTCTTTGATTAGATACTACACAATTTTTACAAAATATTACTTTTTCAGGTAACTTTTTTAATTGCCGGTCTAATATTTTTAATTTCATTATAAGTTTAAAAATTTATTTATTAACCTCACTCCTTGTGCTCCGCTTAATTCTGGGTGGAATTGTGAGGCAAAAATATTATCTTTTTCTATTTGAGCGCATATTGAATTTTCACCATATTTTACGTAGGACTTCATATACTTATTTTTACTTGAATATTTTAAATAAAACGAATGTACAAAATAAAATCTTTCTTTATTATATTTATTAATCCCATTTGCCATGTTTATTGATTTATAACCTATATGAGGCACGGTAATATTGCTTTTCTTATTGTAAGATAACTTTATACATTTATCTTTTATTATTGATAAGCCTTGATCATTTGGAGACTCTTCAGATTTTTTACATAAAATCTGCATACCTAAACAAATACCGTAATATGGTTTTTTTTTAATTAAGATATGCTCTGTTATTAAATTATTTAATTTTCTAGACTTTAAAGCTGAAGAGGCTTGACCAAAAATACCTAATCCTGGAAATAAGAGTTTATCAAAATTCTTAAAATCTTTTGCAGTTTTAATTATTTTAAATTTTCTATTTTGTATATTTAAAAGATTGTAAATTTTTCCTATATTACTTATCCCTAAATCTAAAACACCTATAATTGAGCTGGAATTTTTTTTTATCATTAAACGTTAGTTCAAACTTAAAAGAAGAATAATTCTTAATAATAAGATTATTTATATCAGTTTTACTATATTTTTCAAAATAAATAGTATGTTTTAATATGTTCAATTATTGAACATTATATTGTATAATATTGTTGTCTCAAAATTATTTAATGAACAATAGATGGATGAACACTGAACTTTTCTTTCAAAAAAAATTTGACCTAAAATTTGAACTAGATCAAAAGGAATTTAAAAACGATCTATATGAAAGATTGTTAGATGAGTTATGTAAGGAGCTAAATTCACTTCACAATATTAAATGGTCAAAAAGATCATGGAGAATAATGATTGGACCGTGGTTAACAAGATATCTTTCATCTATTCATAGACTTATTATTAATTACCAAGAATTAGAAAAAAATAATCAAACCGATTTTATTGAAAAGATCAAAGATCCAAAAAATTTTATTCTTACCTCTAACGATTTAATTGATTATAGTAATAACTTTCAAACTAAAGAATTTACTTATAAATTCTTTTCAAGATTAAAGGTTTATTTTGAAAATAATGAAAAAAGATTTAATTATTTAGATCATATTGAAAAAAATGAGAATATTAAAAACGAAAGTGAAAAATTTTCCTATAAATTTAAGATATTTCTTTTAAAAATTTTTCAAAGATTATTATGTTCAAAAAATGATATTGTATTATATAAAATTTATTTCGGAAATATTATTTCTACATTAATATTATTTTTTAAATTGAGACAATTTCCTTTTAAATATGATTTAATTGAAAAAATTCCAAAATTTAAAATTGATACTTCAATTAGATCAAAATTAAATTTAAAAAAATCTGAAAACAATTTGTATGAAAAAATTTTGAGAGACTTTATCATAGAAATTATGCCGTCAAATTATATTGAGGGTTTTAAATCTAGACTTAAGGACGTAGAAAATAGTTTTCTTCCAAAAAAAACTGAGATTATATATTCTTGTAGTATTTATTCTGATTATAGATTTAAGTATTGGGTTTGTAATCAAATAAATGACGGAGCTAAACTAATTTATGGACAACATGGATCTGCCTATAATGCTTTTATTTATGATCAAAGATCAGCCCACGAGATTAAAATTGCTGATTTATTTTTGTCTTGGGGTTGGACCAATAAATTAAAAAAAGTTGTTCCATGTGGAGTATTTTCATTAGTTGGAAAGTCACTATCCCAAAATAATCCTCAACAAAATAAAATTCTTTATTTACCCGGGATTGTCGTCTTAAACCCAATTGAAACTATTTTTTCTAAGTATATTGATAATAAAAATGACTCTAAAAATAGAATTTACCAGTTAGAAAAACTAGACTCTTTTTTGAAAAAAATGAAAAAAGAAAATTTAAAAAATTTTTATATCAAACCGCACCCAAATGAGAGTAATTATGATTTTAAAATTTCACATTTTTTAAAAAAATATAACGAAATTAAATTTTTGAAAAAGGATGTTAATCCTTTCAAGATCATAGGTGACTACGATTTTGTCTTATTTTCAAATTTAGACTCTACTATGTTTTATTATTTAATGAGTTTAAATAAACCAGCAGTAGCGCTAATTAACAACTATAATTCAATATTAAATCAAGAATATAAAAAAATTTGGGAAAAAATGATAGAGGCAAAAATATTCCACTTAACAGCCGAGTCTTTATATTCGTTTATTGAAAATAATAAAAATAATTTCAATAAGTGGTGGTATGACCCAAAAACACAAGACGCAGTAAATAACTTTAGTAATATTAGTTGTAAAAATGAAAAAAATTTAATTTCTATAATCGTTCAAGAGATAAAAAAATTAAAAAAAAATGATTAAATAATCCACTTTTTAAGCTTTTCTTTATTTTCAACAATAAATTCTGGAAAAGAAGTGTCTATTTGAACTTTTTTAAGGTTAAAACCTCTCTCAAAAATGTCTTGCCCTTTCTCAATTTTAGATTTTATAGAGTCTTCATTTGTAATATCAGATTTATTAAACTCACCATGTGCAAAAGACTTTATTTTCTTAGATATATTTTCTGCCGTTTGAAGATAAGAAAAGTGCCAACCACCGTTATTGATAATTTGTATATTTTTTACTTTATCTATTCTCCAAAAAGGATACTCTTTAAATTTCAAATCTCTCAACCATTGCGGCGACTTTAAATTCTTTTTTAAACATATTTTTGACCCATGCCAGTTATTTTCTTTAATATTTAAAAAATTGATTTTATACATAAACATTCTTTGAGAAAAAACTCCGTATTTACTTTTATCGTATTGGTTTAACTTTTTTAAATCAGGTATTTCATCTACATCAGATAATATGATTAAATCATTTTCATCAGCATCAGTTAAACCTTTCATAATTGAATTTCTCTGATGCTTTTCAACTAAAGACTCTCCTCCAGTATGAGGCTTAATTAAATTTTTAGGAGTATCATCTACAATTATATATTTTATTTTTTTTTTAAATTTTTTATATTTGTTTATATCAAAATTTAGCTTTTTAGGTTTACCTTGATGATCAATGGTTGACTCAACTATAATAAATTTATCGACAAAATCATTTAAAATATTGAATCTTAAGTCTGCTATATGCTCTTCATTAAAATATTGAAAACAGTCAAATATCGCCATACAGATTTAATTAAAAAATTTATCTTCAATTTTATTGTAAATTTCAAAATACCCTAAATCTAGTATTTTTGAAGTTTCTTTTAAAATTTTTATTTGTCCAGTTATTAACATTAAGCTTATAAATTTTTCTTTTTTACTTTGAATAAGTCTTTTTCCATTTTCACTTAAAATATTAGGGATAAAAATCATATCCATCTCCACTGGAGTCCTTGTTGTATGAGATCCAATTTTTTTCCAATCTGTTAACATATAATCTAAATCATTTAAAAGATTAACAACCTTTGTCCAACTAGGTTGATTTTTGTACATAGGTATTATTTGAACTTCACACTTAATCATCAATGGTCGAAAATCATCTAAACCCTGCAAGATTTCGAATTCGGCACCCTGGGTGTCAATTTTAAGATAATCTAAAGTATTAATATTCAATTCTTTTAAGCTAGAAGATAATTTATCACAATTAACAGTTTCGTATCTGCTTACATCAAATAAATTAAAATCTTTTTTTTTAAATCCATAGATATGCAGCGAGTCCTTATTAGGCTCATACATCGAGGAACTATCAGGCCTATTATTCAATACATGAAGTTTTTTCTCTATTTTTGAACTCCAAAGACCTTTTTTTATTATATTCTTTTTTGAGTCTTCTGTTGTTTTATTAAAAGGGTCAATTAATACAGTTTTAAAAAACTTATTATATTTATCTGGAAAATAACCATCAGAATTAAATCCACCTTTAGACCCAACATCCATTCCCACTAACTTTTCATCTCTGAGCAAATTATTTATCTCTTTTTGAAAATTATAACTATCGTTTGCTCTGGATTTTTTATCATTAAGGTAATTAGCAGTTCTAGTACTTGCTTTAAGCAATTTTATGATTTTAAAAAAAAACGGTAACAAAATTTTTGTAATACTAATTCTTAATTTACCTAAAAACATACTGATTCTATTTCTTTGTAAATGTTGCTATACCTATTTTTTTCCCATCGATAACTGAAGAGGAACAATGTAAATGACTCCTATCAAAAATTAACATTGATCCAATCTCCCATTCATAAATTAGTTCAACTTCAAGACCTTTTAAATTATCTATATTTTCATGATTTAAATATTTTTCGTAAATATCTTTATCAAACGGCTTAGTTCCATAAAGTTCAAGATGCTTAGAGGATCTTTTATTTTGTCCATATTTTAAATCTTTTTTCTTAAGTTCTTCTGGATCCTGTGTGAAGCTAGTTGATTCCTCATAAAATCTATTTTTAAAAATAACCGTACTTCCTTTGGGTGTTAATGGAATTAAACTTTGTTTGTATATTTGACTATTTAACTCAAAACCACCATCAACATGAAGACCAATCGGAGCATAACTTTCTTGAATAAGGCCATAAATATCTTTTCCATTTTCATCCTGGAGATTATCCATTTTAAAATCTCCTATGTGTTCTTTAAGTCTTTCACAAAATAACTCTTCCAATTTTTCATTATAACCTTGCAACCATCTTTTTTTTATTACATTTTGTTTTTTATTGTGTACGGTAGTCGGTAAATCTGCGTATAGTTTTAAAAAATCTTTTATTTCATCTTTACTATATAAATTTCTAATTACTTGAGGCGGAGACTCAGATTTTTTGATTTTTTCTAATTCCTTACGCATAATATTTATTCCCCCATGTTTATTAATGTTCCTCTTTGCTTGGCTCCTAAATAAGAAGAATAAAAAATTATAACACCCAGAATAAAATAAACTATAGATATAGATATTGATTTAATTATGTCGAAATAATTAACAGTATTATTTAACAGAATATTTCTCATTTCTTCAAATATATGAACTAAAGGAAGTCCTTTTGCTACAATTTGAAGGGAATAGGGCAAAATTTCAATAGGATAGTATATGCAACCCAAAGGAGCTAAAAAAAATAAACTTGCCCACGCAATGTTCTCAAATGAAGGGCCAAATCTTAACAGTCCGGATGTTACTAAAAGTCCTAAAGTAACTCCAAAAAGATATAACGGTAATAACAAGAATAGTAGAGGCAAACCAAGTTTAAAAACTGATACTCCAAAAAGAGGTATTGCCAGAATTGCGGCAGGAACTAAACCGATAAGCGCTCTTAAAATAGCTGTTAATGTTAGTGAAGTGATAATTTCACTTATTTTTATTGGTGCTATAAACAAATTTGTAAAATTTCTACTCCAAATTTCTTCCAAAAACATCATATTAAAACTTATACTAACTCTGAACAAGAAGTCATATAAGATT
>MDSV01103292.1_pt1 | contig 28649 bp, 30 predicted proteins | sample 810851 | NCBI WGS metagenome assembly MDSV01 (sample SAMN05326640, study PRJNA326480) | marine metagenome | isolation source: seawater | place: Atlantic Ocean: North East | collected 2012 | reverse complement strand
TAGACACGTAGCTCAGTCTGGTTAGAGCACCACCTTGACATGGTGGGGGTCGGTGGTTCGAGTCCACTCGTGTCTACCATCCCTTTTAATGCATTGTTCGTATACAATAAGAGACTAATTATTTTACAAATATATATGAGATTATGATCACTTTGCTTTACGCAGGAGCCTTATCGATTTTAGCTCTATTTTTGGGAATTAAGACTGGTCAAAAAAGATTTTCTAAAGATGAAAATATAACAATTGGAGTAGGGGATAACTTTGAACTACTCCAAATAACAAGAGCGCACGGAAATTTAATAGAAAATGTATTCTTCTTCTTAATTTTGTCAGCTTTATTAGAAATTGTTGGAGAGATACCAGTTTTAGCAACTTATATCCTTGGAGATTTATTTCTTCTATCAAGAATCTCTCATGCTTATGGAATAACAAGACCTGGAGCAGAGAGTAAATTTAGGATGTTAGGAGCAACTGGTACCTTCTTGGTGCTGGTAACTCAATCAATTTGGGCTCTCAAGATTTCTATTTCTTGGTTGATGTCAAACTGTTTTGGATTCTGCTAAATTAATATGAAGCTTTTTTCTATACTAACTCTCGCTTTGTTAAGCTTTAGTTTTGCTGCTGAAACTAATCAATCTACTTCTCATCTAGAAAAGATTGTCCTTGGATCTGGATGTTTCTGGGGAGCAGAAAAGGGTTATGAGGCATTACCAGGGGTTGTAGATGCTGTTTCAGGATATGCTGATGGTTATGGTGTACTTCCTTCTTATAGAGAAATAACAAAATTTATTAATAAATTTAATGCTAATAATCATGCTGAAGTAGTTGAAGTAACTTACAACAAAAATATCATTTCCACAGAGGAGTTATTAGAACATTATTTTGAATCTCATGACCCTACACTAGTCAATCAACAAGGCAACGATATAGGTACCCAGTATAGATCTATAGTTTTATATACTAATAAAGAGCAACAAAGGACAGTTAATAGTCTTATTTCTGAATATCAGAAATTACTTAGTAGCTCTGGATATGGCCAAATTGCTACTGTGGTTAAATCTTTAGATAAATTCTATAAAGCTGAAAATTATCATCAAGATTATATTGCTAGAAATCCTAATGGTTATTGCCCTGATCATTCAACTGGAATTAGGTTTGCAAAAGATAGTTCATTAGAGCAGAAAGATAATAGTAAACTTTTAATTTCGAAGAATATTTTAGTTATCGAACCTCAAGGGTATTGTCCTTATTGTGATAAATTTAAATCATTAGTTATAGAAAAATATCAAGGAAGTATTCCAATAACTTTTAGATTTGCATTTCAGCTGGAAGGTATTCAACTACAGACACCTACTTGGGCCACACCTACTATTATATTTCTAGATGAAGGTAAGGAAGTTTTTGGACATCAAGGATACATGTCGCCCGAAGAATTCTATAAAGCCCTAGGTTTTTTTAAGTTAGGTAATTCAGAAGCCTTTAGAGTAGCTTTTGATGAAGGAACTGACGCGAGGTTTTGTAAAGAGTATGAGGTTTTCAAAAATACTCCAGATGGAATCTTTGTGGATAAACTTAGTGGTGCCCATCTATTCGATACAAGAGATAGGTTTGATTCAAGAACTGGTTGGTTATCTTTTACTAAGCCTGTAGACGGGTCTGTTTACAGAAGGGCGGATAATAGTTACGGTATGCGAAGAATTGAGATACGGTCGAAGACATCGGACATACACCTTGGTCATGTTTTTCCTGATGGACCAAATGGATTGCCTAGATATTGTATTAATGCAACCGTACTTGAATTTAAAACTAGAAAAGAAATAAATAAAAGTTAAATAAAATTAAGGAGAAAATATGAAAGGAAAAATAGCTAAATACGTAACTGTTGGAACAAATGATCTAAATAGAGCAAAAGAGTTTTATGATGCACTCTTTTCTGATCTAGAGGTTACAAGTTTTGGTCCAAATGAAAGGAGTTTCTTCTGGACGATACCGGGGGACGATACAAATTTTGCAGTCTTTGTGCCCTACGATGGAGAAGAGGCAACCGTCGGTAATGGAAGTATGGTTGGAATTACTCTAGAGACGACAGAAGATGTTGACGCTCTGTATAAAAAAGCAATTGAGCTAGGTGCAACAGACGAAGGTGAACCAGGACAAAGAGTTCCTACCTTTTACGGAGCCTATGTTAGAGACTTAGATGGAAATAAATTAACCTTTTGTAAATTTGGTTAGAATTTTTTCTTAGAGTACTTATTTATTTGCAGATACTATCCAAGTAGCACTTGGGAATAGTAGCCCATCTCCGTTATGAAATTTTGAGAATGCCTCCTTTAAAGATTCGACTATTTCAGATTTTAGATTATCAGGTGAGTCCTTGAGCATCTCTGTTACAACAGGGTTGATAGCTAGATAATCTTCCGAGGCTTCTTGTAGTGACTTTCCTGCAAACATAGTAATATTTTCCTGATTATCATCAAAATTTATGTTGGAAAATTCAGACTTTTGGAGGATTTCTATTACATAATCTTTTTCTTGAAAAGCAAATGGACCTGGGCTTCTAAGAGGAGGTGATGGCATATCGAGGTATTCTCTAATTATTTTGATAGATAAACTTTGCCAAGGATTTAAAGCAGGTTCTTGCCAACAAACAAAGCTAAGACCTCCTCCTTCCTTAACTGAAGAAGATATATTTTTGAAAGCTTCAAAGGGATCTTCAAAAAACATAACCCCGAATCTGGAGTACACGCAATCATATTCTTTATTAGCAAGCTCATCGACTTGTACATCAATAACTTTGAAATCAACATTTCGAACATCTTGAATAATCGCGTCTGATTTTGCTTGATCAAGCATAGGAACTGAAATATCTAAACCAGTCACAGCTCCTTCAGGGACTTTCTTAGCAATTTCAAGAGTTGTTGCACCACAACCACAACCTATATCCAATACTTTTGAATTACTTTTTAAATCTAATTTAGCTAGAGCTTTTTCTCCTAGGGGGTTGAGCATAATATCCATTTCGTTTTGCTTAACTACCCAGTAATCTCCACCTTTCCCAGACCAGAATTCTTTTTGTTTAACATTTTTATCTTCCATAATTGTCCTATATTTTTTTTATATACTATTATAAGAAATTAAAGCGTCAATAAGTCTCTAAACATTTCTAAAGTAACTTTTGAAAGTTATACTATCGATTATATGGATATAAATAATTCTTTACTAAATTTAATTGGAAATACTCCGATGCTCAAACTATCTAGCGTGGATACAGGCGTTTGTGAGTTATTTGTTAAACTAGAATCTCAAAATCCAGGTGGTTCAATCAAAGACCGTATAGGGTTATCAATAATTGAACAAGCAGAAAAGTCTGGCGAACTCCAAGAAGGAGGGACAATAATTGAAGCTACTGCTGGAAATACTGGAATAGGTTTAGCTTTAGTAGCAGCACTAAAGGGTTATAAAATAATTTTAGTTATACCTGACAAGATGAGTAGAGAAAAGATATTGCATCTTGAAGGTTTAGGTGCAGAAATTATATTAACTAGATCAGATGTTCCTGAAGCTCATCCAGAATATTATCATCACGTAGCAAGAAAGGTTGCTAGCGAAACTCCAGGTAGCTTTTTAGCTAATCAATTTTCTAACCCTGCTAACCCTTATGCCCACAGAACCACAACAGCACCTGAAATTTGGGAACAAATGAATGGAGATTTAGATGCTGTAGTTGCAGGTGTAGGCTCTGGAGGTACCTTAACTGGTTTAGCAGAATTCTTTAAGGAGAAAGATTCTTCAATAAGTATTGTAGCTGCTGACCCTGAAAACTCTATAGTTGCTGATGCTGTTATTAAGGGCAGTTACTCTTACGATGGAGGCAGTTGGTTAGTTGAAGGAGTAGGGGAGGATTTTATTCCTGATAATCTAGATTTATCTTTAATTGATGACGCAGTAACGGTTACAGACAAAGAGGCCTTTGAGATTTTACAAGTGTTGTTACAAGAAGAAGGAATTCTTGGTGGTTCTTCGACTGGTACTTTGGTGGCTGGAGCAATTAAATGGTGTCAGAAGCAAACTGAACCTAAAAAAGTGGTTACTTTTATTTGCGATACTGGAAATAAGTACCTTTCTAAGGCATTCAATAAATCTTGGCTTCATGATAATAACCTTCTGGACCAAGAAAAAGAAGGCAACTTGAGTGATTTAATTAACAGAAGAGCTGATAAAGGTGAGATGATAACTGTCTCTGCGACTAATACTCTCTTAATTGCTTATAACAGAATGCGTTCTGCAGATATTTCTCAAATACCTGTTTTAAATGGGCAAGAGTTATTAGGTATTCTTGATGAAGAAGACCTTCTCCTTAGTGTAGCTAAAGATCAAGCAGCATTTTCTATTCCAGTAACTGAAATCATGACAGATAATCTTGATGTCTTACAAGTAAATGCAACTGATGAAGAGCTTTTAGCCGTTCTATCTGAAGGAAAAGTAGCTATTATTTATGACAATGATAAATTTATAGGGTTTATTACAAAAGTTGATTTAATTAATCATTATAGAAATAAATTAAATCAAAACTAAATATGGTAAATAAGAAGAATAAACAGGGGTTTGATACTAGAGCTATCCATGCTGGGCAAGAACCTGATCCAACAACTGGTGCAATTATGACACCAATATATACCAGCTCCACATATGTTCAAGAAAGTCCTGGAGTTCATAAAGGTTATGATTACTCAAGAAGCATAAACCCTACTAGAAAAGCTTTAGAGGCTTGTATAGCAGATCTTGAAGGTAGTTCTTTCGGGTATGCATTCTCTTCAGGTATGGCGGCATGCTCTACTGTGTTAGAAGTTCTTAATTCTGGAGATCATATACTAGCTATGGATGATTTATATGGAGGAACTTATAGATTATTTGAAGATGTTAGAAAAAGATCTGCTGGACTTGAATTTACCTTTTCTGATCTAAGTGATTTATCCAACCTGAAGTCATCGATTCAATCTAATACAAAAATGATATGGGTGGAGACGCCCACAAATCCATTATTAAAAATTGTAGATTTAGTAGAAATAGCTAAATTTGCAAAAGAAAATAATCTCATTTCGGTGTGTGACAATACATTCTGCTCACCATACTTACAAAATCCTTTAGAGCTTGGATTTGATATGGTCGTACATTCAGCAACAAAATACTTGAATGGACATTCAGATTTGATTGGAGGGGTAGTGATTTGTTCTGGTCAAAAACCTGAATTAGCTGATCAAATTCTTTATTTACAAAATGCAGTTGGATCAATCATGAGTCCTTTTGATTCTTTCTTATTATTGAGGAGTTTAAAAACTCTAGCTGTTCGAATGGAAAGACATTGTGATAATGCTATGAAGATAGCTTCTTTCTTAGATACTCATGAAGCAATTGAAAAAGTCATATATCCAGGATTAAAGAGTCATCCTCATCATGGTATTGCTAATAAGCAGATGCGAGGATATGGAGGAATGATAACTTTGGTGCTGAAAGGAGGTCTTGAATCCGCTAAATCATTTCTTGAACGAACTGAGATATTCTCTTTAGCTGAGAGTTTAGGTGGAGTTGAGAGTTTGATTGAACATCCTGCGATTATGACACATGCTTCTATTCCTCCTGAAGTTAGAGAAGAAATTGGAATAAGTGATGGATTAGTTAGGCTTTCTGTAGGAATCGAATCTTTAGATGATTTAATTCAAGATTTAGAAGTTGCTCTCAAAGATCTCGGTTAATCTTCCAATTAATTGGTTTAGAAAACTTATCTATTTGATCTTCAACGCCCAGGACTAACGCAAATAAAGCCATTCTCACAACAACGCCATTGTCTGCCTGTCTGAATATCGCAAGGTTAGGATTCTCATATAGATCTGAATCAAGCTCATTAGCGTTACTGCGCGAATCTCTAGGTAAAGGATGCATAATTACAGTATTGGGTTCGCAATTTGCAGTATATATGGATTGATTAAGCGTCATCAGACCTTTATATTTCTTTGCATCTTTCTTGTCCTTAAATCTTTCTTCTTGGATTCTTGTCACATAGATAATATCAACTTCAGAGATACCTTCTTCGAGGTTCTCAGTTTCATTCAATTTAATATTAGATTCATTAAGTTGTTGAATTAGATTTGTAGGAAGTTTTAATTCCTTTGGAGAGATTAGGTTAATCGTAATGTCTGAATAAAGAGATAGTATCTTGCAAAGTGAATGGACAGCTCGTCCAAATTTAAGATCCCCTACTAAGGCTATTCTTAGTCCATCAATAGATTTCTTATTTTGAGAGAGTTCTTTACCTATTGTGTAAAGATCAAGTAAGGCTTGGGAGGGATGTTCATTTGCTCCATCTCCACCATTTATTACAGGAACTCTGCTTGCCTTAGCAAATTTTTGTACTGAACCATCTTCAGGGTGTCTCATAACGATTATGTCACTATATCCACTTAATACTTTGGCTGTATCAACTAACGATTCACCTTTGGCAAGAGAAGAAGAGCTTACTTCGGTTATTTCTCTTACGTTTCCACCTAATAGATTAAAAGAGGCACCAAAACTAATTCGCGTTCTCGTGCTAGGCTCAAAGAACATATTCCCTAATATTGCACCTTCAAGTACACGAGTGACTTTATTTTTTGAAGAGTAGGGCTCTAAACTATTTGCAAAGGTAAATAATTTCTCGACATCTGAGCGACTAAACTGATCTATAGAAAGGATATGACTACCGCTAAAATCCATGTAGTTTAACTTGCTTCACAGTGCGCATCATAACACTAATAGGTAGACATGGGATGAGTTAAAAAAATAGGAGAAGACCAAGCTCTTTCTCCTACAGGCGCTAAACAATCATCATTTGGATCAAAATCTGGGCCACTAGAATAGCATGGTTTAATTTTTATACATTCACCTGCTTCATTGAGTTCACATCTTAGAGGATCTCCTCCAACTGCATTGGTTTCTTCCTGAATTGCTCTAACATAATATAAAGAGCTTTTATTATTTAAAACATATTCATCATCAACGAAGTTTACTGAGCAACCTTCTCCTGTGTCTTTACAAATGAATACCTTCCAAGGGTCTTGAATACTAGTAGAAATTGAATCTAATTCAGTAGTAGGAACAATTTTAACAATCTCAATTCTGTCAATCTTATTTCTTTCATTGCTTGGGTTATAACATTCGTTTAAGCATAACCTTGATATCTCCTCAGATTTCATCGCTGTATAAACATAATCAGGACAACCTGGATTTTGTTTAAAAGATCCAATTGCCCTTACTTCAAATATAGGTTTCTTAGATAAAGTTAACTCATTACCCATTGGAATTAATCCTTCTTTAGAATCTAATAAGTTAAACCAAAGTAATATTCTTTCTCCTGAAGTTGCATATACCTGTCTCTCATAAAGAGAATTATAGATTTCATTTCTATCTAGTTTGGTTGCATGAACTGCCACTAAACCTCCAGTAGAATAAAATGAAGCTCCTCTTTCAGGGGGAAAAAGCCAAGTTAAATTGTCTTTTGCTCCCCAAGAATCTCCCATAGATTTTCTAGCAAATTCTTTATAGCCTGAACCAGCTCTGGCCTTATGGTTGTCCGTTGAACCTATAAGGCCAAGTTTAAAAGAATTAAAAACATTCTTTTCTTTAACCATGGAAGCTAGAGCTGCTTGTGCACTCATCCCTGGTCTATAGGTATATGCTGGTAAAAATTCATCTTTAAGTTGACCACATTGCATCCAATCTTCTGGAGTTGCTTCTTCAACTAACCCAAATCTTAAGAATCCAGAAACATCATTAGCAAAGTCTTTCTTAACCTTTTCTGCCTTAGCTAAGCAAGATCCTTCTTTTTTATTTTCACACCTTTGCCTTACAATTTCTCCAGCTCTCCAGCAACAAGGTTCAAAATTATCTGTTGGGTCAGGACATGCATACGAACCGTCATCAAGTACTGTTGCGTGTTTAAAGTCTTTGTAGATTTCTGAATTTCCATGACCAGAATACACTTCTATCAATCTCTGTCTTTCAGGATCATGCTGGTCCTCTAATAATTGAGAACTTAAAGCAGAGGCTGCTGGAGCATGAATTCCCCAAGTAGTTCCATGTGGTATAACTAAAGCTTCTAAATTCAGTTCATCAAGCTTACCAAACAGTTGTTTGGGCGTTTCTGCCTTCTCTTTGCATTTAATCCCCTTAGTATTTTCAAGATCAGCACAAAAAGGTTCTGAATATGTCGTACTTCTATATTTTAAAAAGTTAAAGTCTATCTGCTCAGGCGGAAAATCTATTATCAAAGGTAAAAGAGGTGCAGCATCGTGTTTAATCATTAGATCTAGCCCACTTAGACCAGCACCAATAGGTCTTTGTGGCAAGTTGTCTAAGTCTTTAAGAATTACATTTTTATGACCATAATGCGTTTCAGGTGTAGAAGCCATTTGTGTCCATTCCCATCCAGCAAATGCTATAAGATCTTTTTGATTATCGTTAGATACAGCGTCACAATTTTTAATAGAAGTAATTGTATCTTGCCACATCTCTTTAGTTAGACCTTCCGCATGATCTGTAATAGAGAAAAAATCTAAAGAAGAACAAAATCTTGCAAAATTACAAGCATCAGCCGGCGGGTGCGCTCCTTCTCCTTGTACTATTGGAAGGCTAAATAAAAAAGCATCTTGTGAAAATGTCGTATGTACATGCAAGTCTCCAAAAAATATTTGATTAATGTTTGCTGAATCTTTTATTTGAGGGCGTGGGGATTCAATTACTTCAAAGTCTTGAGGTAATTTACCAACTATTCCAGAAGAAGAAATGAGCACATAAGCAACAATCAATAGTATAAATAAAAGAAAGTAACCAAATAATTTTAGAACTCTAATCATGAACTAGCCCTTTGCCTCTTACAGAAACCCATTCATTGGTTGGGCTATCAAGGTCACCAAATTTAGTTCCAGTTTCTGCAAAATGATAGACCATAGCTGTCCTTCTTTCAGATGATTTATTGTCATAAGATTTATGCATTAGAAAACTATGAAATATCAGAACGTCTCCTTTATCGAGAAGCATAGGTATTTCTTTTGAAAAATCGTGATCTTTGATTTCCGTATATCCATAGTTTGAATTTTCTCTTTCATCTGCTAAATGTTCATGCAATGGTTCTAGATGAGATTCAGGAAGAACAACTAAACAACCATTTTCTAAAGTAGCTTTACTGGTAGCTATCCAAACTCCTACTTGCGGTTCCTTATCGAAAGGGAAATAAGAAGAGTCTTGATGCCAAGGTTGACCCCAAGCTCCTGGGTTTTTGAATATAAATTGACTTAAGAAACAGTCAATATCGCTTCCTAATAAATCTTCTAATATGTCTAATAGGTCTTCTCTAAAAATAAAATCCTTAAATGAACCAGTTGAATGGATTCGAAATAATTTAGATATTTCATCTTCAATATTTTTTGCGTTCTTATTTATTTTCATTTCTCTTATAGCTAGATGACCATTTCCCGCATAAGCGTGACTAAATTCATCTTCTTCTTTAATTATGGAATGAATAATGTTGATAACTTCTTTATTCAAATCATCACAAAATTTTTCAGAGCAAAATCCCTTTAGAAGAATATAACCTTCTTCATTCCAGGATTTTTTTTGTTCAGATGATATAAATAAAGTTTTTTCTATAAGTTTTCTAGAAACTCTTCCTTTTTGTTTATTTACCGCTGAAGAGAACTCTTCCTTAGATTTTTTATTAAGGTCTTTTCTCTCAGAAAATTCTTCAGTACTGAACTTTTTCATAATAATCATATTCTAGAATTATTTTTTACTTTTCCCTAGTTTAATGGAAGTTATTTTGAGAAGATTAGGAAATAAATAATTATAGGATGTATAAATATGGCTACTTTTGAAGAATTAAAAACAGGTCTTGAAACAGCTTTTGACTCTGATGGTGCTAAAGATGTTGAAGCAACAATACAAATCAATATAGAAGATTTAACTAACTTTTTTATCGATATCAAAGAGGGATCTTTAAGCGTGGAAGAGGGTGAGCATGATAACCCTGGTTTGTCTTTAACTTTTGATAGTGAAGAAACAATGGAAAAAGTTTTTTCTGGAGATCAGCAAGCTGCCATGGGTGCCTTTATGCAAGGGAAAGTAAAATTTTCAGGTGATATGGCTTTAGGTCAAAAATTGGGATCTGTATTTAAAGCTCCTGAATAACGCCTCTATCCAGCATATTTAACAGAGCATCCATAAGGTTTAGTGACAGGGTCTGTTATCTTTTTACCTTGATTCAATTCATTGATACCGATCTTAATGTAGTTTTTAGCTTGCAGCAGGTCTTTGAACATAAACCCTCTGCCTCCTGCATCATCTATTGCTCCTTGGTATTTAAGAAGACCCTCTTCATTGATAATATACATATGAGGCGTTGTTTTCGCACTATATAGTTTTCCTGCCGCTCCTGTTGGATCAAGTAATACATGTGCAGGAGATGCTTGTCGAGAAGTAGTAAGCTCATTTGCTTCTTCTTTAGTTACGAATCCTTGAGTTCCAGGAGCTGATGAAATAATACTCAACCAGACTGCATCTTCAGTTTTTGCTATCTCTTGAGTAGATTGCATGTTCTTGGTCTTATAATGCTTAGCGACGAAAGGACAACCATGATTTGTCCACTCAAGAATCACTTTTTTGCCCTTAAAGGACTCTAAAGAAATCTTATTGCCGTATGTATCTGTAAGTTCAAAGTTCGGAGCTTTTGAATCTATTTGAACGAAAGCAAAACTTACCTGAGTAAATATAAATAGAATAGTTATTATAAAGTTTTTCATTTTATTGAATCTCGTTTAAATACGACAATAATATATCTTCTGTGAGTATTTCAGGCAAGATTAGAGGATCACCTTTAGAAGGAAACAAGAGATATAAAGGCAATCCAGTTCTTCCATACTGCTCCAAAGTTGATGAAATAATAGGATCTCTTCTTGTCCAATCAGCTTCTATATAAGTTATGTTTTTATCATTTAGCACTTTTTGTACTTTTGAAGTTTTTAAAGCTACTGCTTCATTAACTTTACAAGTTATACACCAGTCTGCAGTAAAGTTAAGAAAAACTAATGCATTATCTTCTCTTAACTCTTGCAGTAATTGGGGTGAGTAAGCTAGTTGATCAGACTGCGGTTCCTCCAAGTTGCTATAAGAAGTTGGAATTAGCCATAAAGAGAAAACCAATAATAATAGAAAGGGAAGACGTACTAACCATCTTATCCAATTCTTTTCAGTATTATTTTTTTCAATAAGCCACAAGCCGGTTGTTATCATCAAAGCTCCCAATAGGACTTGTATAACTTCCTCACTGCTTACCTGGCTGCTGAGAACCCACAAAAGCCAAAGCGCCGAAGCCCACATAGGAAAAGCCATAAACTGTTTAAAGTTTTCCATCCATTGACCAGGTTTAGGAAGAAAATTAAGCAGAGAGGGTTTTGCGCTCAAGACTAGATAGGGGAGTGAAAAACCTACCCCAAGGCCTAGAAAAATTAGAAAAGAGTAAAAACTAGGCTGTAATAGAGCAAACCCTATAGCAGAACCCATGAATGGAGCAGTACAAGGAGAGGCAACAATTACAGCTAATACTCCTGTAAGAAAAGATTCTAGTGAATCACTCTTACCAAAAGACATCATACCTAACCTAGCTAAGCTGCTACCTAGAACCAAATTGCTCATAAAAACGAACCCAAGTATTACGAATAAATAAAACAATAATGAAACAACGATAGGAGATTGGAGTTGATACCCCCAACCTATTGACTCACCTCCAGACTTTAAGGTTATTAGTAAGGAAGCTATTGCTAAGAAGCTAATTATTACCCCGAGAGAAAAAAGTAAGCCTTGCTGTAAAGTTTTATAACTCGAGTCTCCACTTTTCTCTACAAATCTTAATATTTTTATAGAGAGTATTGGGAATACGCAAGGCATCACATTCAAGATTAAGCCTCCTAAGAACGCAAATATAATTAAGGTTAAGATATTAAACTCAGGAGAAATATTTTTTGATTCTAAGGGGTAGTCAATTTCGATAAAAGTTACTTTCTCATTCTTATCCGCAGCTACAACACCTTTAAATGAATCGTTTTTGATTTTAACTTCTGAAGCTTTTATCTGGAGACTAAAACTATCTTGGTTTTCTTCATATAACTGGTCTTGTAGGTAGTTTGTTAAACCATAATCTTTAGGAAAGAAATACATTGAGTCATATCTAGTATTGTCTGCAAGTTCACCTTGCAGAATATAAGATCCATCAAACTCTTGAACTCTATAAGTACCCTTAAATTTACTAGGCAGTTTGTTAAAAGTCTTTTCTAATATATCTTTTGATGCAGAAGGAGTTTTGTTACCAAGTTTTATTGGGATACTTACTTCCGCCTCTTGAGGGATGCATATCTCCTTACAGGTATACCAAGTAACAAATGCTTTTAAATTTAAAGGAATCGATGAATTATCTGAGGTATAGATTTTTGTAAGCAGAACAACCTCATCTTCGTAACCAAAAGTCATTAGTGGTTCAACAGGAATCTTTTCAGGCCCAGGCCATAGAATTTTAGATGCACTTACATTCTTTGGTAAATTCCATTTAATTGATGCTCCTTCTCCTGCATCTCCAGGATTTTCCCAATATGTATGCCACCCTGGATTTAAAGTAAATCTAAACCCTATAAGAAGCTCATCCCCTGGTTTCATTGAATACGACTCAGTAAGCATCTCAATCCTAGAATCACTTACAGTAACTATGTCGTCTGTTGGAGCTTCAACTGAAATTAGTGATGCACAGAATATTAGAAATACCTTTATACTATTCTTATATTTAAATGACCTTAATTTTATGAGCATAAGTAAAAATTTAATAAAAAATTTTAATGAAAACGGTTTTGTGACTGTTCCTGAAGTTTTTAGCTTATCAGAAATGGAATTTTACAGAGAAGTTATTAAAGATGCTATCAAGGAAAGAAAACAGAATGATTTAAGGTCATTAAAAGATAAGAGTGAATATGAGCAATCTTTTATCCAATGTCAGAATTTATGGGAAGATTATCCAGTTCTAAGAGAACTTACCTTTGACCAAAGGTTAGGTGAAATTGCTTCTAATTTATTAGGAGTTAGTAAGTTAAGAGTTTGGCATGATCAAGCTTTAGTTAAAGAAGCGGGGGGCAGAGAAACAGATCCTCATCATGATCAACCTTATTGGCCAATCCAGGAAACCAATACTATTACAGCATGGATACCCTTTTGTGATGTATCAGAAAATAATGGCCAGTTAGGGTTTTATCCTGGATCACATAAAGCAAAAGAAAACCAATTTATAGATATATTTTCAGGAAAGGTAGATGACTCAGAACTGCAAGAGATTCCTCAAATAGAAGGAATCAAAGTTGATTATCAAAGCTTAAAAATTGGTGATGTATCCTTCCATCATGGACTAACTTTTCATAGAGCTAGACCTAATGACTCAAATGAAGATAGGATTGTCCATACAGTTATCTTTTTTGAAGATGGGTGTACGAGAGGTGATGAAAAATTTCACTTTAGTGTAGATAGAGCGGGTATCGAAGTAGGTCAGACTATTAAGAGCGACGTTACACCGTTAGCTTACCCTATAAAATCTATTCCTAATGCACCTAAGAATAAAATTTCTGATGATTTCTCGGGGTTAAAGATGTTAGGTCTTTTACCTAATAATTAAAGATTTTCTAATTCTGGCCTAACTAGCCTTGTCCAGATTTCATAGCCTTTTGCATTTATATGAAGACCATCTTCAACAAACAATGATGGATCCGGTCTTCCTTCAGCTGTAAGCATTGAATCCCAAACGCTTACATAAGTTAGTAACTCCTCTTGTGCGGCAAGATTATTAATTAAGTTATTAAATTTCTTTTCTTCATTAATTAAATATTCTCTCGCTATTGTGGGCTTTACTCCAATAACAATCAATTTAGTCCCAGGCAATTCCTTTTTTACCATTGAGTAAAACCTATCAAAATCACCAAAAGTTTCACTTGGCGATTTAAGTGCTGCTAAATCATTGGTGCCACAAAAGAAAACAATAGCTCGGGGCTTATAAGGTTTCACTATTTCACTAAAGTGATAATTGACATGTGCAATGTGAGCTCCTCCAAATCCTCTATTCAATATAGTATGAGGAGCCATATCGCCTTTAAGGCTTTCCCAAAATCTAATACTAGAACTTCCTGTAAATAGAATTAAGTCATTAGGTAGGGCAGAAGTTTTATCTGCTTCTTTGAACTCATTTATAGCTTCTTGATAAAAATCTTCTTTACTCCAAGTGTCTAAATAAATAGCGGTTTTCTTTATTTCTGCATATGACATTTCAACATTATTCTTATCGGCTTGAGCTTTTATTTTTTTTTCTAAATCACTAACGGAGCTTGAACATCCAATAATTGCAAAGAGAATAAGTAATATTGAAGTTTTAATTTTAACCATTTAAGCATTTCCAAAATCAGGACTAATCATTCGAATATCATACCCTACAAACGCAGATAGTTCGCTCATCTGTCTATTTGGGTCAGGGTTAAAAATAACATCTTTATTTTCTGGAATGACCACCCATGCATTTTCTATAAGTTCAGATTCGAGTTGATTAACTCCCCATCCGGCATAACCTAACGTGATTAAATAGTTACTTGGTCCTTCACAATTTGCTATAGACTGGATAGCATCTTCCGATGTACTTAAAGATATATCTTTTGATACTTCCATTGTGGAATCCCACTTTTTTTCAGAAGAATGAAGGATAAAAATAGCCCCTGGATTTACGGGACCACCCATATAAATATTTCCTTCTGCTTTTGAATTTTCAACAATTTTCATACTATTGAATAGATCTTTTAGTTGCAGATCCAAAGGTCTATTAATTATTAGCCCAAGTGCTCCTAATTCACTGTGATCACAAATATATAATAGGGAGTCTGTAAAGTAGGAAGGTTCCTGTTCGCTTGGAGAAAAGTATAAAAGAGCACCTTTAACTGAGTCTTGAGAGGATTCATTCATTATCAAATTCAGTATAAAACTTTAATGCCCCTTTGATAAATACTGGTTGTAGAAATAAAAAGCACAAATTACTAAAGCATGCTCAATTTCTCCTTTTTCAATTAAAGTAGGAATCTCATCTATATGCTTCTTTAAGATCTCTATATCTTCCATGCCATCTAATTTCTGCTCATCAGTTTGAGACGCATTCAATGCTAAATAGGAATATGTGTGATTAGACATAAGAGCAGGGTTGGGCTCTACTCTTCCAATTTCAATAACTTCAGAACTTGTATATCCCGTCTCTTCTGAGAGCTCTCTAATGGCAGCATTCATTGGATCTTCCCCTTCATCTACCATTCCTCCAGGAATTTCTAATGTAAGTTTCTCAGTTCCAAACCTATGTTGATTGACAAGAATTACTTCATTATTCTCAGTAATAGGGATTATATTTACCCAATTCGGTGTATCCAAAACCCACACAGGATGTTCTGATTCTTTTTTTGGAGAAATAACTCTATCCTCTCTCAATTTAAAGATCTTATTTTCAATTAGAAATTTTGAAGAAATCTTTTCCCAATTCTTTATCATAAAACTATCCTAGAACTTATTAGTTTCCATTATCCTTGTATTTGTCTTTTGAGGAATAGATAATATCATCTTAATATTAATTTTTTATAAGGTAAAAAATGTCAAAACATCAAGCACTAGATACATTCGGTAAGTCTGGAAATCCAGTAATTGGAAATAAATTTGATGGGGATGCTCAATTTAGGGATCTACCTATTTCACAAAAAATGACTTTGGAAGGTACTGTCAATAAAACTGGAATATTGTTAATACTGTGTTTTACAACTGCAGCTATAAGCTGGAACTTACCTAACCCTGTATTGATGTTTACGGGAATGGGAGTTGGGTTCATTGCTGCTCTTATAACTATTTTTAGACCTACCATGGCTTCTTCTACTGCCCCAGTCTATGCCTTAGCCCAAGGTCTATTCTTAGGCGGAATAACAGTAATTTTTGAAGCCCAATATCCAGGCATAGCTATACAAGCCATCGGTCTAACATTTGGTACTCTTGCTTCTTTATTGGTTTGCTATAAAACTGGAATTATCAAACCAACAGAGAATTTTAGGCTTATGATAGTTAGTGCTACGGCAGGCATAGCTCTTTTGTATATGGTTAATATTCTTATGACTATGTTCGGAGGAGGTAGTGGAATAGGTTTTATTCACTCCAATGGATTAATGGGAATAGGATTTAGTTTGTTTGTTGTAGGGATTGCTGCCCTTAACTTAGTTTTAGATTTTGATTTTATAGAACAAGGTTCTGAGAATGGCCTTCCTAAACATATGGAATGGTTTGGAGCATTTACGCTCATGGTAACCTTGGTTTGGCTTTACTTAGAAATACTTAGATTGCTTGCGAAGATCAGAAGCAATTAAGAATGGATTTAAATACCATTTTTTTTGGAGGACTAGCTCTAATTTCCTTGGCTACTTTTTTTTATCTAAGCAAATTCAAAGCTTCTAAAGCTCAAACAGAAAGAGATGACCGTATAACTTGGTCAAAAAGAAGCTTCAGCTTTAAAAGCTGTTTAACAATTGCTTTGGGTATTTTTTTGATATTCTTTTTTCTTAGTTATTTAGGATATAACTAACTCACATAGCTTCTAAAAAAAGCTTCTCCCATTCTTCTTTAGAAGGCAGCCTAGGTGTCGTAGCATTGCTCGGATCAGTCATAGAATGTTCAACAAGATCTGGAATCATTTTATCAGTTACGCCCATAGCTTTTAATCCAGAAGGTAAACCAATCTCTTGATTTAACTTTTCAATCTCTTCAGCTAAATCAGTAGTTTCCGGTTTTCCCATTGCTCTTGCAATTTTTAAGTATTTATCACCTACAAAGTCTTTATTAAATCTCAGAATGGTAGGTAGAATCACTCCATTAAGAGTACCATGATGTAACCTTAATTCTCGGTCCGCACCTAATGCATGACTCATGGAATGCACGGCTCCTAAGCCTTTCGAGAAAGCCATTGCTCCTTCAGTTGATGCCATCATCATATTCCATCTTGCTTCTTTATCACTGCCATCTTTTACAGCTTTTATAAGACTGTTTTGCTTTACAACTCTTTCAACGCCATCTAAACCTACAGCCTCTGCAGGAGGATCAATAACTGGAGACATTATCGCTTCTATGCAGTGAGTAAGAGCATCCATTCCTGAACCAGCAGTAAGAACTGCAGGTAAGCCAAGAGTAAGTTCAGGATCGCAGATAGCTGCTTTAGGTCTTAGATGGTCACTCGCAAGTATTAGTTTTCTTCCATCATTCATAATTATTACTGCTCCAGCTGAAACTTCGCTACCAGTGCCAGAAGTCGTTGGTATTGCAATCATAGGAATTGTCTCTTGTATTTTCCCTATCCCCCCTTCGTTGATAGAATAGTCAACTACATTACCTTCATGGTTAGCCATTAAAGCAACTGACTTTCCAAGATCTAAGCTAGATCCACCACCAAATCCAATGACTCCATCACAGTCATTCGTTTTGTATACCTCTAAAGCATTTACTACAGCCTCTTCAGTAGGATTTGCAGGGGTCTGGTCATAGAAAGATGGCGAGATTTCATTGGGTAGATGATTTCTTAACTGATCAATCATGCCTATTTCTGCAAGACCAGGGTCAGTACATATTAAGGGTTTTTTTATACCAAGGTTACTTAAAACCTTCGAGATCTCTTTGATCGCCCCATGATCAAAATAAGGTTTATTGCTGTAGGCTAATTGAGTCATAGAATCTCCTTTTATGTGAGGAATTATATATATTTTTGATACTTACAAAAAATTAAAGAAAGAATATACTTCTTGTTAATGAAAATACTTGAAGATTCTAAATCAATACGTTTAAAGATAATGGATTTTCTTTCTAGAAGAGAGCACTCAACAAAAGAAATTTTTACTAAGCTTTCAGCTAGGGTCGAATCTAAAGAACTCCTTGAAGAGGAAATTAAAAAATTAAAGCACGATGGACTGCTAAGTGACGAAAGGTTTGCTGAAAGTTATTTTCATAGTAGAAAAAATAGAGGTTATGGCCCCCTGAGGATCAGAAACGAATTAAAACAACGAGGAGTGGGAGATCAAATTTTTTATACACTATCAAATGATGTTGAGTGGACAGAGTTCGCTTTAGAAGTTTTAAAAAAGAAAGTTAGAGGGGCTGTGCCCACAGAAACCAAAGATATTCTCAAGCTTAAACGTTTTCTAAACTACAGAGGATTTGACTTCCAAGATATAGATAAAGCTTTTCAAATTATAAAAAGTGAATAAGGTCATTAAAAATTATTATTAATAAACTATACTTCTAAAGTAAATAATGAGTTATCAAGTATTAGCAAGAAAATGGAGGCCTAAGGATTTTTCTGAGGTTGTTGGACAAGAACATGTTGTTCAAGCACTGTCCAATTCACTTGACCAGAATAAAATTCATCAAGCTTACGTATTAAGCGGAACTAGAGGAGTAGGTAAAACAACTATCGCAAGAATTCTCTCAAAGAGTTTAAATTGTGAAACTGGTTTAGATTCTAAACCGTGCCATAAATGCTCATCTTGTGAATCTATAACTGACGGGAGTTTTATGGATTTCCAAGAAATTGATGCTGCTTCAAGTAGAGGTGTGGATGATACCAAACAGCTATTGGAGACAGTTATGCATATGCCTAGCTCATCAAGGTATAAAGTATATTTATTAGATGAAGTTCATATGTTATCCACGCAAAGTTTTAATATGCTGTTAAAAACTTTGGAAGAGCCCCCCGAACATGTCATATTCATTCTTGCAACTACCTTGCCTGAAAAAATACCTGCAACAGTTCTCTCCAGATGTCTACAATTCAATCTTAAAAATTTAACCCCTAGCCAACTTAATGATAGATTAAGTTTCATTCTTAAAGAGGAAAAGATTAAATTTGAGATTGAAGCCGTAGAACAAATAAGTAGATCAGGAAGAGGCAGTTTAAGAGATTGCTTAACAATAGCAGATCAAGCCATTGCATATTGCGATGGCAACTTAACTGATAAAGGGATAGCCCAAATGCTTGGCACACTTCCTTTTGATCACGTTAGTTCACTTTTATTTTCTGTAGCTAAAAAGGATGCCATTACTCTTCTCAAATCTTTAAATGAGATTTCGCAGATAAGCGTAGATTATCTTAGGCTTATGGATCTAATTCTAGAAACAATACAATTAATAACTTTTGCTCAAGTATCAGAAGAAGTATTAGATGAAACGGAAGTTAGAAGAAGTGATTTAAAAGAGCTTGCAGAGATTTTATCTGAAGATGATCTTCAGGTTCTTTATCAAATAGGTTTAATTGCTAAAAGGGATATGGAAATGGCACCAAGTTTATCCAGCGGTTTTGAGATGGCCTTATTAAGGATGGTTTCATTTTTACCTGGTGAAGTTAATAAAACTAAAAAAAAAGTTGAAAAAGTAATTCAAAACAATAGTTTAAAAGAGAAAGTAAATAATTTAATTAAACAAGATTTAGCTCCATCTGATATCACTTCAATAGAAGCAAAACCAGAAGTAGAAGAACCAAAACAGCAGAAAAGTATTAAGAAAGGTCTTAATATCTCTGCAGATAATTGGAATTCAGTATTTACCAACTTGGGTCTTGATGCAGGCACAAAACAATTAGCGTCGCATTGCTCGTTTATAAAAGCAGACAATTCTGTTATTTATTTATCAATGCCAGAAGAAAAATTAAATTTATTCAATGGAAAACATAGACAGGAATTACAGGATAAATTATCTGAACATTTCGAAGAAGATTGCAATATATTTTTAGAAGAAGGGGAGTCTAATGAAAATTCTCCAAATCAAATCAAAGTAAAAGAAAGAAGAAAGATACAAGATGATGCAGAGAAGGCTATTAAAGAAGACCCTAAGGTTCAGAAGATAATAGAAGAATTTGGAGCACAAGTTGTTGAATCCACAATTGAATCTAGGAAATCAAAATGAGCAAGGTTAGCCCTTTAGTTGACGGCTTAATTGAGGCTATGCAATGTTTACCGGGTGTCGGACCTAAGTCCGCCCAGAGGATGGTTTTGCATTTACTAGAAAGAAATAGAGATGGGGGTATCTTGCTTGCAGACATAATGGCTAAGGCTATTGCAGGTGTAGGTAAGTGCAAGAAATGTAGGATATTCACGGAAAGTGAATTTTGTTCAATATGTTCGAATGAGAAAAGAGATAAGAGCTATGTATGTGTTGTTGAGTCCGTATCTGATGTTTTCGCAATAGAACAAAGTAATCAATTTAATGGAAACTACTTCATCTTACATGGACATTTATCACCAATTGATGACATAGGACCAGAACAATTAGCTTTAGACAAATTATTTAATCTAGCAAAATCTAATGAAGTTAAAGAACTAATCTTAGCAACAAATTCAACCTTAGAAGGGGAGACAACTTCTCACTATATATATGATCACCTAAAAAATATAGACACCCTTAAACTGACAAAATTGGCTCAAGGTGTTCCTTTAGGCGGTGAGTTGGAATATGTTGATAGAGGTACAATAATGCATGCTTTTACTGGTAGAGTAGAGTTAAAAGAATTGTCTTAATGAAAATCTTTATTGGAATACTTCTAGCCACTACAGTTAATTTCTTAATGGGGCTCTTAGGGCTATATCTTGTAACTTCAAATTTCGTTATTACTTCTATTCCTAATGAACTGTCTAATATTGACTTATCTGCTTTTGATTACTTACTTAGTTTTTGTTTAAAGTTCTTTGTAATACTTGTCTTAACCTGGATCCTTAGTAGAGTTATGCCTCTTCTAGATAAACCCAGGAAAAGAGTTTTGTTTATCTTTTTCTTAGGTAGTATTTTCTCTTTATATAATGAAGTTGATTTATTTTGGTCTGATATAGGTTATCTTTGGAGTGCCTTAGTGATAGTCGCTGAATCGACCAACTGGTTAATAACTGCCTACGTACTTTCTAAATTTATTAAACCTAGACACCTAGGAGCTCTTTAAGTTTCTTTAAATAAATCCAGGGCCGCCTCCGTCATCGCCTTTACTCCTGTGTCTATGGTAGGTTCAGCATCAGGTAGGAAAAGATCAGAGTGCAAAGAAGGCAGAACAATATCTTCCCTTATAGCTTTCTCGTATATATTTTTATTTACTGCTCCTAGCCAGAATAGGGCTGTTGGAATAATAGGCTCTACTTTTCCAAACATCCCAAAATCCTCTCCACCCATGACTGGAGAAACTTTCATTACATTTTCTTTACCTAAAGATTTTTCAAAACTTACTTTAAGTTTCTCAACTAATTGAGGGTTATTAAATACTGCCGGCGTATATTCATCTTTGATGGTAACTGTAGGGTAAAGTTCTTTTGGCAACCCTGAAGCGATTGCAGTACCTCTGACAATTTTTTTAATAGAAGAAATAGTCATATTTCTAACCTCATCCGTATAAGATCTAAGCGTTAATTGAAGCTTAACTTCATTGGGAATTACATTATGCTTTGTACCTCCATGGATGGAGCCCACTGTTACAACTGCTGGGTCAGTAGGGGCAATTTGTCTACTAACAATGGTTTGTAATTGAGAGATTATTTGCGCAGACAAAACAATTGGATCCTTAGTCATATGCGGATAGGCTCCGTGACCCCCCAATCCTTTAACAGTTATATCCACTGAATCAACATTTGCCATTGCCCATCCAGGTAAATACCCCACTTTTCCAGCCTCCATTCCAGAACTTACATGTAATGCAAGATTGAAATCTGGTCTAGGAAATCTAGTGAATAATCCATCTTCTATCATATTTCTAGCACCACCACTTACTTCTTCAGCTGGTTCAAGGATTAGCATTAAAGTGCCATTCCAATCAGATTTATTTTCTATGAGGTATTCAGCTGCTCCTATTAACACTGTCATATGAATATCATGTCCGCAAGCATGCATAGTAAAAACCTCAGCACCTTCATCATTCAAAGTTTTGGTTTTACTTGCATAGTCAGCACCAGTCTTTTCTTCAACAGGAAGACCGTCCATATCGGCTCTCAACATGATGGTATTACCTTCACCATTCTTTAATAAAGCTACGACTCCATTTCCTCCAACTCCATTTGTTACTTCATAACCAAGTTCTTCTAAAATTAATGATAACTTTTTTGAAGTTTTAAACTCTTTATAAGAAAGCTCAGGATTTCTGTGTAAGTCTTTATACAATTCAAGAAGGTTAATATCTGAATGATCTTTTGAGAAAACAGAAGAAGAAAATAAGATTATTAAAATTAATTTAAATAATTTCATATCAATGTAAATATATGTTTTTTTAAAATGTTTCAGAAAGTATCATACATCAACCAATACATATAAAAATTATTAATAATGAGCATTAAATCTGATAAGTGGATTAGGGAAATGGCCAAAGATCAAAAAATGATAGAGCCTTTTGAAGCTCAACAGGTCAGGAAAGATAAAAGTGGAAACAAGCTAATTTCATTTGGAACTTCCTCTTATGGATATGATGTCAGATGCTCTAATGAGTTTAAAGTTTTTACAAACATCCATTCGGCAACTGTCGACCCTAAAAGCTTTGATGAGAATAGTTTTGTAGACGTTGTTAATGATGTTTGTGTTATACCTCCTAATTCTTTTGCGTTAGCAAGTACCATAGAGTATTTTAGGATCCCTAGAAATGTACTAACTATTTGCTTAGGTAAATCTACCTATGCCAGGTGTGGAATCATAGTTAACGTCACTCCTTTAGAACCAGAGTGGGAAGGGCACGTAACTTTAGAATTTTCTAACACTACTAGCCTACCAGCTAAAATTTATGCGAATGAAGGCGTTGCCCAAATGCTTTTTTTAGAATCAGATGAAGAATGCGAAGTCAGTTATAAAGATAGGGGTGGCAAATATCAAGGTCAAAAGGGCGTTACATTGCCAAAAACTTAATTTATTTCTTTAAGGGACTTCATCTCAATTGTTATAGGTCTTCTCCCGTCATCGTTAAAAATCTTTATTACGGAAAAGTCTAAATCTGGAGCAAGCCAGAATACTTGAGATTTAGCTTCGCCATCTTCATATCTCCTAGAGACTTTGTAAGTGAGGTAGCTACCCATAGGAGTCTCTACTCTTTCTAGGTTTTCTTGTATATCAAAGATCCTTTCTTTAATTGAACCTTTCCAGAAAACTTTATATTTCAGAGTTTTTGGAATATTTTTTAGATCCAGATTCCTGAAATCTAGGCGTAGTTGAAGCTGTGCTGAACTTGGTCCTAAAACTTTTTCTTCAAGAGCAACAGAACCTTTTTCTTTTTTCTCAACATAACTGACTTTACGTTCGTCCCAATTAAACACTGCCGAAGCATTGTATTTCCTCATCAAAATAACTTTCATAGAGTAATCATATTCAATGGGTCTGATGAAATTATTTTCTAAGTAAAAATATTCTAATTCTTGTCTTTGTACTATCCTTCCTCCGTCTAGATAAGAACTTAATTTCCATTTACCATCTTCTAATTGAATCATTTCGACTTCCATCTCACCTACATTACTTTCTAGGACAGCGATTGATTGCTTTATAGGGCCGTTTGAAGCACTAAAAACGGCAGTATTTAGTATCAAGGTGAGTGTTAAGAATATCTTTATCATGTTTTTATTACTTTACCGTCTTTTAATGTAATTTTACCATCAGCAATTTGTTTAACCACTAAAGGATAGATTTGATGCTCTATTTTATGTATTTGCTCTTTAAGGTCACTAATATCTTGCGTTAATACCTCCATTCTGGACTGAACACATATTGGCCCTCCATCTAGAGTTTTGTCTACATAGTGGATCGTAACTCCATGATGTTTGTCTTTATTTTCTATTACTTTTTCGTGTGTTTCTAATCCAGGATATTTTGGAAGAAGAGAGGGGTGAATGTTAATTAATCTACCTATATATTTATCAATAAATACTTCACTTAATATTCTCATAAAACCAGCTAAAACTATTAAGTCAGGACTATAACCTTCTAAAATTTGAATAAGTTGCAGATCAAATTCTTTTCTACTTTTAAATTTTGTATGATCAACAAAATAATTATCAATTGAGGCCTTAGCAGCTCTTTTTAAACCAAAAGCATCTTTTTTATTGCTTATAACGCAGTTTATATTAATTAAGCTCTTCTCTTCTTTAAAGCTGTCTATTAAAGCTTGAAGGTTCGAGCCATTACCTGATATTAGCACAGCTACATTAAAAGTTTTCATATCTATTTAGATAAAATTTATACTAGCTTCGTGCCCTTGATTCTCATCAATGGAACCAATACTTTTTGCAAAAACGCTTTGATTTAAAGTGCCTAGAGCAATTTCTTCGTCTTCAGGAGCAACAGCAACGACTAATCCAATTCCGCAATTAAAGGTCTTCAGCATATTTTTTTCAGATATCTTGGCAACATCTTGAATCCATTTAAAATATTTGTGAGATGGCCAGTCGCTAAAATTAAAGGCAATAGTAGCTTTTTGGTTTTTCTTTATCATTCTAGGAATATTTTCAAAAAAGCCACCACCAGTAATATGGGCTATAGAACTAATGTTTAATAATTTACTTAAATTTAGAACTTCTTGTACGTATATACTTGTAGGAGTAAGCAAAACTTCTCCTAAATTTTTCCCGTCAATGTTATTGGCCAATGAGACATTGTGATCTTTGAGAACTTTTCTTATCAAAGAGAATCCGTTGGAATGGAAACCTGAAGAGGCAACACCTATAAGGACATCATCAATTTTTGGTCCATCCATTCCTATCATTTGCTCTTCATCAACAACCCCTAAACAAAATCCAGCTAAATCAAAACTATTATCTAGAAAACTTCCCGGGTGCTCGGCTGTTTCTCCACCTACTAAAGAACAATTTGCTATAGTGCAACCTTTGGCTATCCCCTCAATGACTTTGCTTGCTATTTCAACTTTTAATTTATCTGTCACATAATAATCTAGAAATAATAACGGTTCTGCACCGCAAACGATTAGATCATTAACGCACATCGCTACAAGATCTATCCCTATATTCTCAAATTTATTTTCTGCCTTTGCTATTTCAATCTTTGTACCCACACCATCCGTACAAGTTACTAGAAGAGGGTTCTTAATATGTGAAGGAATTCTACTTATGGCAGAGAAAGAACCTAAACCAGACAATATCTCAGGTCTTTTTGTGCTTTTAACGAAAGGTTTTATTCTTTTTACCAGATCATAACCAGCATCTACATCTACACCTGCTTTCTTGTAGTCTAATTTAGAATCTTTATTATCTGAAGTCATCGACTTGTAAATGAATTTAGCTTATTTTAACAATCTTAGAACAATACTTGTGTAATAAATGATGAATGATTAAAAAATTTTTACTTATTTATATAGCTGTACTTTCATATTCTTTTATAGAGAGTAAAGAGGCATATGGTTTAAAGAATAATTATGAAGTTGAGATTACACTCGATGGTTCAGATAAATTATCTATCGAAGAAGGAATGCGAGAAGCATTAGAGATTCTCATGGTTAGAATAACTGGTAACACAGAAGTTGCTTTTAGTAGAAATCTTAATAACTTATATCGAAACCCTAAAAAATATATCAGTCAATACAAATTAAACTCTTCAGGCGAAGCTATTAATGCAACCTTCTTTTTTGAAGGAAATGAAATAAGAAACTACCTCTCAGATAATGAATTGCCTTTATGGCTTTCAAAAGAGTCAATTGTTATGACATATATGCCTTGTGAGCTTAAGTCCTCCGTAAATCTTTTAGATAATGCTGATAAAGACTCATGTAATACTCTTAAAGAAAACTTAGCAACTCTTTCTAAATATAGAGTTGTTGAATTAGCTTATCCCATTTTAGATTTCAGAGATCTTAATTATCTAGATTCCTTAAGATCTGTTTCTTACTCTACATTTATGAATAAAATAGTTAAGAGATATAATTTAGAAAACTGGATAGCTTGCTTTGTAAGAGATGACTTTGGAGTTATCCTGGATAAGGCTGAGTGCATTTCTTCAGTTTCTAATAGAGCATCTAATTTAGACCAAATTTTTAACAATTTAATTAATGATGTCAACTCAAGAAATAGCTTAGTAGTCAATAAGAAGAAAAGAACTACCAGTAAAGTTTCTATATTGGGAGTCTCTGATTACTTTACACTTGAGAAGGTGACGGAAGAACTAAAGTCACAAATTATTGTTACTGACTTATATCTAGAGAGTATTAGTAAAGCCTCAATAGTCTATGAACTTTCTGCTTATGGAACTGTGGAGGACTTAGAAAACTTATTAGAAATCAATTCTAATTTCATCGAGTTAGAGAATTCTTCAAGGAATAGACTAATATATAAATATATAAATATATAAAAATGTTATCAGCTATACCTAATTTAATAACGGCATTAAGGTTTATCTTAGTAATCCCAATAAGTATATCTATCTACCAAGAAAACTACTTTATGGCCTTAATCCTTTTTATACTGGCTGGCCTTTCAGATGGATTAGATGGCTATTTAGCTAGACGATATAATTGGACCAGTGAATTTGGACAATTTGCAGATCCTTTAGCTGATAAGTGCTTAATTCTAGCAACGCTTTTAGCTTTGGCATTTTCTGAAAGATTGCCTTTATGGTTTGTTTACACAATGTTGGCTAGAGATGGGCTTATCTTAATAGGCTTTATGCTGTATCTACTTTTATTTGACAACAAACAAGCTTTATCTAACAGATGGGGTAAGCATTATACTGGCTGGACTATAGCGCTATTCATAATAGTTCTATTAGGTTCTTCTTTTGAACTTCTGCCAAGGTTCTTTGAGTGGATTGCCATGTCAGGCGTTTTAATTTTTATAGCTTTGAGTTTAGGTTCCTACTTCAATAAAGAAGGTAGGGCTATATTTAAACAAATTTTATGAGTAAACCTCCAGAACAACTTCATTTAAACGTACAGTTGGATGACTCAATAAGTGTAGATAAATTTATAAAGTGTGATTCAACGAAGGATTTTTTAAATATAATAACTAATACAACTGATGATCATTTTGTATCTAACTTTTATTTTATTTGGGGTGATAAAGGAAGGGGGAAGTCTTATATCTTGAGAGGTTTGCATAAGCAATATCTGGAAGCAGGTAAACAAACTTTCCATTTTTCTTTCAAAGACAAGAGATTAAGCTCTCCTTTAATCCTTAGTAATCTTGAGTCTCTAGAAGCAATATTTATTGAAAACTTTGAGTCTATGGATCTTTCTGAAGATTGGGAAAAGGCAATGTTTAATTTAATTAACGAATGTTACATTAGTGGAACGAAAATTTACCTTTCTTCAGAAATAGTTTCTAAAGATCTATCTGTTAATCTTGTAGATCTTGCATCCCGTTTATCTTCATTTACAGCAATAGAGATACCCGAAATTACAGAGGAAGAGAAAATCGAAGCCTTGTTACAGTCATCAAAAAGAAAGGGATTTATTTTGGATGAAAAAACTATTAAATATATTATTAATTACACTTCTAGAAGCTTATCCGACTTGTTAAAGCTATTGAATGAATTGGATAGTTTTTCTCTTAAGAAGAAAAAAAAGATTTCTCCCTCTTTGGTAAGGGAAATGGTAAATACTAAATAATGCAGTTCTCACATCTAACATATAAACCTTTGGGGTCATTAAATTTATCTATTTCCTTTAAAGATTTAATCGATTCTTTCAAAATAATATTGTCTATTATAAATTCAGGAATCAATGACTTAAGACCAGATGAGAAACTTTCAATTAATTGCTGTCGCCAATCTACCTTTTGAGATGGGTAATAAGTTATAAAGTCATTAAGTTCTGCAATTTGAGCAGCCCTTTCAATGGCTTCATTTAGATTTCCTAGTTTATCTACTAAACCCAATTCAAGTGCTGTACTTCCAGCCCAAACTCTACCTTGAGCTATTCTGTCTACCTCTTCAATAGGAATTCCTCTTGCTTCGCTAACCAATCCAATAAATCTCTTATAACCATACTCAATTTCACTTTGAATAATCTTAGATAAGCCTTTATTCAAAGGCTGGGTAACATCTCCAGATAGATCTAGCTTAGAAGTTTTCACACCATCACTATTAATTCCAATTTCATTCAGTGCTCTGTCAAAGGTTGGTAGCAAACCAAAGATCCCAATTGATCCCGTTATAGTATTGTGAGATGCCCAAATTTCATTAGCATTCGCAGAAATCCAATAACCGCCTGAAGCAGCAACATTTCCCATTGAAGCTATTATCGTTAACCCTTTCTCTTTTGCTTCTAACAGCTCTTGTCTAATTTGTTCTGAAGCATCAACACCACCTCCACCAGAGTCCACTCTTAAAACTATTGCTTTTACGTCTTCATCTTCATGCGCTTCACGAATTAATCTAGAAGTAGAGTCACCACCAATCGTTCCAGGAGGTTGTACTCCATCAACTATAGTTCCTCTAGCAACTATAACTGCAATCTTATTTTCAGCAGACTCAGAACTTTTTTCAGATTGAATAAGTTGAAAATATTCATACCCAGAAATCTTGGCGAAGCTAGT
>MDSV01206705.1_pt1 | contig 28652 bp, 16 predicted proteins | sample 810851 | NCBI WGS metagenome assembly MDSV01 (sample SAMN05326640, study PRJNA326480) | marine metagenome | isolation source: seawater | place: Atlantic Ocean: North East | collected 2012 | reverse complement strand
GTAGTCCATACGGGTCATGAACCACCAGGTACGGTAATGCAAACTTTACAATGGAATCGTGAAAATAATCCAATATTGAAAATGGAATCATGGTCACAATATCGTGATTGGCAAGAAGATTCAGTTAAGCAATTAGGTTCAGTTTCAAAGATAAAGGTAGCTCTGCCAGCAAATATTTTTGCTGAAATTCCCGAGGATATTCCCTGGTTGGAATAATTATTTTTTCATCGGATTACTAGGGATATTTCCATTGTTTTCACTATTTGGGATTGATTGTAAGTCAGCAAATGTTAATTGTTTTTGAGGTTGCTCAGATATTTGTGCTAATCTCTCATCCATAGTCATTTGAGCAGTGAATTCGATTCTGCCACGAGATCTAGTCAAATTATAAGATAGTGGTCTTAAGTGCTCCACTATTTGTGTTTCAAACATTCTTCTAACTTGATCTCCTCTCCACATAGAATAACCCCATTTATATGCAATACCTACAACTGAAGCCCCATAGAGTAGAATTATTACGGTTGAAGCAAATAAAACAGGATTATCAGTTCTTGCTTCATCGATGAGGTTTCTTACCACAAGGAATAGTAAACCAATACCAACAACAGGTTTGAGTATACTTTCAAGCCATTGATCGACAGGAACTAATCTGCCCTTAGCTGGGTCAACAAATACCAAATCTGATTCAAATGCAGTATTCAGTACTCCTAATCCTCCAAGCAGAATGATATACAAAATCGCAGAGATTGCTAACTCTATTCCCCACGAATCAAATTTAAAAATCCAGTGTACAATCAGCCAAGCAAATAGCCCTAAAAAGGCACCTTGCGGTACATAATTGAAATGTATTACGTGATTCGAAAATTCATTTACATTGCCCACTTTTTCCATCGAACCTCGATGTGGTTTTGGGATATGAATTACCTGCCAGTGTAGAACTCTTTCCATTTCTTTCAATGTCCTTATCAATAGCCTCTTTCTTATCAAAATATATTCTATCAAAATCAAAATCGGTAAACCGAGAAGAATAATTGGAAGTGCCATGATTGCTGCTAATGGGAAAATAATTATTGTCGGTAGTAAAAGGAAGTGAGAGATTGTCAATGGATGAAATAAGTCTGCCTCAATTAATCTTTGTTTTGAAGGTTGAATATGTAGGCTTCTTGCTAGATCATCCAGTGTAGTTCTAAAAGGTGATACTTGCTTCCCCGCATCGATTATTTGACGTACTGAATTACGGTATTGTGATTCTTCATGGCCTACGCCAATGAAAAGTCTCCATGCCAATCTCATCGGTAAAGCAAGTAAAATTGGAATTGATAAAATCCCTGCTGCCCAAAGTAATCCGGCAACATCGAGTTCAGTGCTCATACTACTCCCAACTACCCCGAGACTTCTCCTTGTTTTCAATGATTGTGATGATTTAGAAGATTCAATAAGTTTCATGACCCTAATTCGGCTAGAGGATTCATGGCCAGAGTAGTCGTAACAGACGGAATGTCAAAGGATGCGGTTAATCTACTAGAGAAAAGTGGTCATGATGTGACATTGAAATCATTTTCTAATGATGAATTATTGAGTGGTTGTCTTTCTGAATTTGATGCAATAATTGTTAGAAGTGCAACTAAATTGTCAAGGCAAGTTATCGAATCTACTGGAAGCAAACTGAAGGTAATTGGTAGGGCTGGAGTTGGTGTTGACAATATCGATTTAGATGCTGCATCAGAATCCAAAATAACTGTTGTCAATGCGCCACTGGCATCTACTCAATCTGTAGTAGAGTTAACAATTGCTCATTTATTATCATCTATTCGAAATATAAGCAAATCTGACAGGGGTCTTCGTCAGGGTAAGTGGGAGAAGAAAGCAATGGTGGGTACAGAACTTTCAGGTAAATCATTAGGATTGATAGGATTTGGTAGAATTGCACAAGGTGTTGGTTTGGTTGCGCAAGCAATGGGTATGGAAGTTCATACTTATGACCCGTATCTTCCACCGAAAGTCGCAAAGAATCACTCGACTAGACTGCATAAAGATGTAGATACATTATTCAAAACATGTACTCATATTTCGGTACATTGTAATTTAACTGATGAGACTCACCACCTAGTTAACTATGAGAGAATGAAACTTATGCCAGGTAAATCACGTTTGGGAATTAAATGCGGAAATCATATCGTAAATTGTGCACGCGGTGGAATAGTGGATGAAGAAGATTTATTCCAGGCATTGGAAGATGGAATTATTTCCACAGCCGCACTTGATGTCTTTGAGCACGAACCGGTTGATTCACAAAATAAATTACTAAGTCATCCCGACTTTCACGGAACTCCGCACATTGGAGCAGCAACATTAGAGGCTCAAAGTCGAGTTGGCATAGATATAGCCAAAAACGTCATGGATTCACTAAATGGAAAAACGGTCAAAGCTACAGTTAATTCACATTTATTGAAGTGACTTAACGGTTAATTTCAAACACCTTTGGCATAATTTTAGATTTGGTGGGCGAATGTTACAAGGGCAAAAGCAAACCGACAATCGAATTTTAGTTCATTGTGATTTAGATGCATTCTTTGCTGCAGTTGAAACTTTACATCACGGTTTTTCTGAAGATTCTCCTTTGATAATTGGGTCAGACCCACAACAAGGAAGAGGTAGAGGAATTGTTTCTACATGTAATTACGAGGCACGTAAGTATGGAATACGTTCAGCTATGTCGATAAGTGAGGCTTGGCGTAGATGTCCAGGTAAACCATACGGTAACGGCATTTATGTCAGAGGAAGTCGAGGTCTTTACACTCGTGCATCAAGGAAAGTAATGAACATTTTATCCAAACCTGCTGAATTTTTTGAACAGGCAAGTATTGATGAAGCATATTTAGATGTGACTAAATTTGTTGACGGAGATTGGGACATAGCGCTTGCTTTGTGTCGTGAATTACAAGAGGAAATAATCCAACAAGTAGGACTTACAGCATCATTCGGCATAGGATCTACTCGAATTCTTGCTAAGATGGCTAGTGAAATCAACAAACCGAAAGGAATTTTTAGAATCTTACCAGATGAAATAAATGAATTTTTTTCCGGTAGAGATATACGAGAAGTGCCTGGAATCGGTGCTAAAAGGGCAGTTCAATTGGCGGAATGGGGGATAAGTACTGTCGATGAGATGTATGATTACGGTGAATTATCTCTATCTAGAATGACGGGTGAAAGATTTGCTTCATGGATTATCAAAGTTTACGAGGGAAAGACTAGTGTCGAAATCAGTCCTCTAAGAAGTAGGAAATCTATCGGTAAAGAGCATACCTTTTCTACCGATCAGGGAGACTACCAAGAAGTTCTTTCACATCTTTTAGAAATAACTCGTCAAGTAATTTTAAAAGCCAAGAATTTAGGAGTTTGTGGCCGATTAGCAGAAGTAAAAATACGGTATACTGGTTTTGAAACACATACTCATGGGCGTTCTATACCGGTTGCTATGGATGAGTTAGAAGTATTCAATCGCTTGAGTGAAATTCTTTTTGCCAATAACGTACAAATCGGAAAGCGAATTAGGCTGATAGGATTTCGTTTAGGGCACCTAGATGCTCCTAATACACGCCAAAGTACCTTGGAATTCAACGATAATTACGAGACTTAATCCAACAGTGTAGAATCTTTCGCCACTTCAACACGGGCATAGGTCTGTCTTTAGGCAACACATCCGACATAGTTTATTTCGCAAATCACATCTTACTTTAGGGCTAGCCATTGGCAAATCAATTTTTACGAAGCGGGCTAATGGTACGAGAAAGTATTTTTCTTCTCTGATTTTAGCCCTGATTTGGTTCATTATCGCCCGATAATGTACATTTTATTTGAACATTAATTGGATTATACTATTACTCCAATTTGTGCATTCTTGCGAAAACTTTGCTAAACTCTTTTAGTTCCTCAGGAATATTAACACCTGAAATGGGTTGATTGAGAGAAATACCATTTTCCTTTTTTGTAGACCATACTTCACTGTTGAATGCTTGGATTTCATTAGTTAAACCTCTAAGAAGGTCTCCTTTATTATTACCTAGATCTAATTCTTCTTCTATACTTTGAGGGAATATGTCGACTTCAACTGCTGAAGATCCATAGATTGTTGTAGAAATGTGATGAGTGAAAAATGGACATATAGGACTGAAAGCAGACATAAAATCTCTAACAATTCTATGTAGTGTCCAGGCTGCTTCTTTGTCATCATCATATAGTCTGGATTTTACCATTTCTAAATAATGGCTAGGTAATACACCAGTTCCAAATGCTTTCAAAGCCTGTGTTGCTGAATATATATCCAAGTTCTCCCAAGAACTCTTTACTTCAGACATAGTGCTTTGGAATTCTGAAATTATCCATTGGTCTTCAATAGAAAGGGAGTCAGGTATTTTGTCAAGGTCATCTGGGACCTCGAATTGAGATGCGAATCTAGCAACATTGAATAATTTAGTTAAAACTCCAAAATATCTTTGTTCGATCTCTTCGGGATTTATGTGGAAGTCATCACCAACTTGTGCGTCACATGCTTTCCAGAGTCTAAAACACTCGCTACCAATTTTATTTGCTCTAAGGCTGACAGTTTTTTCTGGGCCTTTGACTTTCCAAGAACCAGTTCTGCCTCCAGCTCCACACTCTAGGACAGAATCTGCATCAATTCCATTGCCGAGTGATTTACTCATTTTTCGACCCCAAGGGTCCATTCCTAGGCCGTCAATCCAAACATGCTTGAACCCAGGCTTGTCTAGCAATAGGGCTGATTTCAGTAGTGTGTAATAAAGCCAAGTTCTAACAATCTCTTTGCCCTGTGGTCTTAGTGCTGTTGGAAAAGCCTTTTCGAAAACTTCTGGTTGATTTAGATAACCACTAACGAAAAGATTGGAATTTGAAGAATCCATCCATGTGTCGAATACTTTCTCTTCACCAGTAACTTGCCCTATAGATTCTTTCAAATCATCATAACTACCAACATCTTCACGCTCATTTCTGCTAAGTACTCGGCTTCCAGTTGGCGGTAATTCTTTCCAAGGTTGAACGTATGTCCCAGATGGTGGGATAATAATGAAATCATTATCTTCGCTATACCAAATTGGTATCTCTGTATGGTACCAACGTCGACGTGAAATAGGCCAATCAATACTGATGTTATCCATCCAATCGATTAAAAATTGTTTATTTCTATTTGGGTGAAATTCAATATCTTCGATCAATTCTTTCATTTTCCCTTGAATATGAGTTTGGCGAACATACCATTCCTTGAGTAAGATTATTTCGACAGGATTCTTACCTCTTTCAGATACAGGGACTTCTTGTTCACGGTCTTCAATGTTTTTGATTCTACCGTCCTGCTGTAGTATTTCGATAATTTCTTTGCGTGCATCTCTTACTTTCATTCCATTCAAAGGGCCGGAAAGTTCTGTCATGCAGCCTTCTAAATTGATTGCTTGGAAAGGCTTTAGTCCAAGTTCACGAAATACAGCGACGTCATTTTGGTCCCCAAATGAACACACCATCAATACTCCTGAGCCAAATTCTGATTTTACAGAAGAATGAGTCTGAATCTCGACATAGTCTTCTCTTCCACTAACAGGTACAGGTAGCTTTATTCTCTTACCGATTAAATGAGCATATCGCTTATCGTCTGGATGGACAACAACAACTCCACAAGCACAAATTAATTCAGGACGAGTTGTGGAAATAATAACTTCTGTACCATCCTCTGTTTGCCATTTGACGTCGACTAACTGTGTTCTTCGATTGAGCCTTTCAACTTCAGCATCAGCAATGGTTGTTCCTTCGACTGGGTCGTAAATATTAGGACGTAAATCTTCAACGATAGTTCCCTTTTTGAATAATTCAACAAATATCGATTGAGTTACTGCTCGGTAGTTAGGAGCGTCAGTTAGGTATTCCTTTTCGAAATCACAAGATAACCCTACTCTTCTCGCAGTATTTCTCATCGCTTGAGTAAATTCTTCAATAGTTTCCTTACAAAGGCTAAGGAATTCTTCTCGATCATAAGTTTTCATCTTTCGCTTGGTATTCTTCTCAACTGTGAATTCAATATTGATTCCATTCCTATCAACACCCCATGGGAAATATACTTCTTTGCCAAGGAGTCTTTGCGAACGCGCAATAACATCAATCATGGAATATTGAGCAACAGCACCTATGTGCCATGTACCAGAAGGATATGGTGGTGGAGTATCAATGACGAAGATTTCTTTTCCAGAATCCGGTTTGAATCCATAGCGCTTGTAATACGTAGCAGCATCGCTATTATGTTCTTCTTGAATCTTCTTTTCTAGGTCAACAGACCAGCGCTTTTCTGATAGTGTAGGGGATGGCATGTGCCTCACCGGCCCCCTACTCGTTAACAGTACGGGTCCATGTGGCCGTAATCTTTTACATTTTCAAACCAGCGCATGGTGATGATTGAAATAAGCCAGAAATCAACTCATCTTGTCGGCAAGCATTTGAAGTGTCATTTATTGGCAAGTCTAAGGAGAGGCTATGGTGAGTGATGATAAATCAGAACCTCCAGCCGCTGATAAGCGCAAATTCTCCAAAAGAGTGGCTGCTCTTGCTGAATATAGTCGCTCGAAAATTCAGTCTGGTGCAGTAGATTTGACTGCTAGAGTCAAAGACTTCAATGCCAAAGCTGCGATAGACGCTGTTTTAGATGCCCCAGATAGATTCAAGCGTGAATGGCAAAAGTCTGGTGCAACTGGCGCAATCACTCGATTTCCTATAGCAACAGTTCTAGTTTTCTTGATGATTACAGCATATTTCGTTACTACTTCAGGGTTCTTAGATGGGACTCAATTTGATGATGATCCAGATAAACCAGCACTCAATGTCAACGGAGATTTAGAAGTATATCTTCCAGAAGGTAGCGAAGTTGGTAGGCTAATCAGTTTGGTTGAAGAAGATTGGACGACCAATGTTATGATTATTTACATAGAATCTGGGGATGGAAATATTACCGATAAGAGGATTCTAGAGCAGATTAGTCTTGTCGAGAAAACCTTGAATCCTTGCCTATCATCGTTCAAGTGCGACTTAGATGGTGATGGAATCAATGAAACCGAAGATGATGTGATTTACATTCTTTCTCTTTCTACTGTTCTAAAAGAAGTCAATTCAAGTGCTCCTCGTGTTAGAGAAGCGATTATTACAGAACTTGGTCAGTTAGGTTGTGCAGCTGGAGAAGAAGAATGCACTAGTGCTTCAGCGGCAGACACTCTTAATGAGTTACTTGAATCTACAGATGAACAATTTGGTGGTTCTTATGAAATTCCTAGTCAGAACACTATCGACCTTGTAGTGGGAGAGATGTATGAAGATGACGGTACTTCTACACCGGGTCTAGATAAACTTGCACGCGATGTCTGCACTACAGGTTATGGAGATGTCCGGGGTGAAAAGTACAAAGATGATTGTGGATCTCCAGATTATATCTTAGATAAAGCAATCATGGCAGTAGCACTTTCAGATGAAATTGACGCCAAGGATTTTATTGCCCAAACACAAGAAATGCTCGAGGAGATGGAAAATCGAGAGATTTTCTGTGATGACGAAAACGGTGATGGTATCGCAGATTCTAAACCATGTAATTGGAAAGATGAAAATGAAGGTTTGAATCTACAAATGGTTTTGACTGGGCCTGTACCAATTACGAATGCAGTTACAGAATTTTCATTCAAATTATTTTGGGAAATATTCCCGCTGGCTATTGTTCTTGTCGCTGGTGGTCTGTTTATATTTCACTCTGATGTACTCCAAACAGGGATTACCGGAATTCGACCGATTCAAGGCATTAAGGTGGTGATTATTGCGGGTTTGCCTACCCTTTGCGCTGTATTTTGGACTTTAGGTCTGATTGGAGCGACTAATTATGAAGTCACAATGACTGTCATTATTGTAGGTCCTATTCTATTGGCACTTGGTGTTTCATATGGGCTTCACATAACAAATCGTTATGCTGAAGAAGGTGGAACTAAATCTGAAAAGATGAAAGCATCTCTTTCATCGACGGGTAAGGCTGTTTTCCTATCTGCAGTAACCACAGTTATTGGATTTATATCACTAGTTTTTACCCCTATGGCGCCAATTCAAACAGTTGGAATTGCACTTTCTACAGGTATTGTTATCGTGTATATTTTGACAATGTTCATGGTTCCTAATTTAACTCTAATTCTTGACTTACGTAAACCTAAACACCCTCCTTTGAAGGCATTTGAACATCTTGTGAATGTTCCCGTTAAGCATAACAAGGGAGTGATTGGAGTATTCATACTAGTTATTTTAATTTCAGCAACTGTTGGACAAGCTAATGTTGAAGAAAATATTGACTTGCTTGGTATGGCGCCAGAATATGAGCCTTCAGTCCAAAAGATGAAACAATATAGTTCAGATTTTGATGCAGGACAAATTGGTATGGTTCTAATTCATGCTAAGGTCACTGGTGATACAAATGACCAAGATACTGGAAATGACGATCCTGCTGAGAATCTTAAGCGGATAGATCAATTAGAGGCGAAATTAAACACAGTCAACAATGCTTCTGCGGTCTCTATTGTTTTCTTAATGAAATCTACTGGTATTGCACCTACGATATCAGGAACTCAAGTTTATGAATTTGTTAATAACACACCATTACCAGATGATATTAAGGAAACAGTTTCATTACTTTTCAATAGGGAAGTAACTGCCGATGCCTCATTTTGGGATCTATTAACTCAACCTGATAATTACGGATTACCTGGTACAACTCAGTCTCAAATTTTCCTTTTGGATGTATTCTATGCATCTATCACGGATGAGACTCGTGAAATTTTCATCAATAGTGAATATGATAGAACTTTGATTTATGTGGATATGCCATTTATTCCTGTAGCTGAAACAGCTTCAGGTGTTGAAGCAATAAATCAGCATACTGACACTTTCACTTCTGTTGATGGTGGTGGTGCTGAACACTTAACAGGTGTAGCAGCAACAGCTATCGAAGTAAACGAATTGATTGTTGGTTCCCAATGGACTTCACTTGGTTTCGCAATTATACTGACTCTAATCACTCTTGCTGTAGTGTTTAGAGATGTTCAATATTCCTTTTGGACTACTGCCCCTGTTATTGCCACTGTTGCCTTACAGTGGTTAGTTATGTGGCAACTTGATGTTTCTCTTTCGCTTGTTACTGTAATGATTGGTTCTATTCTTGTCGGAGTGGGTGTAGACTTTTCCATTCACATTTCGAATCGTATTCGAGAACTTGGGGGTGGAATTAACGCAATACGGAGTGCTGCAATAGGTACTGGAATGTCGTTGTTTGAGGCAGCCATAGTTACATCGTTAGGTATGTTAACTGCGTATAGGATACCGATTCCTGAAATTAAACCATTCATCACAGTTATTTTGATTCTACTTTGGGTTGCTGCCGCAAGTGCATTGATTCTACTTCCAGCAATCTTTGTGACATTGGAAAAAATGGGAATCGGAACAGTTCAAGGTACTACTGGAATGGCGAGAAAATTAGGCTTGATTAAAACGAACTCTAAGGAAGTCGATGTCTTAGATGCAGCAATTGTAAAAGAAGTCAAAGATGTTTGGTGAGCAATATGTCCAAATGATGCCAACATTTGGATTAGATATGGCCGGATATTGGTTGATGAAGTCAGAGCCCCATGTTTACCCCTTTGAACAATTAATTTCTGATGGCTCGACTCATTGGGATGGAGTTAGGAATTATCAAGCCCGAAATATGATGAGAGACGATATGAAGGAAGGAGATTTAGTACTTTTTTATCATTCTAATTTCAAGCCTCCTCATGTTGCCGGTGTCGCTAGAGTCTGTCGTGAAGGTTATCCAGACTTTACTGCTCAAGATTCTAATTCAAAATATTTTGATCCGAAAGCAACCCCCGATAATCCTCGATGGATGATGGTAGATATAGAACCAGTAGTTGAATTCACAAACATAGTAAGTCTACAAGAAATAAAAGATAATCCGAAATGTGATGACATGCTACTGGTTAGAAAAGGACAGAGACTTTCAGTACAGCCCGTGGAAGAGTTTCACTTCCATACGGTTTTAGAAATGGGTGGAATTGATCCTAAGAATCTCTAGGTGGTATGATGTCAATCGAACAGGTTCCAGTTTCGAGACGGGCATCCAGCATAGAATATGCAATTAGAGATGTGGTAGTCCCTGCAACCGAACTGGAAAAGCAGGGCCATAAAATCTTGAAACTAAACATAGGTGATCCAATTGCATACCCCGGATTACCTACTCCTAAGCATATGGTAGATGCCTATATTGGGGCTTTACAAGAAGGTCGTAATGGTTATTCTCCATCATATGGTTTACCTGAACTTAGATCAGCAATTGCCCATGATGAGAGGAGGAAAGGTTGGAATGCAAGTGAAAATGACATCTATGTCTGTCACGGGGTCACAGAGGCTTTACAGATTATTTTTGCAGCGACTTTGGAAGAAGGAACCAAAGTATTAGCTCCAGGCCCACATTATCCACCTTACATGGCTTATCCGCAAATGTATGGGGCAGAGACAATAGAGTACAAATTGAAGCCGGATGATGGTTGGTCTGTTGATTTTGATGATATAGAATCAAAAATGGATGAAAATGTTCGACTTCTAGTTTTGATAAATCCAAATAATCCATGTGGTAATGTTTCTGGAAAGGATGAGATATTTAGATTGCTCTCAATCGCTCGAAAGTGGCCCAATTGTATGATAATTGCTGATGAAATATATGATGGATTGGACTTTACTGGAGAACATGTTAGTGTTGCAAGCCTTTCCAATGATGTTCCAGTATTTTCTCTCAATGGAGTATCAAAAGTATTCTATGCACCTGGTTGGAGAATCGGGTATTTGGCAATTCACGACCCAAAGAAGCGCCTAATTGATGTTCGTGACGGCATCGAGAGACTTCTTCGTTCACGTCTTTGTGCTTCAACCCCTGCACAAATCGGTTATTTGGCTGGCCTTGATTCAGATCGAACTTGGATGAAATCATATTCTGATAAAGTGATTAGACAAAGAGATTTATGTGTGAAAAGAATCTCTCAGATTGACGGACTTGAAGTTCAATCGGCAGGGGGAGCATTCTACATGTTCGTTAAATTGACTGATAAGAAATGGTTCAATGATGACAAGGGTTTTGTTCTTCAATTATTACAAGAAGAACATGTTTTGGTAGTTCATGGAAGTGGTTTTTCTCCCGAACTTGGAGCAGGACATTTTAGAATCGTTTTCCTTCCAGATGAGGACGTTTTAGATGAGGCTTTCAATCGAATCGAGAGTTTTTTAATCCGTCATCGCAATGATTAGTAGGCGAAGATTTGATGATAAGTTGTAATGTGGGAGTATTATGCAAGCGATGAAAAGAAGGGGATTAGTGTTCCTCATCGTTTCATTTTTTTCTATTTTTTCACTATCATATGTTAGCGCTGAAGGTAGTTCAACTTCAGAATTTTCTATTGAACAATTATTCCCTTTGATGTCAGCCCTTTTCATTGCTACTATGGTTTGGAGATGGTTTATTCCTAATCAATTAGCAAATCTGCAAGTCGCTTTCGAGATAGATGATGATTTGTATGAAGTGCATAGAATTACTAGAGATGTTTCAGATGCTCGCGAACTTTTGGGTGAAGGTTCTGTGGGTTATGGTGTTGGATTATACATGATGGGTATGACGGGGATATTAATTCTTATAGCAGAATTCATTTTTCAACCAGAGTCATTTTTCGGCCCAGATTTATACATCATTGGTTTGTTAATCTTGATTCCAATATTAATTTCTCCTTGGGAAACATTGAACGCCCAGTTGACTAGTAAGAAACAGAAGAGTCTGTCGGGAAGTAAATTAGTAATTTTCTTTAGAAGGTCATTCACACTAATAATTCTCGTAACATCTACTTTGGCAGTACTATACTATGGTATGAGTAAGTCTGATGATTTATTTATTGAACCCGTATGGCTTGCAGCCGCAATGCTTGTTTTCATGTCTCCAACGATTTTTGCTTATGGAAGAATTATGGGGGCTTCATGGAATATGCTTCTAATAAATAAGTGGAGAACTTCTAATGGCCGTAAAAATCCAATCGATCCAGATAAAGCTGGAATTTTAAACCGATTATTCTCTCTTATTCTTGTAATATTCTTACTGACAATGCCTCTCACTGCTTTGAATGGCATAGTAACTGTAATTCATGTATTAATTAATGAGCCCACAAACTCAACTGAAGTTTTGAATTATGGGGGTATTATAGGTCATTCATTGTATGAACGTATCGACATAATTTCTGAGATATTATTCGAGTGGGAAATAATAAAGAGTATGCCACAATTCCTTTCTCTGTATTTATCATTGAATATTGCGATTGTTGGTCTTGCTTTCATATTTGAATTAACTCGTAACTTAATACTTGGAGGTCAGACCTTTGGCGGGGTATTTGGAGTTACACTCGACACACCACGTGAAATTAGGTCAGAGGTTAGTGCTCAAACACGACAATTAAAATTCGCTTTTGCAGGCTTCTCCGGTTATACTGTACTATTACTCGTCCTCGTATGTTACAAAGAATTTGGCTCTTTGATGCCATTTACAGATTGGATTGAATCTAGGGGTTTTGACGAGGGAATGCGTCTTTTAACCACTTGGATGTTTATAGCAGTAGGTCAAACAGTTTTCCTCTTAACTTGGTTGGTTTCAATAATTAGATATTCTTCATTACGTAAACTTCGATTCGATTTAAATCCAGATGAGAGGAGAGAAGGTGCGGTTAGACTTGCGGGCGGTGACTGGATGCGGACCCTTGTTGACCAAGCTGCCCTTGAGGAAGATCTTGATTCCTTGATACAATTTCAGAGACGTTCTTTGGATGGAGATCCAGCCTTGATTAGACACGAAAAAGCAAGAGCTAGAATGTGGGAACTCTCTATCAGAGGATTATGGCCTTTAGCGATTGAAGAGGCTAGAAAGGTTCTAGCCCAGTCTGGTGGAGATGACGATATTGCTCGAATGTTGATTGCAGTCGGGCATATGGCATCTAGAAGGCTTGATGCTGCAAGAGAAGCACTACACGGGCTAGAGCAACCAGAGGGTTATGATGAGCCAGAATTATTGAGTTTTGTTTGCGAATGGTTAGACCCATGGCAAGGAAATGTTGATGAGGATGATTTTTGGGATTGGGAGAACAATTCATGTATTGACCATATTCAAAACACCATGCAAATGATTAGAAATTGGAATCCAAAACAAAGTTTGGATGTTATTCACAAAGATAGATTGACGCGTGTCGCTCAGTTGTCCATGGTCTCTCTACTTCGCGCTCAAAGGATGCATGACGAGGCTCTAGATATTTCATTAAGATTAGTTAGACAGGATCCTATAGGAGTTAGGCCAAGAATCGCTTCAGCTCTATGTCTAATCGATAAGGGTGATTGGCATAGTGCGAGATCAATTGAGAAAGAACTTCTGGAAAGTGATTCACAAGATCCAAGAGTGTTGGCGCTTTCTTCAATACTTGGTCAACAATCCATGGACGAAGAAGAGTTCGAAGTTGCTTTAGTTTCAGGAGAAGGCAAGAAGATGAAGAAATGGATTAACAGTGCTCCAGTAAATTCTGTTGCTGCACTTGGAATTAAAGGTGGAATGGATGAAGCCATTAATGCGAATGTCCTAGTTACAGCACATGAAGCAACTAGGCGTTCTATGCCACCAAGATATTCATCGGGTCGACTTACATTTGTCGCTAATATTTTGATTTTAATTCCAATTTGGATTCTTCTAGGTATTTACATTGCATCAATTAGAACTGAAATTCAAGGAGCCGCAGTCTCTGTGACATTATTACTCCTCCATTACTCTTCAAGAAAATTATTATTGCAACAGAGGCGACAAATAAGGCATAGAGACCAGAAAGCTATGGTTGCTTATGCGAAGAGGATGCGGAGATTCAAGGTCGCTCCAGACAAATCCAATATACCAGTAGGTACTCATCTATTGCTGTCTGGAATATTGGTGACTGTTAATGGAGTTGTTTTAGATATTGGAGTTCCTGCATGGCTTACCGAACATCTTCCAAAAGATTCTGACAAAACCGTTAGAGCTAGATTGAAAAGAAGAAGTAAGAAGATATCAAAATCAAGACCTCCAAGACTTCAGCCTTTGGGGGAAGGTTGGTGGTTAAAGAGGCCAAAGGAAGATGGCTCAGAAGTTCCTGCATTGGAGAGATTGATAGGTCCAGTTGCATATAGAGGGAGACCTTCGTACATAGATAGGAAGGCCGGTAAAAATAGTCGACCAACTGGTATGGTTAGAACATCTCCTCGTCCTGCTCATTCTGTTGATTTAGGTTCTAGGGGAATCCCCACCAACACTCGTAAATCGGAACGTAAATCCAAATTACCAAAAAATAAGCCTAATGTTAGAGTTGGTAATTCTAAAAATCTACCCGGTTATGGTGGTAAAAACAGAAGACCACCTGTTTGAAATCAATCAATGTATTCAAAGACCGTATTCACTGACGCTAAATCATGAGCAGAGATGACGGTTCATGGACTCCAAGTGAATCAACCTTTTCGAAGGCACAAAAAGTACTTGACGCAACAGCATCTAGTGGTAAACTTTACCGCAATGGACTAGGTATGATAGCATCCGAAAACATCGTATCCCCAATGGTACAAAAAATTGTAGGTAGTGATTTACATGGAAGATATGCTGAAGGATTGCCTGGGCGGAGATACTACCAAGGTTGTGATGATTTTGACACAATTGAAAGTTTGGGGATTGAACTTGCAAAATCAGTATTTGGAGCTCCTTTCGCTAATATCCAATCAACATCTGGGACCGTTTCAAATATTGCCGCTTTGAAAGCCTTAGCGAAACCAGGCGATAAAATAACAGCGGTATCAACAGCAGACGGTGGTCACATATCCCATGCTAGAATGGGTGCAGTCGGTTTGCGGGACCTCGATCTTTCAACCTATCCATGGAATGAAGAACGTATGGAACCTGATATTGATGGTGCATGTGCACTTATTCGAGATATTAAGCCTAAAGTATCGCTAATTGGTCAGTCCGTGTTTTTATTCCCGACCCCTCTTAGAGAAATAGCAGATGCAGCCCATGAGGTTGATTCTACAGTTATGTATGATGGAGCACATGTATTGGGATTAATAGCTGGAGGTGTTTTTCAAGACCCGCTTCGAGAAGGTGCAGATGTAATGACTGGCTCATCTCATAAGACGTTCCCAGGTCCTCAAGGAGGATTTCTACTATCATCGAGTGAAGATGAAAAAATGCATAAGAAACTGAATAATGCTATTTTCCCAGGAGTTTGTTCATCATATCACTTGCACCATGTTGCCGGTAAAGTAGTTGCATTGGCTGAATTTGAAGAATATGGGCAGTCTTATGCAGAGAATATTGTAAAGAATGCTCAAACCTTTGCTCAGGCCTTGGCAGCAGAAGGTTTTGACGTTCTTGCTGAGAGTCGTAACTATACAGCATCTCATCAGGTGTTGACAAGGCATGGAGAGAAAGACTCGGGTGCGGGTGCAAAAGCTGCAGACTTACTAGAACAGGCAGGCATTATTACCAACATGAATATGCTTCCTGGTGATACTAAGGCATTATCTCCTTCCGGCCTCAGGCTTGGTGTACAAGAGTTAACTAGAGTTGGGATGGGTGCTAATGAGATGCAAGAAGTCGCATCACTTTACGCTAGAGTATTACTAAAAAATGAAGATCCAAGTGCTGTTAAACAAGATGTAAAAACTCTAAAATCAGATTTCCAAGTTATTCGTTACTGTTTCAATGAATCTAACCAATCAGGGTATCCATTGTAGGTTTTAAGAATGCCCTTAATTGATTCAGGTGAATCTTTGATTGACGCAGATTTGACGCGACAATTTAAAGATTATTTTTCAATTACAGATGAAGGTTTGATTAAGGATTCATACAATCGAAACTGGATGGTGTGGAGTATTTCTGATATTGAAAGATGGTGGGGTATCTTCGAAACAAATTTAGCGATTCCATTTGGAAGGAAATTATTCAATAGTTGCTGTGATGAAGAGGAGTTCCAAATACATACCTCTGAACTCGTTAAGACTGGCTGGTTCAAAAAATCAGGAAACCTAAGAAGGCTCTCAAATCGTTGGCATCTTTTTGGTTGGGGAGAATTGAAAGTTGAATCAAAGCGAATCATTACAAAACTACCCTCGAGTATTGCATCTGGTTTTGCTGTAGCAGGTATTGAAAGTTTCAATAATTTCAGATATAAATCTGAGTGGAAGCAAATTAGCCAGACTGAAATAATGCTCGAACTTAATTTAGACCCCAATGAGTTACCAATTGCTAAAAGGCACACTGAGTTGCCATGGGTCAGTAAAGAAGAATTATTTGCAAATAAACCTGTAGATTTTGCCCTTGAATCTAGAGACTTGGGTTGGTCGGTAGATGGCGAACCAATGGTAGTATTACCTGTGTCGATGTTCTCTAGATTATTCTATTCGACTTTGGGTGCAAAGACTGCACTGGGAGCAGAGATTATACAGTCTTGGAATGTTGTTGGAATTGATGGTAGATTTGTCAAACCATTGATACTAGCATCATATTCTTCTTATCAATTATTTTTGAACTCAGATAAACATGTTTTTGCTGAATCAGCAGATTCATGGGATAATGTCATTTCTCATTATTGCAAGCAGTGGGGTTGGGGTCATCCTTCGGATTTATCAGTTGAATCAAATACTAATTCTATAAGAATCATATATCAGTTAAATGAAATTCTGCCATTTTTCATCGGCCAAATAATGGGTATTTGGGAACGTTCTCATGGCAAGAAACCTAAAGTATCACTATTATTTAACGGAGATAATATTGAAATCTTAATTGAATCATTGTTAGAATATGCCTAATTTTTGGGTCAAGAAAAATACGCATTAATGGTTAAGGTCTATAACCGAAGCATTGAGTCGTTTACCTTGCGGTAGTAACGCGGGTGCAAAGAATGGCTCTAAATCACAATCAAATGGCATATGTTGCAATCGTTTCGACATTAATTTTTGGCTCGTTTTTCGTAGGTTTTACAGGATATCTGCAAACTAGTGAATCACTAGGTAATTTTGATAGCGCATCCGAAGAGGATATTCAAGGCGAGGGAAGTGTTTCTAGTGAAGCATTGGACTCAGATAATGATGGATTAGCAGATACTTTGGAGGAAACTCAATTCGGTACAAATCCACTTGATCCCGATACAGATGGTGATGGAATGGATGATGGTTGGGAAGTTGAACATGGACTAAATCCGCTAGATAATGGAGAGGCAGATCCTCTTGAACAGGACCCAGGCGAAGCAGATACAGGTAATGCTAACCAAGAAAATGAAACCGAATCATGGCCAGACCCTAATCAAGGTCCTAATGGAGACCCTGATAATGATGGATTGACTAATCAAGTCGAGCAAAATCTTTCTACTGACCCTCAACGTTCTGACACAGATAACGATGGATTAAACGACCGTTGGGAATCACTCTATACAACCACTATTGAAGTTACTGGAGGAACAATTACCCTCTTTGATCCTCTAAGCGGAAATTGGGACTGTCAATTACTAACTATTGACTTAGAATTAGCGTTAACTGAGAAATTTAATACTGACGATTTCACACCTACGTGGCAAGAACTTGGAAATTCAGTGGGCTCACATTCTTGTGACGCTGTACTGGATTCCGACTCTGATGGTCTTTCAAATTTCCAAGAGGAAATATACGGTACTAACCCTCTTCTAAAGGATTCAGACTTTGATTTATTGAATGATATTGATGAAGTCTCTAATTCTGTTATTGATAATTTAATGATTGGAACTGGAGATAATTGTAATGAAGATTTAGAGTTTGCAATAACCCGTGATGCACCATTCATGACTAAGAATGCTAGCTGGTTCTACTTGGATGATGATGGAGATGGCCTTCTCAACGGTCCTTCAGATTGGGACACCGATGGAGACGGTATGCCTGATGGTTTCGAATACTGTTATTCTCATCTTGTCGATTCGCCAAGCGGAAATATTACCGAATTATTGAATCCTAGTGACCCTACTGATGGTTTCTATGATTGGGATACAGATGATCTAAATAACTTAGAAGAATATCAATCTGCTACTATTTTTGGTCCTAAAAATTTCACATCACCATGGAGTGTTGATACTGATGATGATAGTATGCCCGATGGTTGGGAGACAAATAATGGCCTAAATCCAAGAGATGGTGATAATGGCAAATTAGATCCTGACAAAGATGGTTGGGATAGAGATGGTGATGGAGCAGTAACTTATGATGACTTAGTTCTTGATACTAGAGTTGTAGATATTTATGTGGAGATCGATCAAGCAGTTCAAGAGAATGAAACAGTTGCTAGGGGAGAAATAATTTTGGCAGGTGGAAATACTGAATTCGTATACTTGAAAGCTAAGTCCGAGGGTTTTGTTTATTCCATATTTGTCCAAGAGGACCAAATCATCACATCTCGACTTACTTCATGGATGGAAATAGTTGAACAAGATGAAATGTTTACTAATGAGGATGAATATGAAGCAAGATATCAAGGTAACGAGCCATTTTTGGATGGTACAAACATCCCCAGTCCGATTATTGGGCGTTCCACAGACCCTATGAATCCTGATACTGATGGTGATGGATTAAAGGATGGAATTGAAGTATTTGGTTGGGATATATTAGTTGTCAATCGCGGTGTTGAGTTGACACACGTTGTATCGGACCCAGGATTGTTTGACACTGATGAAGACGGGCTATCTGATTACACTGAGTACTCTTCACTTTGTGACAGTGGCTCCAATGCCTCGAATCCTGACACCGATGGTGATGGATTGAGTGATCAATTCGAAGCTACAGGTGGTGGCGGTACTCTTGTATGGCCATTGACAGGTGGTGGCGAAGCATATACCACTAACGCGTGCATGTTTGACACCGATAACGATGGACTTGAAGATGGGGAAGAAGTAATTCCTGGAAAAGATCAATTTTTGACTCACGCTAACAACTCTGATACTGACGGCGATGGACTCAAGGATGGTAGTGAAGTTCTATTTATTCCTAGACCATTCCAAGAACGTACGCACCCATTATTGAATGACACCGATTTTGATGGCATGTTAGATGGATGGGAGATGCAGGTTAAATCTCAAGAAGATAATACTAATTCACACAGCCTGTGGGTTGCTACTTCTTCATGGAACTTGCCGAACTGTGAGAACACTGGTAGTAATTCATGTACTAAAGAACCAGGTGGTTATGTTTGGCAAAATTCTCTTGGTGGTTTTGTACAGCAAAAGAAGTTTGAAGTTTATGAAATGAATCTATCAGGCTTTAATGTACCTGCTAATCCATTATGTGATGGATGTAATGGTAGATGGGCTCTAGACCCTTCTAATGAATCCTATATTAGCAAGTTGGCAGATAATGTCTATGATATCGATAATGATACTTTGATGAACAGTGCTGAAGCTCCAGATAAATGGAATACTAATCCAGTTGACCGTGATTCAGATGGGGACTTACTATTTGATGGATGGGAAGTTAAATATTCTCAGTATGCCATAGAAAGTGGACTTGTTGATAATGGTACACTTGATGCATATGGTGCTAGAGGTGTATTAGATCCGTCAATGTATGATAGTGATTTGGATGGTATACCTGATGGCTTAGAAGACCCTGATGAGGATGGTCTCAATCAAACAGGCTTGATAAAGAGATATTGTCCAGGATACAATGATTCTACAAGTTCTGAATGTCATATCGACCCAGATACTCCAGATGGTAAGAGATTCTATGATAACTTGGCAAACTACACCAATTTCGAAGAGATGGAAAATAACACAAATCCTGTTTCCAATGATACTGATGGGGATCTATGGACTGATGGTCCTGAAGTTTACTTCCAAGATCACGATGAAGATGGAATGGCAACTGGATGGGAATATCACTTCTCGTTTGACCCATTTGATCCTGCTGACCGTATGTTTGATACTGATGGCGATGGTCATGTAAACTACTGTGAGTATAAGTGGGATACAAGCCCTAGGGACCCCAATAGTTTCCCTGGTCAAGGCGAACTGTGCGATCCATTCGAATGATTTGAGACGGCACATGTCGTGCCAAACTTGATGAAACAAAAGGAAAACAGAACTTCATGGTGAGAGGTTTAGCTGCTAAGGCGGTCCTCATCGTATGTTTGCTTTTTATCTCATACTTAGTTCCAAATACTGAGGCCGAAATATCTAATTCTCCTGATAGTAGTTTCATTGAATTCGATGACTTACACGGTAGTCATTTCCTTCACTCAGTAGATTTGAATGGAACTATGAATTTTGATGGAAATAATTATTCATGGTTAATTGTTGATTTATTCGATCTAGGCGCTAATGATACTCCCAAACAGTTGCTCTTTGGGAGTTATTTCAACACCATAATACCCGTTCAAGAAGGTCTTTGGAAATGGAATTTGAATGTTAATGTGTCTAGTTTAAACTGCACTTGTAAATTGATAATTTCTTCTATTTCTAATAGTGGGGTCAAATATTCCTCAGATTTAATTATTTATTTGGGCATTAATAATCACAATCCATATATTGTCCCAGATAGTGTAAGTAATGATAAAATCGATCAAGCAAATAACTCTGTTACCTTCAAATTAGTAACCCCTGCTAACAATCAAGTCAATAATATTGGTATACTAAGTCAAGATATGAGTATCATATCGAGTTATTGTCAAGCTCCTTCGAATGTTTGTCTCGATAGTCCTAAATCAATTGACTTAAATTTCACATATGATGGAGATTACTTGACAGTGTTCATAGACCAAGATGAAAAGTCTATTGATGATGGATATTGGCTATTTGACATTTCACTTCAAGACCAATATCTTCGCAACTCTAATACTATCTCCTCTAGACTAGTTTTAGATCTTAATCCTCCATTTGTCGAATTGACCTCAAAGTCTCAAGTTCGTGAGTCAGAATCCTTTTTGGTTTATGCGAATATCGAAGATTACTTTGTGGGTTCCCAAATGTCTCTGACATGGACAATTACAGATCCGAATGGTAATAGTAGGGGTCTATTAGATGAAGAATCATATCACAATTCAACTATTGAGTTGGTACTTGAGGAATCAGGATATTGGGATGTCCAACTTTTAGTTCGTGATTCTGCGAACTTTATTGTCATACAGAATATTTCTATTTTAGTGTTTAATGTAGTGCCAATTGTAGATTTAAGCATCGATGGGTTGTTCATTTCTAATGGAGATCAAATTTACGTATCTCCAGGTTCAGTTTGGTCTCTGAATGCATCTACTAGTTTCGATACAATAAACGACATTGATTACCTTGAATATGAATGGTATTTAGATGGCGTTAAATTAAATAAATCAGGCCCAGTTTTATCGGAAGATGATATTACAATCAACTCAAATAATGAAATAATGTTAACAGTTTATGACGATGATATGGATTCTGAGAGTCTAACTTTTTCTCTTTCGGTGATGCCAGTGGTAGATGATAGTTCAGCATCTAAGGCAATAATGTTTGTTGGTTTCGGTATTGGTTTTTTGGTAGCCTTTGCTTTTTTGATTCTCCTCCTAATGAGGGGTTCCAGAAAAACTATCGAATTACCTAAATGGAAACCAAAGAATTGATTTTTTGTGAATTATAAAGGAATTATTCAAGAGTAATGGTGTTTTGGTGGTATTATGTTCGATGATGCTAGGGCTCTAGTTGGTTCCGCTCCACCCCCTATTTCTATTGATGAATTTCGCTCTAGACAAAGCCGTCTATTTTCTCAAATCGGTAGTGATGAAATTGTCATACTATGCTCTTCACCAGAGACTATACATTCTAACGATGTTCATCATCCTTATCGTTCACAAAGTGATATGATCTATCTTACAGGTTGGTATGAACCTGAATCTGTAATGTTTGCTGAATGCATCGATGGTGTTTGGAAAGTAACTCTATTTGTTCAACCTAAAGACACTCTAAAGGAAATTTGGGAAGGTCGAAGGCCAGGAGTCGAAGGGGCACTTAAGGACTGGGCAGTCGACTTTGCCTACCCCATAGGCGATTTGAGAAGTCGACTTGGTGATGCCATTTCTAGGTGTTCAAAAGTTCATCATCAAACAGGAATTCGTAATGAGATAGATTCAATAGTTACTGATGCAATCCAGCTTAGAGGTAGGGCTAGACAAATGAACGGTAGTGGACCGGTTGGAATTGAAGACCCAAGTGCAAAAATTGCAGAGTTACGTTTGAGGAAATCTCCTGCAGAAATTGAACAGATGCGACATGCCAGTATTGTCTCAAGTATAGCACATGAGGCTGCAATGCGTTCATCTATGTCAGGACGTACCGAAAACCAAATTCAAGCAATTATTGAAGGGTTTTTTGTATTTGCTGGGACTTCCGGATGGGCTTATCCCTCGATAGTTGGTTGTGGAGAGAATGCTACGATATTGCATTATAAAGAAAATAATTCGCCGTGCGGAGACGATGAAATAATTCTAATTGATGCTGGCTCTGAGTTCCGTGGCTATGCTTCTGATATAACGCGTTCTTGGCCTATTAATGGAAAATTTACAGATGCTCAAAAAGAACTCTACCAATTAGTTTTGGATTCACAAGAAGCGGCAATTGCAGAGTGTAAAGTAGGCAATCCATTCAATGCACCGCATGAAGCTGCTAGAAGAGTTCTCGCTGAAGGACTAATCAAGTTAGGAGTAATTACTCAGAATCTTGAAGAATCTCTAGATAATGAAAATGGACAATTAAAAAATTGGTATATGCATAATACCAGCCATTGGATAGGACTTGATGTACATGATGTTGGAATTTACAAACCGAACGGTGAGCCTAGATTATTTGAGTCAGGTATGTGCTTGACAGTTGAGCCAGGTTTGTATTTTGGTTCTTGGAGACCGGACGTGGATTGTCCTGAAAGGTATTCAAATATCGGCATCCGTATTGAGGACGATGTTCTAATTACAGAATCTGGGCCTGATGTACTAACCTCATCATGCCCAAAAACGATTGCTGAAATAGAATCAATTGTAGGAAAGTCTTTCTGAAGGGTTTACTATGGCGTGGCAGGACATTCTCGAAGTACAAAGGTCTTGGACCAAGGAAGATTCCTTATCGTATAGGCTAACTTTTGATGATGCCGTTGAATTGTATCAAAATGCCCCATTACATGATTTAATGCAAGCAGCACATCAACGAAGAATGTCGATGAATGATTCAAACAAGGTGACATTTTTGGTTGATAGGAACATAAATTACACTAATGTGTGCACTATAAATTGTCAATTTTGTTCATTTTATAGGCCTCCAGGGCATGAAGAAAACTATACTCAAACCTTTGAAGAAATTTCCGCACGAATCGTTGAACTCGAATCTATAGGCGGGTCAAGAATCCTTATGCAAGGGGGGGTTAATCCTGATATTGAATTTGAATGGTATGAAGATTTGATTCGATTTTTGAGAAAGAACCACCCTACTATTGATTTAGATTGTTTTAGTCCGATAGAAATTGAAGGTATCTCTGAAGTTAGTGGTTTATCGACATTAGAAGTTTTAACACGTCTAAAAAATTGTGGTATGCATGGTTTGCCAGGTGGCGGTGCAGAAATGCTTGTTGACAGCGTTCGTAGCGATATTTCCCCCAAGAAAGGCGATCCGAAAAATTGGTTGAAGATAATGGGGGAAGCACAATCATTGGGTCTAACAACTAGTGCAACCAATGTTATTGGATTTGGTGAATCAATCCGTGATCGTGTAGAACATCTGAGTCGAATTAGAGATTTGCAGGATAGTTCACTTTCTCAATATGATATAGGCTTTACTTCGTTCATTGCATGGCCAGTTCAATTGGAATCTAACACCTTTGGTAAGAGAAATCGTGGTTCAAATAAATTTACTCTAGGTGCTGGACCTACAGAATATTTACGACATGTAGCGATATCTAGGCTATATCTAGATTCAATTGAACATATTCAAGCATCTTGGCCAACCATGGGAGTAGAGATTGCTCAAATGGCATTACTTTGTGGTGCGGACGATGCAGGTTCAACTATGATGGAAGAAAATGTAGTTTCTGCATCTGGTACTTCAAAGATTAGTGCTAGTGAATGGGAGTTGCAAAATACCATCATACGCGCAGGTTTCACCCCTCAGCGTAGAGATAGTGATTACATCCACCTAGATACCGAAATCAATGAACAGATTCAAAGAAAGTTACCCGCCCCAATACCTCTACAGTGATAATTACTGATAATAAACAATCCAAATTTCTGCATGGATGTTTCTATTACCGTTTCCAACTCCATCCGAAGGAGTGTATTCTTGGCCATTGAAAAGTCCTTCATAGTGTAAATTATTGATACTTGAACCAGTCATATCTGACCATGAAGATATATCATAACGCCATTGTTTAACATCTTGCCCAGGACACCATCCTGCCCGTCCATAAGGCCATGTGCCGTACTGATTAGCAACAACGCCTTCTCCAACTAGTTGCTTACACCCATCGTTAGTATTTGCAATTGGATGTAATTCAGCCGTCGAATAGCCATTCATTGAATAGTGATGTTCGTGGTTACAAAACTCAGCACAATTTTGATTATCTTGACCAAAACCATGCCCGGTTATAGTCGACACAATTTCAACACGGGTAGTGCCGGTTGGAACTGTGAAATTAAACTGTCTAGAATATTTTGATTCATCATTGTAAGTTCCATCAAACTGGCCGCCAGAAAAAGCGAATTCTCCACTGTGCGCAATATCATCTTCTCCCCAATTACTTAGTAAGAATGAAATTGTTAAACTACCTCTATTAGCTCCACCATAGCGAAATTGTCTGAAATCATTATCATCTAACATGAATAGATATGGAGTCAAGTCAGTTAACCAACGACCCTCTCTACCATACGTAGTAATCCATCTGACAAATTCAGTCCCGCAACTGTTTACATCTACTGGATCACAAATATACAAATTAGCCTCATAATCCCATTCATGACATCCGCCTTCACTTCCATCAGATTTACCATATCGGTTACTTCTTTCATCACAAGCATGTTCATGGTAAATTTCTAAGGTATCATAAGATGATAAATTTGCTGGGAAAGTAACATTTCTTTTTGATGAGTATCCTCCACCCCAGCCACCAGAATGATATTCAAAATCCATCATAGTTATTATTTCAATTCCCGGGTCTTGTAATCTAATTTCAACAGGAAATTCAGCATTCCATTGCTCTGGTTCAAATACTAAATGCAATGGATCCGTCGAGCCAGACGGATATGAAACTAGAGAACCGGATTCTCTTGCCATTTGGAATCTATCAATACCCATGTATAGTGGATTATTGATAGAACTAATCATATCTCCAAGTCCACCAGTAATACTGTTAGCACGTTGATCAATATAGTGAATTCTTTCATTCCACTTTAATTCTTCAGCTGGATTAAGTGAATTTTCAACTGCAGTTCTTCGGTCCATTACATCATTGTGATAACTTGTATCAAAAGACCCGTAGAATAGATGAGTGTTATCTGGTAGACTTCTAATTAAGGTCCCTGGATTTTGTGCCCAAATGTTAGAATTTGATGTCCCACTAGAACTGGTGTATTTGAACATGAATAGATAAACATCTTTTCCTGTCCATACTTCGTCAAAGTAAAAAGTCGCTCCAAGTGTTGGAACAGTGAAATCTGGAACTATTTGCATCGGTCCGCTAAGACTATTCGAAACGGTCCAAGGCACGGGTAATTGTACTACGGTACATCCTAAACTATCGACAGTCCACTTTCCTGATGTTGATGGACACTGATCCACATTCGCAAACACTCCATCGGAGTCTAAATCTGCACAACCTAAATCGTTGACAACTAGACCCTGTGGTGTACCTTCACATTGGTCAAGTAAATCATTAATTCCATCTTCATCGGAATCTCTTTGGAAAGCCGCACAACCAGATTCATCAATATCGAGTGAACCAAGTGGAGTTCTTGGACATAGATCTAATGTATCTCCAGTCGAGTTATAATCATTAATTCCATCATTATCATCATCATCATCTTCAAATAAATCATGACATCCATCTTGGTCGAAATCGGTGTTTGTGTCAGCAATCCAAAAAATCTCACCCAAAGGACATGAATCAAAAGTATCTTCATAGTCATCTTGGTCATCATTTAAATCTTCAATAAAATCATGACATCCGTCTCCATCCCAATCATTGTTAGGCGTAGAAACCCAACCAAGGTGGCCTTTTGGACATGAATCTATTACATCGTCTACTCTATCTCCATCATCATCATCATCTTCATCTAAATCATGACATCCATCAGAGTCGAAATCTGAAACTGGTTCACTAATCCAACCAATTACTGAAAAGCATCCATCATCATAATCACTTATTCCATCATTATCATCATCGATATCTTCTGTGATATCTCTACATCCATCAGAATCATAATCTGTGTTTTGATTGGAGTTCCAAGAATTTTCGACTCCATCATTACACAAATCTAGATCATCGCTTATTCCATCTTCATCAGAGTCACTAATTGAAACAACATAGATCAATGATATGTTCTGATAACTAGTTAATTGGGACCATACTCCACATGTTGCTACTACTTCAATCAAATTATTTTGTGAATTTGATGCATCAATTATTGTACTCCACTGTCCATTGATTTGCAAAGAGATAGGAAATTCTTGATATGCGTCAAAATTGAAAAACATGGAGCATGATTCTAATGATGAATGTTGAATATTACCCTGTAATAATATCATTTCGGGATTTTCTACAATCATCGCTGTTGGAATTATAATTATTGGAGGAAATTCTTCTGGCGGTAAAATTTCAACAATATGAGATAAGTTGCCGCCTTCCACTACATACTTTTGACTAGAATCTCCAGCTTGTAAATCTACATTTATGGTATAATTTCCAATTATTATTGGTGTAAAATACAGGCTTCCCGAATCATATCCTCGAGACCATGATAAATCACTGATTTGATTTCCATTGGGGTCGATGACTGTAGCGACACCTATCCATGAATCAGGAATACTTGAGTTAACATTAATTGAGAAATCAATCACTTCATCGACATTAGAAGAGTCATGATATTCAGCCCAATTTGCACTAATTATCAACACAGTTTGATCTTCAGTTTCTTCTTTGGAATTACTAGAATCTGGATTAGTACATCCCGATAATGTCATCAACAAGATTAGCAATATCGCAGTCGGCTTTGTCATGTCCATGGTATGTGCAATATTTTGAATCAAATCAATGTATTGTTGATGGATGGTTTGTTTCAGTCCTCCCCGAATTTACCGATGCCTCAACTAAACTCTTTTTCTTTTGATGCAGTACATTTAGTGGTTCAACCCACATTAATGACCTTCCACTTTCTCTTGTAATCATTATTACAAGTTCCCAATGTACTCTAATTAAAGGTGAGAAAACTGTTCCTGGCCAATATCCCTTTGGAGGTTTCAAACAGACTTTGCCATTTTCCAACTTAACATTCTCTGATTGTTCCATAATCCTCATTGGACGAATAAATAATCCACCTCTTACATCATTTGACTCCATTGGTGAGTCTTCACCTCCGCCAGTTCCATCATCCAAATTAACTTCCCAGTGGTGTGGTAGTTCAGTAGTTAAGCCAGGGGGTGGTTGTTGTTTTGTACTCTTTCCAAAAGCAGTCATTAATGAGTCTCTGCTTGGCGGTAAAACTCCAACACGCCATAGAACTTCAATATCCTTCCACTTACTATTTTTCTTTGGAAAATTAATTTCAACATCTATCTCTTCATTTGCTGTAGGATTTACTCCAATCTTAATTTCCGGACGTTTGGGTGAGTCAAGTAAAAATGTTCTTTGTTTAATTAAGTCAGAAAAATTAGCAATAACCCTAAGTAGTAATGGAGCGAATAATATTGGCATAACAAACACTGCCAAAACCGGATAATCAAGCAGACCAAATCTAACTCTACCAGTACCGAAGCCTCCTAGTCCCCAGATGTCAAGAATGGGTTGGAAAAAGAGATAAGTTAGTGAGACTAATAAAATTATAACAGCCCAGTTCAAGAACTTTCTAATTACTGCATGCATAGGATTTGGAGTCAAATACCAACCAGTTCTTTGCTTATCTATAACCGAGTCTTCTGAAATTGGAAATTTTATTTTTGAACTATAGTTCAAATCTAACTCAATTACTTTGCCATCATGGAGATATCTTTTTTCGACTAGCCACGATTCATCATTACCTATAGTAAACGGAGCATTATAATTTTCTAGATACTTTGAAACATCTTTTTCATTGATATCTTCTTCCAGAGTATTTCTCTTACTAGCTATGGGTAATAATTTTGGTTTGAATCGATATGATTCAAATGGTGGATATCTTATCCTCTCTTCAACAACTAGTTTGGGAATAATATCACCTATGTAAATATCAATTTAGCACCGGCTTTCAATGCTAGCTTTCTAAATGCTGGTAC
>MDSV01239193.1_pt1 | contig 28667 bp, 26 predicted proteins | sample 810851 | NCBI WGS metagenome assembly MDSV01 (sample SAMN05326640, study PRJNA326480) | marine metagenome | isolation source: seawater | place: Atlantic Ocean: North East | collected 2012 | reverse complement strand
TTTTAACCAAAGCCAATCAACACAACATGATGATGACGTACCATTCTAGAGTAAATGCTGGAAAATAAAAAATTCTTTATTAAAACACAAGGTTGTCAGATGAATGAATATGATTCAGACAAACTTTCCCATGTGCTCGAAGAAAGTCTTAGCATGATTAAGACCAATGCGGAAGAAGATGCAGACATATTATTATTAAACACATGTTCAATTAGAGAAAAAGCTCAGGAAAAAGTCTTCCACCAATTAGGCAGATGGAGAAAAATTAAAAATAAAAAGCCAGAAATACTAATAGCTGTTGGCGGTTGTGTTGCTTCGCAAGAAGGAAGACAAATAAGGGCTAGATCGCCTCAAGTTGATATAATATTTGGACCCCAAACAATTCATAGACTTCCCAAAATGATAAGAGAAATTTACTCAAGCAAAAAAAAATTATCTATAGATATTAGTTTTCCACAAATAGAAAAATTTGATTTTTTGCCTACATCAACTCAAAAATCTCCCTCTTCTTATCTTTCAATAATGGAAGGCTGTAGTAAATATTGCACATTTTGTGTAGTGCCATATACGCGTGGCGAAGAAGTTAATAGAAGGTTCGATGATATTTTATATGAGGCTAATCAACTTGTTAATCATGGTAGCCGTGAAATTATTCTGCTAGGACAAAATGTTAATGCTTACAAATCACTTAATTATAATCAAGAAGAGGTTAAATTATCTGACTTAATAAGACATATCTCATTTATATCTGGAGTAGGAAGAATTAGATATACTACATCTCATCCCATAGATTTCTCAGAAGATTTAATCCATGAATATCATAATATGAAACTAGCTAATAATTTACATTTACCTATTCAGTCAGGATCAGATAAAATCTTATCTAAGATGAAAAGAAAACATACTGTTTTAGAATATAAAAGTATAATTCGTAAAATTCGAAAGATAAGGCCAGATATAAATTTGACATCTGACTTTATAATAGGCTATCCAGGTGAGTCTGATCATGATTTTCAGGAAACACTAGATTTAATAGAAGAATTAAATTTTAGTGAAGCATATAGTTTTATATATAGTCAAAGACCAGGTACTCCCGCATCCCAAGAAAAAGATGATATCAATTATGAAACAAAAATACATAGACTTTCGGAGCTTAAGGAGTTAGTGAATTACCAAGCAAAACAATATTTAAATAAAATGATTGGCAAAACAGAAAGCATATTAGTGGAAGGTATATCTACTAAAAGAGCAAGTGAGTTATGTGGAAGAACTAATAATAATAAAATGATTAATTTTATAGGGGATAAAAAACTGATTGGTAAGTTTGTTGATATAAATATTGATGAGTTGAGAACTAACACATTGCATGGCACATATTTAGGTATGTCTAATGAGGGTGAAGCAATTTTACAGAGAGCACTTTGACAGAAAAAATTACAAGACAAAATTTATTACTACATCCTCAAGATAATGAGAGACTTGCAAATCTATGTGGACTATTAGATGAAAATTTAAGGCAAATTGAATCATATATGCACGTTCAAATTTCAAATAGAGGCAATGCCTTTATAATTAAAGGTAGTAAAGATAATGTCCCAATTACGAGCGAGTTAATAGAAAAACTTTATATACTTTCTGAAAATGAGGAATTAACTCCTAAACAACTTCATATGTATATGAATAACTCAAATGACACTTCTGAAAAAGAATCGGATAAACCCGATATATCAAATGATGAGATTACGATTAAATGTAAAAAAATTAGCATAAGACCAAAATCTAAATCTCAAGAAGAGTATATAAAGAAAATTTTTGATAATGACTTAACATTTGGTATTGGATCTGCAGGTACTGGTAAAACATATTTAGCAGTTGCATGTGCTATATATTATTTAGAAAAAGACTTAGTAAAAAAAATATTTTTAGCTAGACCTGCGATAGAAGCTGGTGAGAAATTAGGTTTCCTGCCTGGAGATCTATCTGAAAAGGTAAATCCATATTTACAACCTATATATGATGCTCTTTATGAGATCATTGGTTTTGAAAGGGTGGCTCGCCTTATAGAAAAGAAGGTTATAGAAATTGCCCCTTTAGCATATATGAGAGGCAGAACTCTCAATGATGCATTTATTATTCTTGATGAAGGACAAAATACCACTATAGCTCAAATGGAAATGTTTTTGACAAGAATTGGTTATGGCTCTAAAACAGTGGTGACAGGTGACACGAGTCAGATTGATTTACCTAGAGATTCTAAATCTGGTCTTAAAGATTGTTTAGAATTCATGCCAAAGATAAAGAATGTACATATAACTAGATTTAAACCAAATGATGTAATGAGACATAAAATTGTAAAAGATATAATAAAGGAATATGCTAAAAGAAAAAAATAATTCTTTAAAAGTGAAAATTATTAAAAATAAATTATCCGGCTATATACCAACTAACTATAAGTTTAATAAGTGGGCTAATGCTGCATTTAAAATTCATAAAGACTCAATAGTTACTATTAAGGTAGCTGGCATGTCTGAAATTAAAAAATTAAATAAGTTATTTTTTAATAAAGATAAGGCATGTAATGTTTTATCTTTTCCCTACAACTCTTATATAAGCTCTGGAGAATATATTCTAGGAGACATCATAATATGTTCAAGCTTAGTCAACAAAGAATCTAGGTTTTATAAAATCCATAAAGAAAATAGATGGGCGCATATGGTAATTCATTCTATGCTTCATCTGCAAGGCTATAGTCATCATAATAATGAAAGTCAAAACATCATGGAAAAGAAAGAAAAAGAGCTAATGAATAATTTAGGTTACACAGATCCATACTATGCGAGTTAATACTAAAAAGAGATGGATAGATAAGATTTTTGGTATTCTTAAAGATTCACCAAAGGGTAAGACTGATTTGCTTCAAGTTCTCAAAAACGCTGTTTTAGATGGTTTGCTTGATAATGAATCTTTGAAGATGATTGAAGGTGTTTTTAAAGTTTCTGAAGTACAGGTAAGAGATATAATGATTCCAAGGCCACACATGACTGTCATTGATATTTCTGACCAAATAGATGAAATTGTCAAAAAAGTTACCTCATCAGGGCATTCAAGGTTCCCGGTAATTGATGATAATAGAGATGAAATAATAGGAGTTTTGTTAGCTAAAGACTTATTAAAAAGATCAATAAAAGATGATAATGATGACTTAGATCTTAATGAACTGCTTCGTCCAGCTGTTTTCATACCAGAAAGTAAAAGACTAAATATTTTACTAAATGAATTTAAATCTAGCAGAAATCATATAGCTATTGTGATTGATGAACATGGGGGTGTATCCGGCCTCGTTACAATAGAAGATGTTATAGAAGAAATTGTAGGAGAAATAGATGATGAGCATGATGAAAAAACTGAATCTAGAATCATAGCTCAAAGTCATGAGGATTATATTGTTGATGCACTTACCACATTGGAAGAATTCAATTCATATTTTTTATCTAATTTTGATGATGAGGATGTTGAAACCATTGGTGGATATCTAATAAACAAATTCGAAAGAGTGCCATTAAAAGGAGAGGTTATCTCAATATCTAACTTATTATTTAAAGTTTTGTCTGCTGATTCCCGAACAATCAAAAGAATCAAGGTGAGTAAAAAAATCTAAATGTATTAGATACTAAAGTGTTCTCCATAAAAAATAAAAAAGTTTATACATATGTTTTTATCTTCTTGGCAGGAGCTTTGTATACATCATCATTCTCACCATTTGATTATAAAATAAGTATATTCATATCATTGATCGTATTTTTTTCTCTTCTTATTAATAACAATCCAAAAGAAAGTATATTGATATCATATATTTATGCTTTATCAATTTTTATTACAGGTGTTTCATGGATATTTAATAGTATTTACTTTTATGGAGGAGAATATCTAATATTCTCATTATTTCTAACAACTTTATTTATTTTGTTAATAAGTATTTTCTTTATACCAATAGGCTTGCTCATAAATAAAAAGTCACATAATTTACTATATTTATATCCACTAATAGTTCCGTCTGTCTGGGTATTCACAGAAATACTTAGATCGTATATCTTTGGAGGTTTCCCCTGGTTATTAGTTGGCACAAGCCAAATAGGTACGATATTTAATATATTTTTCCCACTCCTTGGCAGTTACTCTGTGAGCTTCTTAGTAATCATGTTATCTATATTGGTTACTCTAGTGATCTATAATAGAAGATTCATACAAATTTTTATAAAATATCTAATATCTATAATTGGAATAGTAATATTCCTCCATATTTTTCAACCTAATTTGACGTCACCTGATAATAAAGAATCTCTCGGGATTTCTATTATTCAACCTAATATTCATTTAGGAACAAAATATGATAAAACCAAAATAAAGGCTATCAAAAAAAAATATACTGATCTTATGCATGATAATAATATAAATAATTTAATTATTCTTCCGGAAACAGCTATTCCAACATTATATGAAAATGACAAAGAATTTTATGAAAATATTATAAAAGATAGAAATGTAAATCTTATTACCGGAGTCTTTCGTTATGATAAATCTCAAAACATGGTCTACAACAGCATGTTAAGTATAAGTGATAAAGAATATTTTTACGATAAAAGGCATATGGTGCCTTTTGGTGAATATACACCTCTAAAGTCTGTTTTCGGCTATATTGCGGAAATTCTTGACTTGCCAATGTCAAATTTAACTGAGGGTAAAAATATACAGAAACCTTTTATAAATGGTGAGGTAGTTATACATCAATTAATTTGTTATGAAGCTGCATTCCCATCTTTATTAAACATAACAAATGCACCTAGCCTGATCGTCAATATAAGCAATGATGCTTGGTTTGGAAACTCTTTAGCTCCATACCAACACCTTCAAATAGCTCAGTCAAGGGCGTTAGAATCAAAAAAATTTCTGGTAAGAGTCGCAAATACGGGTATATCTGCAATAATAGATCAGAATGGACAGATAGTTGAGCAAATACCATTAAATGCCGAAGGCGTTATAAACACTAAAATATATCCATTGAGAGGTATTACGCCATATATGTATTTTGGTGATTATCCGATTTTGATGTTAATATTCTCAATTATGATATTTTACTGGAATCGTTATAAAAAGCATGGATAAAGACTACAACCCAAAAAATATTGAAGGAGATATCCAGGAGTATTGGGCCCAGGAAAATTCTTTTAAAACAGATTTTACCAAAACAAAGAATAAATTTTATTGTCTTAGCATGTTTCCATACCCTAGTGGTAAACTGCATATTGGCCATGTAAGAAATTATACTATTGGCGATGTAATATCTAGAGCAAATAAAATGACTGGCAAAAATATTTTTCAACCTATGGGTTGGGATGCATTTGGCCTACCAGCAGAGAATGCTGCTATTGCAAATAAAATACATCCGTCTGAATGGACAAAAAAAAATATAAATTATATGCGACAACAATTAAAAAGATTGGGTTATGCCTATGACTGGAATAATGAGATATCAACAGCTGATCCAAAATACTATAAATGGGAACAGTGGTTTTTCTTGAAATTAATGGAAAAGAATTTAGTTTATCGAAAAAAATCTGAAGTAAATTGGGATCCAGTTGATAAGACGGTTTTAGCTAATGAGCAAGTTATTGATGGAAAAGGCTGGAGATCAGGGGCAACTATTCAGAGAAAAGAAATACCTCAGTGGTTTCTTAAAATTACTGCATACTCAGATGAACTTCTTGATAGCATTGATAGTTTAGAATCTTGGCCATCCTCTGTAAAGTTAATGCAAAAAAACTGGATTGGGAAATCTAAAGGGGTTAGGGTAATTTTCAAAATTCTAGAAAGCAAAAAAACTCTAGATGTTTATACAACCAGAATAGATACCATATATGGTGTTACTTTTTTAGCAATATCTCCAAACCATAGCATGATTAAAAACATATTGAATTTTAAGAGTGAGATTAAATCATTTATTAATCAATGTTCAAGTTTAAAAGTATCTGAAGAAACTATGGGAAATATTGAAAAAAAAGGAATTGATAGTGGCATCAGAGCAGTCAATCCGGTTAATGGTGAAGTAGTCCCAGTCTGGATTGCTAATTATATTTTATCTGATTATGGAACGGGTTGTGTAATGTCTGTTCCAGGCCATGATGATAGAGATAATGAATTTGCCAAAAAATATAATTTACCCATAATAGAGGTTATTAAATCAAAAAAGAGTGACAAAGATCAGCAAAATGTTTTTACTGACGATGGCATATTGGTTAGATCAGGTAAGTATACAGGCTTAGATTCGGTTATTGCCAGAGATAGCATCCTTGAATCACTCAAAAAAAATGGTATGGCAGAGTCAAAAATAAACTATAGATTAAGAGATTGGGGTATTTCAAGACAACGATATTGGGGCTGTCCTATACCTATCATTTATCATGAAGATGGCACTATATATCCTGTTCCTGAGGAAGATCTACCTGTTGTTCTGCCAGATGATATAGATTTAACTAAAGATGGAAATCCTTTAGAAACTCATCCAACATGGAAATATGTCAAGTGTCCATATACTGGTAAAGATGCTATTAGAGAAACAGATACATTTGATACTTTCTTTGAGTCTTCTTGGTATTATCTAAGATTTCTTTCTCCTGACTATAGTGATGGTTTGATGGAAAAATCTAAAAAAGATTGGCTGCCTGTAGACCAATATATAGGAGGAATAGAACATGCTATTTTACATTTACTTTACGCTAGATTATTTCATAAATTATTAAGAGATGAGGGTGTTGTGGATAATGATGAGCCATTTATATCTTTATTATCCCAAGGTATGGTCTTGCAAGATGGTGTAAAAATGTCTAAATCAAAAGGAAATACTATAGATCCAGATGATATCATAAAAAAATATGGCGCTGACACTATCAGGTTGTTCATTATGTTTTCTGCACCTCCAGAACAAAGTCTAGAGTGGTCTGATTCTGCAATTGAAGGTTCATATAAATTTCTAAAAAGATTATGGAGTTTAGGCTATCAGGTAAATAAAAAGCTTAATAATGTAACAAAAGAAAAAACTAGCAAAGATCAACAAACCAATGCTATCAGAACCAAAATTCACAAAACAATCTTAAAAGTTTCTAATGACTACTTTAAAAGACAAAGTTTTAATACAGCTATAGCGTCTATTATGGAGCTATCAAATGATTTGACAAAATATAGTCAAATTAAAAATCATCAAAACCTGGTTGTGTTGGAAGGATTGGAGAATATTCTAAAAATGTTATCACCAATTGCCCCTCATATAACTCAGAAAATATGGAATGAATTAGGAAATAAAAAAAATCTAATAGATGAACCTTGGCCTATAGCAGATAATGATGCTTTAGTAGAATCTAAAAAAGAGATTATAGTTCAAATCAATGGTAAACTTAGAGGCAAGGTTATAATTAATATTGATCAAGATGAAAATGAGATAAAGAAAATTATTATGAAAAATGATAAGATTTCATCATATTTAAATGATACTGATATAAAAAAAATAATATATATAAAAAACAAATTAATTAATTATGTAATTTAAGAAATGAAGAATAATTTTAACAAACTTTTTTTAGTCTCTCTTTTTGTTTTCCTGTCATCGTGTGGATATACGATGAGGGGAACCTTGGATGTACCGCCTTCTATTAAATCTGTATCATTAGTATCTGAAAGCTATAGTGATTTAATTAATTCTATAAGTATGTCACTAGTTAGCAGCGGTATTGAGGTTCTAAGCAGAAAAGACAGAAAACTTTTTACAATAGTTGTGCTATCAGAAGCATTTGATCGTAGACAGTTAACAATTAGTACTTCTGGTAGAGTTAATGAGTATGAGCTTATCTACCGTGTAAAATATCAGGTAGGGGCGCCTAAAGAAGATTTAATAACAAAGAAAATTACATTGTATAGAGATTATGTTTATGATGAGAATAATGTCATGGGAAACTCTGATCGTGAAGACTATATCAAGAAGGAAATGGTATCGACTGCTACATCATTGTTGTTCAATAAACTTAAAGCTTCAGCAAAAAGATATACAAATTAGTATTTAATAATTGCATCATATGGTGACTGTCTAATTTCATCATGAAGTTTCATTCTATATTCAATAAACTTATCTACATCATGGAAGTGCATAAAAGGATTGCCCTTAATTTGTTCTTCCATAGTACATGCTCTTTTAACAGAATAGTTATGCCCAGGGAGTATCAATGTATTTTTATCTAATAGTGATTTTAGGTTTTTTAAAGTTACGAACATTTCTTCTGGATTACCTCCATGAAGATCGCATCGGCCACAGCCAAAAACGAACAGGGTATCTCCAGCGATTAGCTTGCCATCTATGTAATAACATGTTGAACCTGGTGTATGCCCGGGGGTATGTATCGATTTAATTTCAGTAGAGCCTAACTGTATAATATCTCCACCATGGTTAATTACAAAATTATCATATACTTTTTTCCAAAATATTTTTTCCTTACTATTAATATAAATTTCCAAATCATTATCTTTTAGTATTTCATCTATGGCATTAACATGATCATGGTGACTATGTGTGAGCAATATTTTATTTAAAATTAAATTATTCTTCTTAATATATTTATTTACATTAGTTAGATCCCAGGCTGGGTCTACTATGGCAGTATGTCTACTTTCAATATCTGTTATGAGATATACTAGATTCTGCATTGGACCTACATCAAAAGTCTTAATATTATATGTGTACTTTAATGGTTGCATAGTTATCAATTATGTAATACTTTAGTCTTGTATTTATAATATTATGACAGAGATAGTTTTAAAACCAGAATTAATTAAAGGCTTGCAAAAAGTTTTAGTAGATTATGAGCCTGCAAATGAGGATCCAATACTCGCTGCTCAGTACCTTTCAGCTGTCATTGGCTCTATAGTAGCAACATCTGGCATACCACAAGAACAGCAAGATGATATTTTGAAACAATTACTAGACTTTATTAAATATGTCTATGAACAACAATCAAAATCAACTGCTACTTCAGCTCCTCCGCCTGCAGGTGATGCTTTTGGTAAATGGACCCCTAAGTAGGCTATTTGATAGAACTAGTTATTTCTTTTATTATGCTTGTTCCAGAGTAAACAAGAGCAGTATACATTTGAAGTAAATCTGCACCTAAGTTGATTTTTTGTTGAGCTGACTCCTTTGATGAGATCCCACCTACACCTATGATTGCTATCTTTTTATCGAGATTATTACGGACTTGTTCAAGAATACTATTTGATTTTTGCAGCAGTGGTTTACCGCTTACACCTCCTTTGCTACCGAAAGAAGCGTCATTGTTTAGACCTTTTTTATCAATCGTTGTATTTGTGGCTATAATCCCATCAATTCCATATTGTTTAATGAGCTTGCATAGAACTAGTAGTTCAGTATTTGTCATATCTGGGGATATTTTAATTACAAGAGGAACATATTTTTTATATTTAACTGATAACTTATCATGAGTTATTTTAATCTTACTTAAAAAGTTATTAAAATATTTTTCAGATTGTAATTCCCTTAATTTTTCTGTATTGGGTGAGGAAATATTTAGTGTAATATAATCTGCCAATGGGTATATTGTACTCATACAATATTCATAATCTTCATGGGATTTTTCAATATTAGTTTTAGCATTCTTACCTATATTAATTCCTATTGGCTGACTCCGGTCAAACGTTTTTAGTTTATTTTTTAAATAATCAACGCCTTTATTATTAAAGCCAAGATGATTAATGATCGCTTGATCTTTTATTAATCTAAATATTCGAGGTTTTTGATTGCCATACTGTGGCCTTGGCGTTACGGTTCCTATTTCAATAAAACCCAAACCTATATTACTAGCAAAATTTAAATAGTCTCCATTTTTATCAAAGCCTGCAGCTAACCCAAGTTTATTAGGAAAATTTATACCCATAATATTTAACTGAGAATCAATTCTTTTTGATGAAATTATTTTTTTCAAAAAAGATTTATAAAGATACTCAGCAATATTTAAGCTAAGCGAATGAGCAACCTCAGGAGGAAGCTTAAATATAAGATTCCTATATATTTTAAAAAATAAATTTGTTATAGACATAGTTCATATAAGAATGATAATCATTGTTATGTTTATTAGTTTAACACAATCCTGTTGACAACCGATATTTTTAAATTTAGAATGATTCTAAATAGCTATGAAATTTCATTAATAGGTATTTTAGATTATTTAACAAATAATAAGGAGAAATAAAATGAGTTTAAAAGGTTCAAAAACAGAACAAAACCTAAAGGATGCGTTTGCGGGAGAGTCGCAAGCTAATAGACGTTATCTTTATTTTGCAGCAAAAGCTGATGTAGAAGGTCAAAATGATATTGCGACAGTATTTAGATCTACCGCGGAAGGCGAAACTGGTCATGCACATGGTCATTTAGAGTATCTGGAAAAAGAATGTGGCGATCCAGCTACGGGTGAGCCAATAGGTGATAGTGAGATGAACTTGAAGGCTGCAATTGCTGGAGAGACACATGAATATACTGACATGTATCCCGGAATGGCAAAAGCTGCCAGAGATGAAGGGTTTGATGAAATTGCTGATTGGTTTGAAACACTTGCAAAAGCTGAGAGATCTCATGCAAATAGGTTTACTAAAGCTCTAGAGTCAATGTCGTAATCTTATTAATTTAATTCCCTCGTTATCAAAATGAGGGAATTAAGTTATATACTAAACCGGAGAACCATATGGAAGGTGGACTACAAAAACCAACCAGATTTGATATTAATTGGAAAAACATAGACTACTTGAATGAAGAACTTTTTGAGAAGGAACTTCGAAGAGTGGCAGATGCATGTCATGGATGTAGGAGATGTGTAAGTCTTTGTAATTCATTCCCAACACTATTCGATCTGATCGATGAATCTGAAACGTTTGAAGTAGATGGTGTTGAGTACAAAAACTTTGCGCCCGTCATTGACCATTGTTATCTATGTGATCTTTGCTTTATGACGAAATGCCCATATGTGCCTCCACATGAATGGGAGATAGATTTTCCACACTTAATGCTTAGAGGTAAAGCTATTAAATTTAATAAATCTAAAACTTCATTTAGAGATAGGTTAATAACATCAACAGATTTGCTGGGCAAGATTGGTGCTAGGAAAATTATTGCCCCAATAATTAATTTTTTTAATAATGTTAAAATATTTAGGATTATCTTAGAAAAAATTCTATTCATCCATAGAAATGCAAAATTACCAAATTTTTCATCTTATACAGCGAAAGTGAGATATAAGAATCTTTTCGCTAAAAAAGATATATCTAATAAAGTTGCAATTTTCACGACATGTTATCATAACTATAATGAACCTAATGTGGTAGATGATTTAGTTTCAGTTCTTCAGCATAATAGCATAGGAGTCGAAGTAATAAGTGATGATAAATGCTGCGGAATGCCAAAGTTAGAACTGGGTGATTTGAAAACAGTAGAAAAAATGATGCATCATAATATTGATAAATTTAAAAAATATATTGAAAATGGTTTCCAAATTATTGCACCTGTCCCCTCATGTGTATTGATGTTTAAGCAAGAACTTCCTCTTTTGTTTCCAAATAATAAAGATGTGAAATTAATTTCAAAGGCTATATATGACCCATTTGAATATTTACTAAAACTCCATGAAAATGGTAAGTTAGATACAAATTTTAAAAATACTTTAGGCTCTGTTTTCTATCAAGTTGCATGTCATCAGAGAGTTCAAAATATAGGTCAAGTAACAAAAAAAATACTTGAATTAGTCCCTGAAACTAAAATCAATGCTTTGGAGAGATGTTCTGGTCATGATGGTACATATGGAGTTAAAAAAGAAACTCATAATATAGCAATAAAGATAGCTAAGCCAATAGTAAAAGAATACGAGAGATTAGAATCTACACAGTTTACAAGTGATTGTACACTAGCTGCACACCATGTTGTTAATGCTATGGGTAATAAAGTGTTGCCCACACACCCAATTACACTAATCAAAAATGCATATGGAATTTAATGGAGATAAATTATGGATAGATTGACTACTAAAGACTTATTGTCACTGGAAGAATATGATAAGCAAAGAGATAATATTAAGAGAGATTTATTATCTCATAAAAAAAATCGTTCAGTTTTAATAGGAGAGAATATAGTCCTATTATTTGAAGATAAACTTACTATTAAATATCAAGTTCAAGAAATGCTGAGAATCGAGAAAATATTTAATCAGAAGGAGATTAAAGAGGAAATTGATGCTTATACATCATTAATACCAGATGGTGATAATTTAAAAGCAACTATGCTCATTATGTATCCAGATATTGATGAACGTAAAATGATGTTGAATAAGTTACATGATCTAGAAAATCAAATATGGTTAAGTATTAATGGTTCTAAAAGAATATTTGCGATTTCTGATGAAGATTTAGAAAGAACGCGAGATGAAAAAACATCAGCAGTCCATTTCTTAAGGTTCCAGCTAACCCAAGATGATATAAAATCATTTAAAACATCTGAAAATATAGAATTTGGAGTTGATCATGATAATTATAACCAAATGGTTAAAATTTCCAAAGACACAGCTTTAGCTTTATCAAATGATCTAGATGATTGAGTTGTTATTTATTTCTAACTTTTATTAGGACTTCTGTTTGCTCCACTTCTAAGTGCTTAGGAATATCAGGCATCTTTGAAAAAATAATTCTATCATTGCTAATATCAGTGAGCGTATTGTTACTAGTATTATATATATGGTGATGTGAAGAAAGATTAGTATCATAAAACTTACATTCATTTTGTAAATCTATTGTTTTTAATAAACCTTTGGACTCAAATAAACATAGCGTATTATACACAGTAGCTTGGGATATCGGTAAGTTTATGGACTTAACTTTTTCTATCAACTCAGCTGCAGTGAAGTGCTGATTTTTTGTGAATATTAAGTCAGCTATTTCTAAACGTTGTTTCGTTGGTGTAATATCTTTTTCTTTTAATAAATTTTCAAATTTGTTTGTCATACTGTTATTATATAATTTAGTATATAGATATTAAACACTTTATTTGTTAATCTTTTGTACTATTTTATTGATAATAGATGAGTCTTTGTTCCCATGATTGTCTTTAATAGCTTGTTTCATTATTTTTTTGCTATATTTTGCATTTTCAAGCTTTAAGCCTAGTTTAGAAGCTATGTTCATTGCAATATTCAAATCCTTCAAATGAAGTGCAGCTTTAAAGCCTGCTTTATAATTGTTTTGAATCATCCTTTCACCATGCAAATCAAGCACTTTACTGTTAGCAAACCCCCCCATTAAGGCTTTTTTAACCAATTTAGGATCACATTTTGATTTTTTAGCTAACAGTAAAATTTCACTTACCGCAATCATGGTGCCTGCTGCTAAAATTTGATTACATGCTTTTGTAATTTGTCCGGAACCGCTTTTTCCGACATATGTAATATTCTTTCCTAATACTGATAGCAGTGGTCTTATTCTATCAAATATTCTTTTTTCACCACCGACCATAATTGATAAACTAGCATTAATAGCGCCAATTTCACCCCCTGAAACTGGAGCATCTATGAAATAACATTTCTTTTGAGATAACTTTTTTGACATCTTTATTGCAGTTTCGGGAGCAATCGTACTCATATCAAGTATAGTTGAGCTTTTTTGTAAATTATTTATAAGGCCATCTTTACCCATTATAATATTTTCAACATTTTTTGAATTTGGCAGATTTAAAAAGATATATTTGCAATTCTTAGAGATATCAGATATTTTTTCTACATATTTACCACCATGCTTGGAAGCTTCATTAATTATTTTTTTCTTCCTAGCAAAAAATGTTACTTGATATCCTGACTTAAGAAGGTTGAGCACCATAGGTTTTCCCATTATACCCAGGCCAATAAAGCCAATTTCACTATAATATTTTTTTGTATCCATGATATATTGTATAGAATCTATTTGATTTATTATATGAAAATTAACTATAAACAATTCTTTGCCTTATCAGAACTACCACAAGCACCCATATTTTTGATTGTTGGAAAACCATATCATCTACAGAATGAAATACAATTTAGACTTGAAGCTAATTTGAAAAAAAACGGCTGGATAACGAAAAATATTATCATAGATTCTGATTATATTGTTGATAGTCTTAGAGATGATTTTGAAAGCTTATCGATTTTTAACGAAAAAAAGTTAATTATTATGAATATTGTTTCAAACAGCCCGCCAAAAAACCTTTCTGATTACCTCATGAGTATCACTATACCTGATGATATTATAGTAATAATTAAGTTAGGAGTACAAAACTCATCATTTAAAAAAAATAAATTTTTTAAGATGCTTGATGATAATGGTTGTATTATAGAAGTATCTGAACTAAAAGGCGATGCTTTGACAAATTGGGTAAAACAAAAATTCAGTAAAAATAAAATTCTTTATTCAAAGAATTTTTTTGAGCGTATTATTGAGAAAAATGAGGGAAATACATCATCAATATCTCAAGAGCTATATAAAATGTCTTTGCTAAACATTACTGATGTTTCTATTTATTTTGACTATTTGCAAAAAGAATATAAATATAATGAGTATGATTTAATAGAATGTGTCTTAGATCGTAATCTGAATAAATCTCTAAAAATTTTAGATTATTTGAAATCGATAAAGTCTCCAGAAATATATATTCTTTTTTTATTAAATAGTGAATTAAAAAAAATTTACTATATAGCTAACAACCTGCTACCCCAACCATATATCCCAAACTATAAAAAAAGTATTTATAATAGCTTTATTAAATTCTCTGATTACAGTGTTTTATCGGATATAATAGAATTTTGTTATTCAATAGATAAATCCATTAAAACTGGAGTCAATGATATCTATGTTTGGCATAAACTTGAAATCATGATCTCCTGTATTATACTGGATAAGTCACCGAATTATTTCTTAGAACCAAAAGATAAGCCAAATGAATATTGATAAATACATAATTAAGTTAGCTGAACAAGCATTGCTAGCATCTAGCATGTCTTCTTCATATACTACAAAAAAGAAAAATAGTGTCTTGCAACATATATCAAAAAATCTAGATATAAATACAAATAAGATAATAAAAAGTAATAATATTGATATAAAAAATGCACAAAAAAAAGGTTTATCAGACAGTATGATTGATAGATTGATTTTGAATAAAAAAAACATCCTTGCTATGCGCGAAGGATTAGAAAAGATTATTAAAATACCTGATACTGTTTATACAACCACAAAGCCAATAAAACAAAAATCTGGAATTATGGTGAGTCAGATGAGAGTTCCTCTTGGTGTCGTAGGTATCATTTATGAGTCCAGGCCAAATGTAACAATTGATGCTGCAGGCTTATGTTTGAAGTCTGGGAATAGTGTCATACTTCGAGGTGGCTCAGAGGCCATAAATAGTAATAAAGCACTAATGATTTCTATAAAAAAGGCATTGAGGGACTGTAAATATCATCAGTATACAGTCCAGTTAATTAATACAATAGATCGCAAGGCAGTTACATCATTACTCTCAATGGATAAATATATTGACGTAATCATTCCTAGAGGAGGTAAAGGTTTGATTCAGAAAGTTATCTCTTGTTCCAAAATACCAATGATAAAACATCTAGATGGAAACTGTCATGTTTTCATCGATAAGAAAGCTAATTTTAAAGATGCCCAATCAATAAGCATTAATTCTAAAACTCAAAGATACGGGGTTTGCAATGCTATGGAAACTCTTTTAGTCCATAAAGACTTTTCAAAAAAATATTTAAGAATAATACTTGATGAGTTATTAGAAAATAATGTAGAAATAAGAGGCTGCAAAAATGTGTTAAAACTGAATTCAAATATTCATCCCGCTTCTGAAGATGATTGGTATAAGGAATATCTTGCGCCTATTATTTCAATTAAAATTGTTAAGAATATAGATGAGGCAATTAATCATATTACTCAATATGGATCTTTGCATACAGATGCAATAATATCGTCAGATAAAGCATCTATAGATAAATTTAAGAAACAAGTGAACTCCAGTTCGGTAATGGTAAATACATCTACAAGATTTGCCGATGGTTTTGAGTATGGTTTGGGTGCAGAAATAGGAATAAGTACCGATAAATTACATGCTAGAGGCCCTGTAGGATTAGCAGGGTTAACTAATCTCAAGTATATAGTTGATAGTAAAGGAAAAATTAGAAATTAAAAATATTGTTAAAAAAAGAATAGGAATCTTTGGTGGTGCATTTGATCCCATACATAATGGGCATATCATACCAATACAAGAAATAATTAAAGCACATTGTCTAGATAAGGTGCATTTTGTCCCTACTAATATTCCCACTACAAGTAAGAAAATTATTGCGTCGCCATCTCAACGTATAAGTATGATGAAAGTTTGTTTAAATAATGCTAGCTCTATAATCGATGACAGAGAAATTATTCGAGGTGGCATTTCTTACACAATAGACACAATAGAGTCTATTAAAAAAGAATATTATAATACAAGCCTCTATTTATTGGTGGGCATGGATACCCTTCAAAATATTAAATTATGGAAAAACTTCAATGAATTAATCAATATTTGTAATATTATTGTTTCTTTGAGAAACCATAAGAATATAAATTATATGGAGGCTATAAATGAAGATAGTCAGTTGCATTCCCTTATTTCAACAGATCGAACTATATTTCATAGTGCTTCATATGGTAAAATATACCTAGAAGAAACATCGGTGGTTAATATATCTTCTACTGAAATTAGAGATAAATTGAGAAAAAAACAGTCTGTGTCAGGTTTATTGTCTCCGCAGCTCGATAAATGGTTATCAAAAAATAATATATATTAAATTTATGGAAGCACTTAAAAAATCTATTCTTAATATACTCGAAGATAATAAGGCTGAAAATATATCATTGATAGATGTTAAAAATAAATCATCTGTGACAGATTCAATGTTCATAGTGTCTGGGAGATCTACCAGACATGTGAAGGCAATAGCAGATAACCTAGTTGTTAAATTAAAGAAAGACAAAATTAAACCTCTTGGAGTAGAGGGTTATAATAACTCAGAGTGGATTCTGCTTGATTATGGTGATTTACTGGTCCATGTTATGCATCCAGAGACTAGAGAGTTCTATTCTCTTGAGAAATTATGGGATGAAAATATAGATACGGATAATTATACCTATTAATAATTTATGCCTAGATTAAAATCATTCATAGTATATTTAGCAACACTGCTACTAATTTCTTTATTTTCTATTATTGTAATCACAGAAAATACCACACTTGTATCCGATCTTTATAAGGACAAAATTATTAAAGCAATTGAGTCAAAATCATCTTTAGATTTTACAGTGAATAATCTAGAAGTTAAATGGCATGGATTAAATACTAATCTTATATTTCATGATATATCTTTTTATAAAAAAAATAAAAAAAATATCTATATAAAAGGGGAAAGCATTGTATTAAATATAAATATTTTACAGTCACTGCTTAATTCTAAGCTAAAGCTATTGGAATTAAATTTAGTCAATTCAGATGTTGTTCTATTATATAATAAAAAAGGGTTGTTCATAAAGGATTATAATTTACTAGATACCAATAATTTTACAAATAAAGAATATAGTGATATTTCTTTGAGTAATATTAAATTTAGAATAAGTAACTCTAATATTTCTATTAAAAATGAAATCCTTGATAAGTCTCATGAGCTAAATAATACAAACCTTGTTTTATTCAAAAAAGAAAATGACTTACAAATTTTTACTACTTTTAATAATAATACAAATAATGAGATTATTCATTTAGCATCAAAATTCTATTTAGATAATGAAAATAAAATAAGCGGCAATATCTATAGTCAAGGACTTAATATAAATGGGAACTATCCTTCTTTATTTTTTAATCAACTGAATGTTAATGCAGATAACATTAAATATGAATTGTGGGCTGATATATCAAACAATGCAATAAAAAATATAAATGGAACTTTAAGTATGAGTCAGGCTAATATTTTAAATAAGCTTAGCAAGAAACAGATTTTATTGAAAAATATTTATACAAATTTCAAATATAATAATGATTCTAATATTTATAATATTTCTTTAGAAAATATGACATTAACATCTGGTGAAAACATTTATGAAGATAATAATTTACTTCTTACTTTTAGTAAAAAAAGTCTTAATGATTTATCTATCGATAAAATCTATGTAAATGATTTAAGAAAGATAGTTAAAATTATACCTTTGGGATCAAAAAGAAATATTAAAACAATTAGTAATTCATTGTATGGTGGGACAATAGAGAAGTTAACACTATTGGATTTTAATGATAAAAACAAATCCCGTTATATTGCAACTTTTGATGATATAGCTATTACTAATACTCAAGATAGATTTGTTGGTGGCCTATCTGGCCGAGTTTTAGGTGACTACAAAAAAGGAAAATTAATCATAGATAGTGATGACATTGAAATATCATCTGGGAAATTTAATAAATATAAGTTTGCAGAAATAAATGGATTAATTAATTACCAATTCAATAAAAATGTATTATCTCTTAGCTCCCATAAAATGATTATTGATAAATCCCAGTATGTTAAAGTATCTGGAGTCTTTGCTACAAATAAAAGTAAATTAAAACTTAAAATTAAAGGTAATTTAAATAATTTAATAAACAAAATACCTAAAAAGAAGCTGGCATTAATTTTAAACCAAAATCTCTCCATTAACTCTAAGTATGAATTAGATTACCGCTTATATAAATTTGGAAGTAAAACCAATACATTTGGAGCTATTGATATTAACGATTTAGTAGTAGTCAATAAAGAATCGAATCTAACGTTAAACTCAAAACATATAAGAATTAACTTCTTCGATAAATATTTTCAGTCATATAAAAATAAATACTATATCAATAATGATGAATTTAATTTTTATTTGAATACAACAATGCTCAATAATTCCATGAGATATAATATTGATAGTAACGGCATATTGACCTCTAGTTTTTTGAAAACAATTATGAGGAATAAATTATTGAATTCCTTTGAAGGAGAGGCACCAAGTAAGTTTAGCATTATATATGAACCTGATAGTCAGAAGGCTTTTATTAAAATAACTTCATCAATGGAAGGAATGTCATTTAATATTTTTAGTCCATTTAAAAAAGAAAAAAAAGATAAAAGGGTCTTAAAGTTATATTATGCCTTTGAAGAATCTAAGAAAAATAATTTGAAGTTAGAGTATGATATATATAAAATGGACCTCACTAAAATGAATGAGCATACTCGTTTTTATATAGCATCTCCACATTTGCAAGGAACTATTGTTTTGCCAGAGGTAATATCTGAGTCAAACAGACTTTCTGCAGATCTAAAATATTTTGATTTGAATAAATTCGGAGGTCAGGCTGATCCAAGTATATATCCATATTTGAACCTCACTATCAAACAAGCAAAAATTAATGATTATTATTTTAATAATATGCTTATAAAAACATCGCCAATGCAGGAAGGAATGATGATAGAAAGTTTTAACTTTGAAAATAACCATTTAAAAATGCTCGGCAATGGTAAATGGATAGAGAACTCTAATGGACAAATAACTTTTTTTGATGGATCATTTTATAGTGATAATTTTGGTACGTCTTTGAGTAGTCTGGGCTATCCAGATGTTATAAAAAAAGGTTCTCTAGATTCTAGATTGATAGGACAATGGAAAGGATCTCCAGATTTATTTTCTTTAAATACGTTTGATGGTAAAGTTGGATTAGATTTAAGGGAGGGAGAATTTCTTCAGGTTACAAAACAGACCAAAGCTATTGGTCAATTACTTGGCTTATTCAGCATTTCCTCATTACAAAAACGTCTCTCTTTGGATTTTAGCGATTTTTTTTCTACAGGACTATCTTTTGACACCATGGATGGTGAATTCTTATTTGCAAAATCAGTAGCTGATATCAATAGCTTAAATTTAAAAGGATCATTTGGTGAAATGTCTATAAATGGTAAATCTAATCTTAAAAATAGGACTCATGATCAAAATCTGGTATACATACCGGATCTATCTTCTATGAGTTTATTATCTGGAACATTATTGGGTGGCCCAATTGGTGCAGTCGCATCAATATTTTATGATCGGGTAATGAAAGAATTTGGAATAAATACTAATCAATTGGCTGCGGTAGAATATTCCATAAAAGGATCATGGGATAATCCTGAGATAAAAGTAATAGAAACATTTAAACCTATCGAAAATTAATATATTCTTAATAAACGAATATAGAGAGAAATATGACGAATGTAGTATCAATACAACTCACATCAGGGCCTAATGTGCAGGCTAATTTATTGGTTGTATCAAAATATCTGAAAGAAATATCACAAAAAAAGACAAAGCTTGTTGTTTTGCCAGAAAACTTTGCATTGATGCCAGAGAATGATTCAGAGTATCTTCTACATGCGGAAACGGAAGGTGATGGGCCCATACAAGAGTTTATTTCTGAACATGCTAGAAAATATAAACTATGGATAATTGCTGGCACTATTCCTATTAAAACTATCAATCCCAAAAAAGTGACTTCTACAACTTTTGTTTATAATGATTTGGGCGAAGTAGTAGCTAGATATGACAAAATACATTTATTTGATGTTGAGTTGCCTAATTCTGATGAGTCATATAATGAATCTGAAGTTTTTAGTCATGGTAACCAGATTAAAGTTGTAGATACCCCTATAGGAGTTGTTGGGATCGCGATATGTTATGACTTACGTTTTCCTGAGATTTTTAGATTACAGCATGATCATAATGTTCAAGTCATAGTTTTGCCAGCTGCTTTTACAGAACAAACTGGTAAGGTCCATTGGGAAACATTAGTAAAGGCAAGAGCAATTGAGAATTTATGTTATGTTGTTACTGCATGTCAAGACGGGTATCATATTAGCGGCACAAGAAAACATGGAAACAGTATGATAGTAAATCCATGGGGACAAATAATGTCGAGAATTGATTCTGGCGATGGTTACATTGAGTCAGAGATAAATCTTAAACAATTGGAAACAATAAGGGAAAAATTTCCAGTTTTAGAGCATATAAATTTAATAGGAAAGAGATGAATAACATTCAAAGTCTTATCTTAGATAAGCATGATCTGACAGATATTAAATTAGAAAAACTACTTTCGATGGCTTGTCCAAGAAATATTGATTTTGCTGATATATATTTTCAATATATTAATTCTGAAAGTTGGCAATTAGAAGATGGGATAGTTAAAAGCGGTTCGTCTAATATTGATAGCGGAGTAGGTATTCGATCTGTCTCACATGACAAATCTGGCTTTGCTTATAGCAATGATTTTGATTTTAATAATTTAATTACAGCAGCAAATATGTCTAAATGTATAGTAGACCATGGACAAAATACAAAAATAAAAATCGGAAATGAGAAAAAGATAAAAAGGCTTTATGACTCAACCTCCCCACTAAACTATGGTAAGGATGAAACAAAAGTCATGTTTTTGAAAAATATTGACAAATATATTAGAGATAAAGATCCCCGTGTAGACCAGGTTATAGTAAGCATAGCCGGGGTATATGATTCTATATTTATTCTTAATACTGATGGCGTTAAAGTTTTTGATGATAGGCCACTTGTTAGGTTCAGTGTGATGGTAATTTTAAAAGTAGGCGAGCGAAGAGAAAGTGGTTCTGCAGGAGGCGGAGGAAGATATTCATATGACCAAATAATAGATACTAAACTTGGCTATAACTTTGCGGATGAGGCTTTAAGACAAGCTAATGTTAATCTAGAAGCTATTGATGCTAAAGCTGGAGCGATGACAGTTGTTTTAGGTCCAGGATGGCCAGGCGTACTCTTACATGAAGCAATTGGTCATGGCCTTGAAGGAGACTTCAATAGAAAAAAAACGTCTGCATTTTCAGATTTAATAGGAGAGAAAGTGGCCTCTAATCAATGCACTATTGTAGATGATGGCACTATCTCTAAAAGAAGAGGTTCTCTATCTGTAGATGATGAAGGGTGTGAGACTAGATGTAATACTCTAATAGAGAATGGAGTTTTAAAAGGTTATATGCAAGATAAGATAAATGCAAAACTAATGAAAACCGCTCCTACAGGTAATGGAAGAAGAGAAAGTTATTCGTGTTTACCGATGCCTAGAATGACAAATACTTTTATGTTGCCAGGAAATTATGATTCTAAAGAAATAATCCAGTCAGTACAAAATGGCATATATGCCGTTAATTTTTCTGGTGGTCAAGTTGATATCACAAATGGTCAATTTGTATTTACTGCATCAGAAGCATATTTAATAGAAAAAGGAAAAATTACTTCTCCAATAAAAGGTATGACTTTAATTGGTAATGGACCAGAGGTACTAAAAAAAGTTTCTATGGTTGGAAATGATTTGAAGTTAGATGATGGAGTTGGTACTTGCGGCAAAGATGGACAAAGTGTTCCTGTTGGAGTGGGACAACCTACCTTGAAGATAGATGAAATTACAGTTGGGGGAACACAAGTTTGAAGCTTGAAAAAAATAGACTTTTAAAAACTTTAAGAAATCTTAATAAAAAATATCAACATCAGTTTTCTTTGGGTTTAAATGAAGGTGTGACCATAACTTCAAGATCAGGAGAAGTAGAAAGTATAGAACATCATAAAGATTTAGGGCTTAGCGTAACCGTTTATAATGATTATAAAAAAGGTACTGCTTCGACAAATAATCTCTCCCAGGAAAGTATAGATCAAACAATAATAAAGGCTGAAAATATATCAAAAAATACTCAGCCAGACGAATGCCAGGGACTTCCAGATTCAAACTATACCAAAGATGACTGGGATGACTTAGATATATACTATCCTAAAGATTTTGACATAAAGAAATTAATCGATTTAACAAAAAAATGTGAGGCTGCTGCATTTGGAACTGATAAGAAAATAACTAATTCTGAAGGATCAACTTTTTCATACTCCAACAATAAGCATATGTTGTTGAGTAGTAATGGGGCATATGGCTCATATAAAAATACAGACTATAGTCTTTCTTGTATTGCGCTTGCGGAACAAAATAAACTAATGGAAAGAGACTATTGGTATTCTAACTCTAGAGATTTTGATAAATTACAGCCTGGTGAGGAAATAGGAAATAAGGCTGCAGAAAGGGCTTTGTCTAGATTGGGAGCAAGAACTATAAAGACCAGAAACTGCCCCGTCTTATTTTCACCAGAAATGTCCATGTCAATTATAAGTAATTTTTTATCTGCAATTAATGGCTCTTCTATATATAAAAAATCAAGTTTTATGTTAGATAAAATTGATGAGAAAATTTTTCCTGATTTCTTTCAATTACAAGAGAAGCCATATTTATCTAATGGTCCTGCTTCTAGACCATATGATTCAGAAGGTGTACTGACTGTTGAGAAAGATATTATTCAGTCCGGCATACTTAAAACATATCTACTAGATACATATTCTGCTAGAAAACTTAAATCTAAATGTACTGGCAATGGTGTTTTGACTAATGTTATTCTTAGTTCAGATAAACCATTAACATCTAATATTATATCGACTATACAAGATGGGATTTATATTACAGATATGATGGGAAGTGGAGCAAACCCGTTGACTGGAGACTATTCACGAGGAGCTTTTGGATATCTTATTGAAAATGGTCAGATATCACATCCTGTAACAGAAATAACAGTTGCATCTAATTTATTAAAAATGTTTCAAAATATTCTAGCATTGGGTGATGATATAGATTTAAGAAATAGAATTCAAACAGGGTCTATTTTGATTAATGATATTACCATTGGCGGTACTAACTAATATTAAATAAAAGAATGATGGAAAAAGTAATCAATATTAATGTCAACATGGTTGATATTGTAATTTGTTTCATCAAATAAGACTCAAGAACATTAAACTTATTTCTAATATTATTTAGAAAAACTAGCTTCATCAAGTTATTAGAAACCTTACTAATGAAAACTCTGATTGCGTAAATGTATTTCAGTTTATTTCTATAAAACCAATCAAAATCTAGAGTAATAGTTAGTGTTCGTTCTAAATACTTCAGACTTACAAAAAATGCTAATCCAGAGAATAACAATAAATGTAATTGTGAGATAATATGGTTTCCCGTATATGGTATAAAGTCTACTTTATATGGTAGTAGAACATATAGCATTCCAGGAAATATTCCGATTATAATACATAAAAAAGACATTATAATCATCGCAGTCTTCATAAAGAAAGGAGGATCTTCCGTTATAATTTTTTTATCATTATGGAAAAAAACAAACCATGGAAATTTGATTCCGGCATGAAGAAACACACCAGCAGACCCTATCAATAACATCAGCCATACGAACTCCAAACCTTCTCGATAGCTTGCATCTACAATCATTGATTTGGATATAAAACCAGACGTTAATGGAAATGCTGATATAGCTAATGCGCCTATTATTCCGCATACCGCTGTTATAGGCATCACTCTATATAATCCTCCAACATCTGTACACTTCCTTTTGTTTATCATGTACAAAACACTTCCTGCAGACATTAGTAAAAGTCCTTTATATAAAATATGAGCAAAAGCATGTGCTGCAGTACCATTAATAGAAAGTTCAGTGCCAATACCAATTCCTACAATCATAAATCCAACTTGATTTACTATGCTATAAGATAATATTCTTCTAATATCATTTTCCAATAAAGCATATATGATTCCATATATAATCATATAAATTCCTATTGCAATCAAAACATGACTACCTGCAAAAGTTGATATCAATACAAAAACAGATGTTTTAGTAGTATAGGCAGACAGAAAAACTGTTGATGAATAACTGCCTTCTGGGTATGCATCTGGCAACCATTGCGAGAAAGGAGGGGCACCAGCATTCAATAATAGACCAATGAGTATTGACCAGGTGTACCAATTATCTAAATTTAGCATTCTTATCTGTAGATCATTAGTATTTAGATAAAGGCCAATAATGCCTAGTAATAAAACTAGACCACCAAAAAGATGCATAATTAAGTAACGTTCACCAGCTGCACTAGATTCATCAGAATTAGAGGACCAAATAATAAAGGTCGATGTAATAGCCATGATTTCCCAAAATATATATAATGTTATAAAATCGCCAGAAAAAATTACAAATATAGCAGATGCTATATATAATAAAACCATAGCTTTCTCTTTATAGCTGTCTCGATATATTGAAAATAATTTACCTATTATACCAATAATCAGAAAAACTAGACAAAAAAGAAATGATAACTTGCTATATGAAAAATAATTTATTCGAATATCTTTTTCGATATAAAAGGCACTTTCATGTGGCATGATGAACAATAAAACTATGATAGATACTAGTAATGATATAATAGATAATAAGTTAGATTTTGTTCTAATAAAAAAAATAAGCAATGAACCTAATATTAAAGGAACAGCCGGATGACTCAAAATATTAATCATCATAGTATGTATCCTCTTTCTTCAAAAAAATTGCAAACATCTTTGCAATAATGATTAGCCCTAAGCATGATATGAATCCATATATTGGATAAAACCCAATCATATTATCAATATTAAAATGGACTTTTTCAAAATCATAAAATGAATATAGATATGGACTAATATTCAAAAGAATAATTAAGCTATAAATTATTTTCTTTCTATTACTCATTTTATTATTATATACCCATCAATAAATGTTGTGATAAAACTAATATTAAAAAATAATATTATAGCTATAATCCCTATAATCATTAGAGGAAAGACCAGAGATATATCCTCAGTGATTTCTTTGCTATTAGGAGAGCTTTCTTTTTCAAAGTAAGATTTATAAACCATAGGAAAATAGTATCCTGCATTTAATAAAGTGCTAACGATAATGATGATTAGTAAATATAGTTTATCAGACTCAATGATCCCAATTAGCAAGTACCACTTACTTATGAATCCAATGGTAGGTGGTAATCCAATCATGATAAATGCACCAAGTAATACAAGGAAACATGTTATTGGGAGTCTCTCTGATAAGTTATTCATTTCACTTACCTCTTTAACTCCTGTTTGCGTTGCAATAATACCAGCTGATAGAAATAAAATTATTTTACCTAAGGCATGAAATATTAAGTGTAAGGTTGCAGCCATAATAGAGTAAGGAGCTAAGATGGCTGTTGCTAGAATAATATAGGATAATTGCCCTACTGTTGAATAAGCTAAACGTAATTTAATATTATTTTGATTTAGGGCAATTATAGATGAGACAATTATAGTAATAGAAGCAAATAATATTATATAGTTGTTTGCATTTGTATCAGTTAACACCTCCACACCAAAAATATACAGCATAATCTTCATTAGTATGAATACTCCCGATTTTACAACTGCTACTGCATGGAGAAGTGCACTTACTGGAGTGGGAGCTACCATAGCCGATGGCAACCATTTATGAAAAGGCATAATGGCAGATTTAGCAACACCAAACATAAATAGTATCGCAAGCAGACTAATGGTTAGGTTGTCATAATAATCAAAGATTCCACCAACTCTATAATCAAGTGTTCCAGTTATGAGATGCGTCAAAATAATAGCCGGTAAAAGAAAGATGATAGATGTACCAAGGAGATAATATAAATATTTTTTCCCATTTATAATTGATTTCTCATCCTTTTTAAATGTTACTAATGGATATGTAGCTAGAGTTAAGATTTCATAAAAAATGAAAGTAGTTAAAAGATTAGAGGAATAAATTATTGCATTTGTAGCAAACATAGAAAAAGTAAAAAAAATGAAAAAGCTAGATTTATTTTTATATTCGTTGAGATTTAAATATCTTTCTGAATATAATGATGTCATAAACCATAAACCATTTGATATTATTAAAAAAATTAAACCAAGGTGATCAAGTCCAAATGATATAGATATTCCCGGAATTATATATATTATATCGATGGTATTTTGTAAATACATTGTTTGATGTTTTAGAATATATAGTGAACCTAAGAAAGATAGAGCGCTCAATATAATATGTATTAGGCCTATTATTTTCTCTTTTCTTAATAAATATAGAGTTACTATACTTATAAATAAAAACAATAAATGTGCTATTAATATATTCATTAGTTCATCTTATAAAAAATGTTGGTTGTTATTTCTTTTGATATGTCTACGGTAAAATATGTATCAATACCTAGATATAAGGTCAGACCTGTTAAAATAAAAACACATACATATTGATATGAATTAATCTTATTACTATCAGAAAACTTATTATCTGAGAAGTAAATCTTTTCAATTAATAACCAAACATAAAACAATGTCATGAACGATGTGACAAGGACAACTGCACTTATATACCAATAATCAGATTTAAAGATCGCCATTACTAAATACCATTTGCTTATAAACCCAGATGTTAAAGGCAAACCAACTAAGCCTAATAAAAGTATAAGGAAAGATGATGCAATTAATGGATGTTTGCTATTTAAACCAGCTATATCATTTAAAGTAATATTATTATTGTTAATAAAAAGAATAGTAATTATTAAAAATAGACCTGTTTTAATGATGGAATGATTAAATACATGTATTAGAGATGCTGTTACTCCATCCGGAGTTAGAAGCATTATAGCAATTACGATATAACTTAGTTGAGCAACACTTGAGAATGCCAGCATGTTTTTTATTTCTGATTGTTTGATAGCAAAAAATGTTGCTAGTAATACACCAAATAATGAGAGAAATAGAATTAATTGAGCTAAATCATAGTACTCAAATGGATTGATTGAATTGAGAATATCTAAAAATACTCTTAGAAGAATATATATCCCTATTTTTGTAGATGTACCAGAAAAATATGTAACAACAATTGATGGTGCATAAGCATAAGTTCTGACTAACCATCCATGCAGGGGGAATAGGGCTGATTTAATGGCAACGCCAATGAAAAATAATGCTATAGCTAAAATGACTGATGAAGACGGTTTAGCTTGTATTATTTTTTCAGATAGATCGGTCATATTTAATGTTCCTGTATGCGTATATAAAATCCCAATAGCCATTAAGATGAAAACCGCTCCAATGCTTCCTATAAAAAGATACTGTATAGCTGCCAATACTGATTTTTTATAATTACCTTGTGAGATAAGGAAATAACTTGCAAGAGAAGATATTTCAAGAAATACAAATAGGTTAAAAATATCATTTGTCAGTATTATTCCAGAAAAACCGATATTGCATAGTAGCCATGAAGTATAAAACAAGTAAATGTTTTCTTTTGCAACTTGTGTATTTACTAAATCCTTACTAGATATAAGACAGATGAGGCTTATAAAATTTATGAGAAATAAAAAATAGCAAGATAATAAATCAGCATTTAATCTTATCCCTATTGGCGCTGGCCATGATCCTAGCTCATAAAACATATCACCGTTGTAATATACTTGTTTAAAAAGAATAATAATTAAAGCGAGATTCAACAAAGAAACTATAATACTCAATATAAAAG
>MDSV01223302.1_pt1 | contig 28672 bp, 28 predicted proteins | sample 810851 | NCBI WGS metagenome assembly MDSV01 (sample SAMN05326640, study PRJNA326480) | marine metagenome | isolation source: seawater | place: Atlantic Ocean: North East | collected 2012 | reverse complement strand
TTTCATGATATCATATGTATATTACTAACAGATCAAAAAAAAAGAGAATTTCAATGAAAAATAAAGATAATCATAATCAATGGGGAAACAAAAAGGATAAGTATGGGCAAATGTTTTTTCAAAGAGCTGTTGGAAAATTAAATGAGATGGAAAGTTCAAAAGCTTTAGCAAAAATTATATATCCTCTTATAAAACAAAATTCTAAAATACTCGATGCTGGATGTGGAGCAGGGCATTATCTCAGATCGATATTGAAATTATCAAATAAGGATTTTCAATATTATGGCATTGATTTAACACAGAGTTATATAGATCTTGCAAAAAAGATTAAATGGAAAGTAAAAGCTGATTTTCAAAAAATGAATGTTGAAAAACTATCTTTTAAAAAAAATACATTCGATATTTCCATTTGTTCAAATGTTTTGTTGCATTTAGAAAATCCAAACTTAGCATTAAAAAAATTAGTTATAACAACAAAAAAATTTCTAGTAATTAGAACTTTAATCTCTGAAAAAGATTACATAACAAAAGAAGTAATAAATATTAAAAATAAAAATAATTTTACAAATTCAATAAAACCAACTGATTTTATATATTATAATTCTTTCAGCAAAAAAACACTTAACTTTTGGATTAATTCTGCAAAAAAAAAATGCTCAATAAAATTTATTAAGGACCAAGATTTTGTTGCGAATAAAATTAAACAAGATTCTGTTTATCGACAGAAAAAAACTTCGAATACTAAAATTTTGATGAATAAACAGTTTAATGGCCCATTAATGCTGAATTGGTATTTTGTATTAATTAGAATTAATTAATTTTAAAATATTTTCTCTAAAACTAAATTTTTTATAAACATTTTTTTCTAATATTTTACTATTTTTTTGTTTGCTTTTTTTAATTCTACACAAATTTTTTTCTAAAAATAGATCTAGTTGTTTGAGATTTTTAGCATATTTAATAAACTTACTATAAAAAATAGGATGTTTTTCCTCAAATATATCAGCTATTATTGTAGTCTTTTTATATTGTACTGACCAAGATAAAATTGAGGAACTAAATCCTAGATAAATTAAATCAATATTGGCAAAATATTCTGAAAAATTTTTATCTGAAATTTTAATTTTATATTTTTTCACCCATTTATAATTTTTAAGTTTTTGTTTTGGGTGTAAAAAAAGTACTACATTTAAATTAAATTTAGAGTATAATTTTGAAATACGTTCACATAAAATTTCATTTCTTTGTAAATGAGTTCCGTAGTCTAACAAATTATGTTCAAACCAATGGGTTAAAATAATAGCAACTGTTATTTTTTTTCTAGGCTTCTTGATTTTAATTGAACGAATTATATTATCATGATCTTTGCTACCAATAACAATAATTTTCTTTTTACATCCAATTTTTTTATATAAATTTGCTATAACTTTATTTTCAACTAAGTATGAATCTGATTTTCCACCACCAGGTACCCATGGTGTTTTTGGTAAAATGTTGAAAATTTTATGTATATAAATTTGGATCTTATCATAATACAAAATAGCTAATTTTGAATTGTTTATATCATCAATGCAATATTTTTTAAAAATTTTATGAGTAAAAGATTTTTTTTTAATGAAATAAAATTTATGTTTTTGTCTCGATATTCTTATCATTTTTGGACTAGCAAAAATACCATTATGAAAAATATAAACCTTGGAATTAATATTTTTTAATAATTTTATTAAAATTAACATTAAAGGTGTGTCTCTATCACCAGCTAGAATTATATTTTTAAATTTATGTTTGTTTATAAGATTATAAGCAAAAAGATGGTATTTAAGATGGTAAAAAATTAATTTTATTATTTTACTTGTTAAATTTTCACTAAAAATTTTTTTATAATTTGGCTCAATATTTACAATATAATCTTTGAGCCATATTGTTTTTTTTGCTAAATTATGTACACTTTTGTTAATTATCAACACTTTGAAATTTATTTTATTTTTTTTTAGATGTTTGATAATCGATAAATATGAGTCCCAGCTGGTTGTGTTAGGTAAAATGAGACAAGACATTAAATTATTTTTTCAAAATTAAATTTAATCCCCTTAATTAAAATATATGGTTTTGGTTTTCCCTCAAAATAAGTACATCTTATTTTTTTTAGGATAGTTGATTTTGTGTCATTAAAATTTATTTTTGAAAGATTGTTAAGATCTGATCTTTGATAAGGCCTTCTTTTCCATTTGACAGAAGAAAATCTTACTTCATTACTTTTGATTATATGCAATATTTCTTTATAAAGTTTAAACATTTCTACATATGATTTTTCTGAGATCATTTTTACATTTAAATTTTTCTTAATTTTGAATTTTCTTTCTACAATGATTTTACCTGTATCAACCTTTTCACTCATTATATGTGCGGTTACCCCATAACTTTTTTCATTGTTATATAAGGCAAAATTAAAGCATCCAATTCCCGGATATTTTGAACTACCTGGATGAAAATTAATATTATAATGCTTGGTAGATTTTAAAAATTTTTTTTTCAATATTTTTTTTGACAAATAAGAAAGAACATAATCATACTTCTTACTTTCATCCAATGGCTCATTATGATCTAAAATTTTAGAGTTCTTAAATTTTTTTTTGGTAATATTAATTATTTGATTTGAAAATTTTTTTTTTTTATTTACTAATAGTAAAATTTTCATTTAATAATACTATTAGTTATCGCAATAATTCTATCAACATCTTTTTTTTTAATATTTACACTTGATGGCAGAAGGATGCAATTTTTTGTTATTTTATTTGCATTCACAATTTTAAATCTTTGGAATTGTTTTAAATATTTCTGTTGATGGTTTGGTTTCCATATTAGTCTTACATCAATATCTTTTTTTAAGAACATCTCTCGTATTTTATGTATATTTACTTCTGTTTTTATTTGCAGAACATTTAACCAGTTATTGCTTAAAGAGTAGTTCGGTGAGTTTAAAATTGAAAATTTTGACGAATTTTTAAATCCATCTTTGTATAATTTATTAATATACTTTTTAATTTTAATATATTTATGTATTTTTTTAATTTGAGATATGCCTAGCATTGCATTTAAATTTGGAAGTCTATAATTATATCCAATTTCATTGTGTGTAAAATCAATACCTTCTTTAGCTTGATTGATTAAATATTTAATTTTATTAGCTAATTTTTTAGTATTACAAAGTATAGCACCTCCTCCTCCTGTTGTAATAATTTTATTACCGTTGAATGAAATTATTCCACAATCACCTATAGTACCACTATGAATTTTTTTTTTTTTATGTAAAAAAAAACTACCAAATGATTCTGAGGCATCTTCTATTAATTTAAGATGGTATTTTTTACATAATTTTTTCAATTCGAATAAATCACAAGTGTTTCCCCATACATGTACCCCTATGATACCAAATATTTTTTTGTTTGTTGTTTTATTATGTGTATTACCCTTGATTGAATAAGTGTTGTTCTTTAAAAATTCTTTTACTTTCTGTAAATCTAAATTATGAAACCTATCGCAATCAAAAAAAATTGGTGAAGCACCCACATATCTTATCGAATTAATTGGGGCTATAAAAGTAATAGTGGGTACGATTACTTCGTCAGTTTTTTTTAAGCCAAGACCAACTAAAGAAATGTGGAGTCCACTAGTACCATTTACACAAGCTAAAACATGTTTAGATTTGGTAAATTTTTTAATTTCAAGTTCAAAATTATCAATATTTTTTCCAGCGGTTGATACCCAGCCACTCTTTAAAGTCTTTTTAATATAGTTAATATCGCTATTGTCAATTTGAGGTATGCTAAGTGGTATTTTAGACATAATAAGCTTTAAATTAATAATAATATATGTAAATAGAAATAATAAATTTTAATTTCTATTATCTTATTATAATAGATTATTCATAATTAACATATAATGAAATGAGCCTTCCTAGAAACTTTTATAAAAACCTATTTAAAAAGATATCATTAATTCGATTATCAGAAGAAAAAATTAAAAAATATTACCATGAAGATGGGATGAAAACCCCAATGCATATGTCAAAAGGAGAAGAATTAGTTGTCGCTGCAGCGGTTGAAGTTTTTGGAAAAAAATCTGATTATTTTGGATATTACAGAAGTCATGCACTGTATTTATCTCTTATTCAAGACCTTAAAAGCTTTTTTGGTGAAATGTATGGAAAAAAAACTGGAGAAAATTTGGGGGTTGCTGGATCAATGCATATATTTAATCCAAAAAAAAATTTAAAAGCTGTTTCGGCAATAGTTTCATCAACAATTTCAACTGCTGTGGGTAATTCTTATGGAAACATGTTAAGTAAAAATAAGAAAGTTACTCTTTCATTTTTTGGAGATGGCGCTACTGAAGAAGGGGTTTTTCATGAGTCAATTAATTTTGCTGCTTTAAAAAAATTACCTATCGTATTTGTATGTCTAGATAATAATATTGCTGTAGATGTTCCTATAAAAGAAAGGCAATCTTATAAAATCATCAATCTAGCTAAATCTTATAATTTAAAAATATTTAATATTGATACATACAATTTAGAAAAAGTATGTAAATCCTATGTTAATATCAAAAAATATACTGAAAATAAAAAAAAACCAGTTTTTGTATTAGCAAAATATCATAGACATTTACAGCATATAGGAATGCAAAGTGATTTTGAAAAAAAAGAAAAAAATTTATTTGAAAGACAAAACTACAGATCTGAAATTTTGCATAATCGATTTATTAAATTAGATCCTTTTATGCTTATCTGTAAAAAAATAGAGAAAATTTATGGAAAGAGTTTTGCTCAAAAATATCTAAAGAGCTTAGATGCAAAAATAGAAAACATAATTTTAAAAACTAAAAAGGAAAAAACTTCCAATAAAAAAAAAATATTTAGCCATGTCTTTAATTAAAAAAAAAGCCTTAAGATCTATTACATATTGTGAAGCAATTAATGAAGCAATTACATCACAAATGAAAAAGAATAAAAATATTGTTAATTTTGGAATTGAAGATAAAATGTTCGGATCTAATGATGGATTATTAGAAAAATTTGGTAATAAAAGATTTTTTTACACACCACTTTCAGAGGAAATGCTTACAGGTTTCTCGCTAGGATTAACCCTATCTGGAAAAATCCCAATATTTAATCACATCAGAGTAGATTTTATGTTGCTTGGGATGAATCAGTTAATCAATATGATTTCAAGTTATGCTTTTGCAAGTAATAATAAAGTAAAAGTACCCATGCTAATAAGGGCAGTAATAGGTAGAGGTTGGGGGCAAGGATATCAGCATAGTAAAAGTCTTCAATCAATATTTGCACATATACCTGGATTAAAAGTCATAATGCCGTCAACACCATATGATGCAAAAGGAATGATTTCAGCGGCTTTAAATGATGGAAACCCAATTATATGTTTAGAACATAGATGGCTTTATTGGCAAAAGGGTTATGTGCCTAAAAAAGATTATTTTGTTAAGTTAGATGAACCTCAAATTATAAGAAAAGGTAAAGATATAACAATTTTATGTTTATCTTGGATGAATGTTGAGGCTTGTCAGGCAGCTGATTATGTTAAAAAGTTTGGTGTTAATTGTGAAGTGATTGACATAAGAAGTTTAACAAATTTAAAAATGAAAAAGATTTATGACTCAATTAAAAAAACTAAAAGATGCATAATTGCAGACTATGATTGGGTTAAATACGGAGCAAGTGCAGAAATAAGTGACTATGTTTACTCAAAATTTCACAAAAAACTTAAAAATCCGGTAAAAAGAATTGGGTTTCAGTTTACTCCTTGTCCAACAAGTAGAGATTTGGAAAATCAATTCTACCCAAATGCAAAAGATATAATAAAAGAAATTTCAACAATTTTTAAAAAAAAAATACCTATAAAAAAATTAAATTTATATTCTCATGAAAAAAAATTCAAAGGTCCTTTCTAAGAAAATCGATACAAAATTAATTTCTAAATTATTTCATTCAAAAGTTTCAGATATAAATAAAAATTGTGGTAATATTATAAAAAAATATAATTTAAAATATATCGAAATTAATTCCAATGAAAAATTAGAGATATATAAAGAGTGTGTTTACTACATAAATAAAGATAATCAAAAAATAGCAGCTAAATATAGAAAAAAGGTTTGGGAAAGAGGATGGGGTGAAAATCTTAAAGATTTTATAAAGAATAAATCTATCAAAAATTTAATTCCTAAATATTATACAAAAAAAAATTTAGGAATTTTCCGTCTAGGTGGAAAATTAATTAAATCAAGTAATAAAAATTTTGAAGTTAAGATACTTGATATTTATAGAACTTGGTTTTTTAAAAAATTTTTTCAAAAAGTTGATAATATTTATGAGTTTGGTTGTGGGTCAGGAAATAATTTATTTTCAGCATCTAAAATTTTTCCTAAAAAAAATATTTTTGGATTAGATTTTGTAAAAACTTCTGTGAAGTTGATTAACTTGGTAGGGAAAAAAAAAAATTTAAAAGGTTTCTTATTTGATATGAATAAGAAAAATATTAACTTTAAAATTAATAATAACAGTGGTTTTTTTTCAGTAGGGGCTCTAGAGCAGCTAAATAATAATATCGATAATATATTAAATTTTTTTTTAATTAAAAAACCAATTTTTTGTCTTAATATAGAGCCAGATTTATATTTTTATAAATCAAGTATTGCTGATAAAATTGCAAAAAAATTTCAGAGTAAAAGAGGATACACTTCCAATCTTATTAAAAAATTAAAAAAACTCGAGAGAGAAAAAAAAATAAAAATTATCAAAATATTTAGAGCTCCATTTGGTAGCTTGTACATCGAAGGTTATAATTTTATTCTCTGGAAAGTTTTATAGTTATCTTGTAAGAAAATTACTATTTTTTACCCTGTGTCTCCAATAATTCAGTAAATCTTTCATTGTTTTTTCAAATTTTATTTTTGGCATCCATCCAGTATGATTAACAAATTTTGTTATGTCTGGAATTTGAAGATCTGCATCAATTGGTCTTAATCTATTTTTCTCTATTTTTATCATTATTTTTTTTGTTTTGGATTGAGATAATAAATAATTTAACATATCCCCCACCTTACAAGAAAAGGACCCCCCGATATTATAAACTTCTCCTGGAGTTGGTTTTTTTGTTAATAAAAGAAAATAAGCATTTACAGCATCTCTGACATCTGCGTATGTTCTCAAGGAGCTAAGGTTGCCTACTTTAATTACAGGTTTAATTTTTTTTGCTTCTATTAAAGCTATTTGTTTTGCAAAAGAGGATTCTGCGAACACGTCTCCTCTTCTTGGACCAGTGTGTGTAAACATTCTTGTTGTGATAACTTTAAGTTTATAAGCCTCATAAAAAAATTTACCAATTAAATCAGTACCAACTTTTGAGATAGCATATGGAGAGGCTGGATGATAAGAACAATTTTCATCAATCGGCAGTTTATCTCTAGAGACCTTTCCAAAGACTTCAGAGGAAGAACACAGGTGTATAAAAGGATTAATGCTTGCGCCTTTAATTGCGTTTAGTAAGTTGTAGGTACCATTAATATTTGTATTAAAAGTACTAATGGGCTCAGTAAAGCTTGTCTGAGGAAAGCTTTGTGCAGCAAGATGAAAAACAAAATGAGGCTTACTTTTTTTTACACATTCAATTATAGAGGAATAATCATTAAGATCTCCATATAGAAAATTTAATCTTGAATTAGGTTTTTCTGATATATCAAGTAAATGTTCTATGTTATCAAGCGGACTTCTCCATCTACATAATCCATAAACTTTCCAATTAGTTTTTTTTATTATCAAATCAACCAAATGCGATCCAACCATTCCAGTTATACCAGTTATAAGAACTCTTTTGCTCATTTAAATACATTTAATTCATTTATATTGTATGTACAATTAAATTTTATCCATTCGCATTTATTTGATAATAAAACTTCATGGTGATATAGAAAATTATGATTTATAATTTTAGAGATAAAAATGTTTTTATTTCTGGAGGCACTCATGGCATAGGATTGGAATGTGCCTTGCAATATGCAAAATTTGGAGCAAATATAATTTCATTTTCAAGAGATAAACAAAAAATTGATAAATTAAAAAAAAAATTAAAAAAATTTAAAAAAATTAAATTTTTAATCGAACAAGGTGATATTTTAGATAAAAAATTTCCTGAAAAATTTGCAAAAAAAGTGATTAAAAAATTTAATTCTGTTGATATTCTCATTCACAATGTTGGTGGAGGGGGGAGATGGGGAAATGATGAGCCAACAAAATCTAAAATAGAAACATGGTTTGATGTTTTTAATAAAAATAATTTTGGATTGATTGAATTTACAAAATTTTTTTTACCAATAATGAAAAAAAAAAAGTGGGGAAGAGTAATTGCAATTAGTTCAATTTGTGGGATGGAAACCACAAAAAATGATAGACCATGGTTTTCTGGCTCAAAATCATTTCAAAACGCCGTAATAAAAAATTACTCAAAAAAAGAAAATTATGTTCGAAAAAATATAACTTTTAATTCAATTTCTCCAGGACCTATTATGATAAAGAATACAGGATGGGAAAAAATAAAAAAAACACAATCAATTAAATATAGAAAAGCCTTAGACGCCATACCTTTAGGAAGGTTTGGTAAACCTGAGGATGTAGCTAATTGTTGTATGTTTTTATCATCAAGTGCTTCATCATATATAAACGGAATAAATTTAGTAGTAGATGGTGGAATTTCAAATAGGATTTAATAATGTTTGGCCAAGAAATAACAAAATTTTTTGAAGAAAAAAAAGTAGTAGTAACAGGTGGCACAGGTTTAATAGGAAGGTCAGTTGTGAAAAAATTATGTGGTATGGGAGCTACAGTAAAGGTTATATCTCTTGATAAATTTACTGTGGATGACAGAGCTGAACATATTTTTGGCGATTTGACTGATTTTAATTTCTGTAAAGAAATTACGAAAAATATTGACTTTGCTTTCCATATTTCTGGAATTAAGGGATCAATCAAGATGACTATTGAAAAACCTAGTAGTTTCTTTGTTCCACTAATTATGATGAATACTAATTTTTTAGAAGCATGTAGATTAAATAATGTTCGCAAATTGGTTTATACAAGTTCAATCGGGGCATACTCTAGTAGAGAAATTTTTAAAGAAGAAGAATCCAGCTTTAATGAACCTCCAATGGATATGTTTCCTGGCTGGGCAAAAAGACTTGCTGAGTTACAAATAGTTGCTTACAAAAAACAATTTAAACTAGAAAATTATTATGTTGTTCGTCCATGTAATATTTATGGACCAGGAGATAATTTTGATCCAAATAATGCTATGGTGATACCAAGTTTATTGTATAGAATATTTAACAAAGAGAGTCCTGTGAAGATATGGGGAGATGGTTCTGCAATTAGAGATTTTGCTTATTCAGAAGATGTAGCTGATGGAATAATTTTAACTATGATAAAGGGAACAGGAAATTTTGACTTCTTAAATCTAGGAAGTGGCAAAGGTTATAAGATAAAGGAACTTGTTGAGACTATGGCATCTTTTATTGATTTTAAATATGAATTTGACTCAAGTAAAGATTCTGGGTTTAAAGTAAGAGTTATGGATATTAGTAATGCAAAATCTATCATTGGTTATAATCCTCAAACAACTTTAAGACAAGGGCTAGAGAAAACTTGGAAATGGTTTTTAAAAAATAATGAAATTACTAAACTCAGACATAATTATTTAAAATAAATGAAGAAAACCTATCTAAATTGGAAGTTTAAAAAAACTAGATTAAATAATGTAATTCAAATTATTCCTAGTGAGTTTAAGGACCAAAGGGGCTCTTATGTAGAAATTTATAATAAAGAGTTTTTTCAAAAAAAAAAAACTTAAAATTAATTTTATACAAGATGATATATCTGTTTCAAAAAAAAATGTTTTGAGAGGTTTACATGGAGATAGTAAAACATGGAAACTAATTAGTTGTCTATTTGGTGAATTTCAATTAATTGTTGTAAATAACGATCAAAAATCAAATCAATATAAAAAATGGGAAAGTTTTAAATTATCTGCAAAGAACAGAAAACAAATATTAGTTCCACCAAAATTTGGTAATGGCCATTTAGTATTATCTGAAAAAGCAATTTTTTATTACAAGCAAAATACACAGTATGATAGGAAATCACAATTTACAATAAAATGGAATGATCCTAGCTTTAAATTTAAATGGTTGAGAAAAAAAGTAATTTTGTCCAAAAGAGATAAATAATGAATATATTAGTTACAGGAGGATCAGGTTTTATCGGGACAAATTTGTTAAATCAATTGAGCAAAAAAAAAAAAATAAATTTATTCTCCACATATTTTAAGAGTAAAAAATTTCACAGAGTTGAAAAAGTAAAATATATAAAAGTAAATTTAGAAAAAAAAAATAACTGTATTAAAGTTTGTAAAAATATTGACATAGTTATTATGTGTGCTGCAAACTCTTCTGGTGCTGCTGTAATGGAAAAGACACCGCTTGTCCATCTGACACCAAATATTAGGATGAATTTAAATATGCTTGAAACTTCATACGAACTTGATGTCAAAAAATTTATTTTTATAAGTAGCAATACTGTCTATCCTAATGTTGATTTTGCTGTTAAAGAGCAGGATACAAATTTTACTTTTTTTGAAAAATATTATGTCGTAGGATGGATGAAAAGATTTTCAGAGTTGGTTTGTGATATTTACTCAAATAAAATAAATAAAAAAATGAAAACAATTATTGTTAGACCTGGAAATTTATATGGTCCTTATGATAAATTTGATAAAGAAAAATCTAAAGTAATTCCCTCAATAATAAGAAAAATTGTTGAAAAACAAAATCCTTTAGAGGTTTGGGGTGATGGAAAGGATTTAAAAGATTTTCTTTATATAAAAGATTTCTGTGATTTGGTGTTAAAAATTATTTTTAAAAAAACAAAACATGAAATTTACAATGTTGCATCTGGAAAAGGAATTACGATTAATAAAATAATCAGACTAATATTTGAATTAGAGAAAATAAAAAAACCTAAAGTTAAATATGATAAATCAAAACCAACAATGATACCAAGAAGATTAATTAACATAGACAGAATTAAGAAAGAGTTTAATTTTAAAAAATGTACTAATTATAAAACTGGTCTTAAAAAAACTATTCAATGGTATAAAAATAAAAATGATAATAACAAGATCTCCTTTTAGAATATCTCTTTTTGGAGGAGGAACAGACTATCCTTCATGGCTAGATGGTAATAAAGGAGCAGTAATAAGTATGGCAATAAATAAGTATTGCTATATATCAATTAGAAATTTACCACCATACTTTGATTATAAATATAGGATTAGATATTACCAGCATGAACAAGTCAAAAATATTAATCAAATAAAACATCCCACAATAAGAGAGACCTTAAATCATATAAATTATAACGGTGCAGGTTTAGAAATAAATCATAATGCAGACATACCTGCTTTATCAGGACTTGGATCAAGCTCAACATTTACTGTAGGATTATTCCAAGGTATTAAGAAATTAATGAATATAAAAACCACCAAATATGAGAATGCTTCAAATGCTATATATATAGAGCAGAACAAAGTTGGTGATCATGTCGGTTTGCAGGACCAAGTAATAGCTTCATATGGTGGTTTAAACTTTATAAAATTTTATAAAAATAAAAAATTTAGAGTATCTAGGATAAATTTATCAAACAATATTAAAAATAAAATAAATAATAATTTCTTTTTAGTTTTTACTGGATTGCAGAGATTGGCAAATTCAATAACAAGGAATCAAGTAAAAAAAACAATATCTGGAAAAAACGATATTTACTTAAATAAAATATTAGATATTACGCATCAAATCAAAAGTGAAATTTATTCTAAAAATAATTTTGATTTAAATGACATTTCCAAAGCTTTAGATGAACAGTGGTATTTGAAAAAAAAATTGGAAAATAAAATTTCCAATCCCCAAATTGACAAGATATATAATTTTGCTAAGAAAAATGGATCTATTGGTGGTAAATTGCTAGGCGCAGGGGGTGGAGGTTTTTTTTTATTTATTGTGCCTGATAATAACATAAGAAAATTTAAAAAGGCAATTAAAAAGTTTATTCATGTTCCATTTTCTGTAGATAATTTTGGTTCAAAAATTATTTATGAAAATAAAAATAATTAAATTTTAAAACCATATATTAAATTTTTAACAAAAATTTTAAAAAAGTTTATTTTAAATTTTTTATATATCCATATCAATCTTGGAATAAAGAATAAAATAATTTTTGTATTTAAAATTATTTCAGAAGTTTCTCTCTTATTCAATGTATTGTTTATTATCTCAAAGTCTTTAAAAACTAAATAGAGTGACATAACTCTAAAAATACTATTTTTAATATAAGAATTATTTTTAATAACCTTTTTTCTACCTTCATTATATGTCGCATCGTTGTAATTTTGATTATGAGAAATATTGATTTCACTTATTTTAAATAGACGTTCTAATAAACTTCCTAGTATCATAAGCTCTGTATCTGCCTCAAAGCAATTAGAAAACTTATTTGAAACTTTAATCCATTCTTTAGTTGTAATTTGTATTAACGGCCAATCAGAATTAATTTGATTATGCGAAGTGTACAATATATATAAATTGTCTTTAGGAAGTCTTTCTAATTCCTTAAACAAAATTTTGTCCCAATTTTTTGTTTGTATAATTAAATCATCAGCAAATGTGATATAAATTTCACCACTGGATATTTTTATCATCTCTAAAAACCTCCATGCGTGATCTGCATATCCAAGTTTTCTATCTAATATAAAAATTTTGATATTATTTTTTGAACTTAAGTTTTTATGATAAAAGTTAATCGTTTCTATATCATCATTATCTACACCTAAAATTATCTCTAGGTTTTCCAAATTTTGTGTATTATTTATGATACTTTCAATTGTAGATTTTAAACTTTTAATTCTTGATCTTGTTGGTATTAAAATAGAAATTTTTTTACTATATAATTTTTCTTGCATTAAAATTATATTTTATTTTTTTTTAAAAGAAGTTTTTCTACTTGCTCTAGTATAGTATGACCTAAAAAAATGTGAGCTTCTTGTATTCTTGCGACTTTGTCACTATTAACAATAATGGAATTGTCTATATATCTATGCGCCTTACCTCCCTTATTGCCTAATAAACCTATGGTATAAATTTTCATCTTCTTTGCCTTTTTAAGAACTTCAATTATATTTTGTGAATTCCCTGAAGTTGATATTATTATTAAAATATCTTTAGAATTTGCTAATCCTTCCAAGTTTCTTGAAAACAAATACTTAAAATCATAATCGTTTGCAATAGCAGTAATAGTTGAAGTATCTAGAGCTAAAGAAATTAATGGATAAGGGGTTCTATTGATTTTAGGTTTTAACCTAACTAAAAATTCAGCAGAAAGGTGTTGTGCATCTGCAGCAGAACCACCATTTCCACAAATGTAAACTTTATTTTTTTTTTCTATACAATTAAATATCTTCTTAATTGCTAAATTAATTTCTGGATATAGAGAAATTAAATTTTGTTTGATTTTTATATTTTCATTAATATTTTGTTTAAGTTTGAATTTGCTAAACATCATTATATGTATAACATTAATGTTATCATTGTCTTAAAATATATTTTAGAAAATGCAAAAAAAAATTGATTTAATTATTTTAGCTGGTGGAAAAGGGTCAAGGATATCAAATTATCTTAAAAATATTCCAAAACCGTTAATGAAATTTGGTGATAAAGATTTTTTACAATTATTGATTAATAATTTTGCAAAATTTCCCTTCAATAATGCATATATATTAGCTGGTTATAAAGGAATTAAAATTTACAAAAAATACAATGATAAAAATTTTAATTTTTTAAATTTTAAGTGTGTCATTGAAAAAAATATTTTGGGGACAGCGGGCTGTTTGTATCAAATTAGAAAAAAAATTAAAAACGATTTTATAGTGACAAATGGTGATTCTATTCTTTTGGAAAATTTAAATTTTTTGTTTAAAGAAAAAATAAGTCATAATTCAATTTTTTTAATAAAAAATAAAAATTATAAATCAAATCTAAAACTATCAAATTTGAATTTAGATAAAAATAATTTTGTTATTTCAGGTTCAAATAATAATCTTATGAATTCAGGAATATATTATTTTAAAAAATCTTTTTTAAAAATTATTGAAAATAAAAAAATTTCCTTAGAAGATGAAATATTACCCAAACTTATTAAAAATAAAAAATTAAAAGGTTATATTTCTAATTCTTTCTTTATTGATATTGGTACTGAAGAAAATTTAAAAACAGCTAAAGAAAAATTACCAATTGTTTTAAGAAAAAAATCTTGTTTTTTAGACAGAGATGGAGTGATTAATCATGATTTCGGGTATGTAGGAAAAATGAAAAATTTTAAGTTTCGAAAAGGTGTGATTAAAGGTTTAAAACTACTAATACAAAAGAAATACAATTTATTCCTGATAACAAATCAAGCAGGTATTGCAAAAAAAAAATTCAGTATAAATGATTTTTGTAAATTACAAAAACAATTAAAATATCAACTTGCTTATAAAAATATAAATTTTGATGATGTTCAGTTTTCTCCATATCATATCAAGTCAAAAATTATGAAGTATAGAAAAAATTCAAGCTTTAGAAAGCCAGGAAACTTAATGATAAAGAAAATTTTCAAAAATTTTTTTGTAAGTCCAAAAAAAAGCTTTTCTATTGGAGATAAGCTAACTGATAAAATTGCATTTGAGAAAAGCAATTTGTATTTTGAGTACCCAGAAAAAAACTTCTGTAGACAAATTAAGAGAATATTAAAAGTTAATTGATTTTAATGTTTAATTAATTTAAAGATCAACAAAATTTCTTTTTAATTTTATGAAAATAAAAAAAATCGCTTTAGTAATTTTCTCCCGTGCAAATTATGCAAGTATAAAAGGTATTTTAAAAGAGTTAAAAAAAGATAAAAATTTAAATTTTTTTCTAGTTGTTGGTTCATCAGCGGTAATTGATAAATACGGATCAATATTAAATATACTTAAAAATGATGGTTACAAAGCAGATTATATTTTACAAAATCAAATTGAAGGCACTACTACAAAGTCTATGGTCAAAACAACGGGATTGGCATTGTATGAATTACCTGAAATTTTTGATAAAGAAAAACCAGATATAGTATTTACAGTTGGGGATAGACATGAAACTATTTCTACAGCTATAGCCTCAACATATATGAATATACCCTTGGCTCATACTATGGGTGGAGAGGTGACTGGTTCAATTGATGAGAGTATTAGACATTCAATTACTAAGCTCGCTCATTATCATTTTGTTTCAAATAAAGATTCATATGAAAGAGTATTAAAATTAGGTGAGAAAAAATCAAATATCTTCAATGTTGGATGTCCAAGAATTGACAGCGTTGATAAAATTCTAAGAACATATAGTCCTAGCAAATGTTTTAATGAGATTTCTAATAGAGGTAGTGGAGATCTTCTCAGTTTATCCCACAATGATGATTACATAGTTTTGCTTTATCATCCTGTTACGACAGAATATGAAGATAATCATAATAATTTCGAAAATGTTATACAAGCTTTTTGTAACATAAAAATTTCAAAAAAAGTTATTTTATGGCCTAATGCAGACGCAGGAGCTGATAAAATTTCGAGGATTATAAGGGTTAAAAAAGAAAAAAAACAATTACAAAATGTAAAGTTTTTTAAAAATTTACCAATTGAACTATACATTCCTTTAATTCATAGGGCAAAATGTTTAATCGGTAATTCTTCATCTGCGATCAGGGATGGTGCATATATAGGAGTTAGAGCTGTAAATATTGGTAATAGACAAAGCGGAAGATTAGCAGGACCCAACATAATAGCGTGTTCATATTCAAAAAAAAAAATAATAGATTCAATAAATATTCAAACTAAAAAAAAACTTGCGTCCAAAAGTTTAATTTATGGAAAACCAGGAGTTGCAAAAAGAATTGTAAGAATTCTAAAAAATATTAAATCCACAAAAATACAAAAACAGATTACATATTAAAAATTATGAATAAAAAATTTCATAATATTATAATTGCTGAAATAGGATCTAATCATGATGGAAATTTATTATTAGCAAAAAAACACGTTATTTCTGCAAAAAAATGTGGAGCAGATTACGTGAAATTTCAAATGCACATAGCAGAAGAGGAAACACTTAAGGATGCGCCATCCCCAACTTATTTTAAAAAAGAGGATAGGTATAAATATTTTAAAAGAATTAATTTTTCGTTTAGAAATTGGAAAAAGTTAAAAAATTTTTGTAAAATTAATAAGATAGGATTTCTCTGTTCACCATTCAGTATAAAAGCAGTTGATATTTTGGAAAAATTGAAAGTAGATTTTTATAAACTTCCCTCAGGAGAATTGACTAATTTACCACTGTTAAAAAGATTAAAGAAAACTAAAAAACACATAGTTTTATCAACAGGCATGAGTAATTATACAGAAATAGATAATGCAGTAAAAACTTTAAAAAAAAATATTTCTATTTTACAATGTACTTCACTCTATCCATGTCCTCTAGAAAAGACTGGTCTTAATGTCTTTAAGACATTAAAAAAAAAATATAAATTCAAAATTGGTTATTCTGATCATACATTAGGTTTGGCTTCTGGTTTTTCTTTTGCAGCTAATGGAGCATCAATAATTGAAAAACACTTTACTCTATCAAAAAAATTATATGGTAGTGATGCGAAACACTCCATGGAACCTCCAGAATTTAAAATATATGTTAAGACTATTAAAGATATTTGGAAAATGAATTTATTTTTTGTAAATAAAAATAATCTTTTAGATTATATTAAAATGAAAAAAATATTTGAAAAGAGTATTGTAGCTAAAAATAATTTAAAAAAAAACACCAAAATTAATATAAGTCATTTAAATTTTAAAAAACCTGGTGATGGTATTAGAGCTGATAAATTTAAAAAAATAATTGGCAAAATACTAAAAAAGAATTTGAATAAAGATCAAAAGTTAAAATATTCTGATTTTTATAAATGAACTATTATCCAATAATAATATTTGCTTACAATAGACCAGAATTATTAAAAAATTGCCTAATATCTTTAAAGGAGAACAAAAATATTAATAAACATAAATGTTATTTTTTTTGTGATGGACCAAAAAATTTAAGTGACAAACATAATATTGAAAATATTAAAAAAATTTTAAATCAAATAAAAATTAATTTCAAACAAGTTGTTTTCAATAAAACAAATAAAGGATTAGCTTCAAATATTATTAAAGGTGTATCAAAAATTTTAAAAAAAAATAAAGCTGCAATTGTTGTAGAAGATGATTTAATTTTAGCGAAAAATGCAATTAAATTTATAAATTTTTTTTTAAATAAAAAGATAAATGATAAAAAAATTGGAAGCGTTAGTGCATATTCATATTTGCATAACACTAAATTTGATTTCCAATTTGATTGCTATTATTCAAAAAGACATTGTAGCTGGGCTTGGGGAACTTGGAGTGATAGATGGAAACAAATAAAATGGGACGCCGAATATATTAATAATCACTTTAAGGAAAAAAAAAAAATTAAAAATTTTGAAAATGTTGGTTTAGACTTAAATTTGTTATTGTGGGCACAAAAAAAAAAAATAATTAATTCTTGGGCTATACGATTTAATTTAAATTGTTTCAATAATAATTTGATGAGCTTGCAACCAAGATATTCTTTAGTTAAAAATTGCGGTTTTGGCAAAAATGCCACTCATCAAAAGTTTAAAAGAAATGATAAAATAAAGACCTTTTTTAAAATTAATCAAAAATTTTTTAGAAAAAAATTAATAATAAAATTTGAGGAAGAAATTAATGAAAAAATAAAAAATACTCATCGCAAGAGTTTAAGATTATTGTTTCATTTTTGGTTAAATAAATTTAATGTTTTTAGGTTTTTTTAAATTGTTTTGAACAAAAATACCATTACTAACAATTTTTTTTTCACTTAAAAATTGACTAGAATTGATATTATTGATTTGTCTAAATTTTTCATTAAATTTTTTAACGCTTAAATATTTAGTTTTGCTTAAAATTTCTGACAAAATAAAATCTGAAGTAGACAATTGTGAAATTATAATTGAGGGATTAATTTTTAAGGCCATCACTTCAAAAGGAATAGAAGTTCGGTAGATTTTTTTAAGTATAACTATTTTATTTGGAAATATATTTTTTAATTTTTTTAAAAATTTATCTCTGGCATAGTTATTGTATATGTAATCATTTTTTTCTTTAATTAAAATTGTATATTTTTTGTTAATTGGTATATTTTTTTTTAACAAATTTGTATACTTATCAATATATTTATTTATTAATTCATTATTATTAAATGTTGGTAAGTTTCCACTTATTAAAACACTATTTTTATAATCATCTTTTAATGAAAGCTGTTTAGTTAGATTGTTTAAAATTTTTTTATAGTTTTTAATTTTTACAATTTTTGGCAAATAAAAAACATTTTTGTTATAGTATTTATTAAAAAAATTATAATAATAAATTTCTTTATCATTAATTGGTATTATATTATTAAAAAAAATTTTATTTATCTCTTTTTCAAGAACAACTTTTATTTTTTTTATAAAATTATGTTTTATCAATAAATTAATATCCCCATAACCATGAAAAAAATATCTTTTTTTTACCCCTTTTTTAAATTCATTTATAATAAATCTTGAACAATGTTCATGGCTAAACCAAATCTCATCATAATTTTTTAAATTATTTTTTAAAAATAAACTTTTTAAATATTTGTTGGTAATTCTATTTTTTTTCAAGATTTTAAATAGATTAAATATTTTTTTAAAATAAAAAAAATTATCAGCAGAGCATTTTTCTAAAATAAAGAATTTTTTAATTTTACAACTTTTTAAAATCTGCAATATATTTTTCTCTACTTTATTTTCTTTTTTAAAACTTTTTTCTATTATTAAATCAAAAGTTGAATTCTTTATTTCATTGTTTAGAGATGCCATTAAAATTGCTGCAGTTTCATTACTTACAATCAGCAGAATTTTTTTCATGTATTTTTTTTTTCAAATTCTATTATTTCTTGAATTGATTTTTCAAAATTTTTGAATTTAAAATTTATTAATTTTTTAATTTTTTTATTATCACCAAATGCATTTTTAATATCTCCTTGCTGAAATTCTCTATAATTTAAATTTGGTAGTATTTTATTATTTTTAAATATTTTGATAACCTTTTTTAAAGAAATTGGTGTTGATGAACAAATATTGTATACATCATAATTTTTATTTAATTTAATATTTAATAACCTATTAAAAATTTTTAAAACATCATCGATATGAGTAAAATCTCTTTTATGATCACCATAATTATTGACTGAAAAAATTTTTTTATTTTTAAAGCATGAAATTAATTTGTAAATTATCATATCAGGTCTTCCGTATAAGCCAAATACCGAAAAAAATCTAAGACCAACAAATTTTGTTTTACAGATACTTGAAAAAAATTTTGCTGTTTGTTCATTATTATGCTTTGTAATTGCATAATAGCTTAAAGGATTGAGTTCGTAATTTTCCTTTACTGGCAACTTTTGATTGTCACCATAAACCGAACTTGATGACGCAAAAAGCACTTTTTTAATATTGAAAGATTTTGCTATTTTGCAAATATTAAAAAAACCATTTATGTTTGTTTTTAAATACTTTTCAGGTTTTAGGACAGAGTATGCTACACCTGCTTGAGCTGCTAAGTGTATTATATTTAATATTTTTTCTCTAATAAAAATTCTTTCTAAATTTTTATAATTAATTATATCTATCTTATAAAAAGAAAAGTTTTTGAATTTTTTGAGTATTTTTAATCTATTTTTCTTTATGACTGTTGGATAGTAATTATTTAAATTATCGATACCAATTATTTTTATACCTTTTTTTAGCAGATAATAAGAAACATGAAATCCTATAAAGCCACAGCTACCAGTTACTAAAATTGATTTATTTGACATATTCCTCAAATTTTTTGTTGTGTATTTTATAAACCTTGTCGCAATTTTTTAAATTTTCAAGATTATGACTTATTAATATTATAATCCTTCCTTTTTTTAATTTTGTTAAATTATTCATTATTTTATCTTCTGTATAAGGATCTAAATTATTTGTAGGTTCATCTAGCAACAATATTTTATTGTCACTATATATTGCTCTAGCTATACTAATTCTTTGAATTTGACCACTACTTAACTGCGAATTCTTTTCACCTATAATTGTATTCCATTTGTTAGGTAAGTTTTCAATAAAGTCTAATTCGCATATTTTTGACACAAATTCAATTTTTTTTTGATCAACATTTTCTTTTTCCTCAAAAGAAATATTTTTAATTACACTATTATTTAACACCAAAGGTTTTTGGGTAACTAAACTTACATGACTTTTTAAGTCGAATTCATTTAAATCATTAAAAATTTTATTATTGTTTATTTTAATTCTAATTTTTTTTGATTGTAAAAATCCACATAATAAGTCAAAAAAAGTTGTTTTTCCAATTCCAGTGGTTCCAACAATGCCAATAATCTTTCCTTCTTCTAGATTTATACTGGTGTCTTGAAAGATAATTTTGGAACCAAATGAAAAATTCAAATTTGAAATTTCAATTTTATTAATTTCATAATTTTTAAAATCCAATTTTCTCGTTTTTTCTTTTTTTGAAATGATTGGGAGTACATTTTTCCATGCATTAATATTACTTTTTATTGAAGCATAACTAGAGGCTATATTTTGTAAAGATGGTAAAAGTTTATAAAGTGCTACAATATAAATTCCAATTATAGGTAAAGTTCCCATTAATAGTGACGATGTATATAAAAAATAAATTAAGTAAATTAAAATACTAAAAAGAAATATTTCTATAATATTTCTAGGAACAGAAGATAAAAATTGATTTTTAGAAATACCTCTAAAATATTGCTTATTTGCAGAGTTGAATTGTTTAATAAACAGATCTTCTAACTTAAAAATAATTGTTTCTCTAAAGTTATAAATACTTTCACTTATAATTTTTTGTCGTTGACTACTTTGATAAGAAATTATTTCACTATTTATCTTAAATCGTTTTCTAAAAAAGTAAAGTATTATTAGATAAACTGAAAGTAAAAATAATAAAGAAACAAAAGCTAATTGGAAGTTAATAATTATTAAACCAAGAAAAATAAAAAAAACATTAGAAAATTTTGAACTTATATAAAGTAGCGGTATAATAATTCCATTTGTTATTCTTGTTATTTCAATGTTTAAACTATTTATTATTTGAAAGTTTTTTGAATTTTCATTAATAAGATTATTAGATAGGACTTGTTTAAAAAACAGATTTCCTAAAATCGCTCCAATTTGATGACCAGTTTTTAAAGTAACTTTTGCAACATAAATATTAAGTAAATTAGATAAGACAAAAATTATAGCCACTATAAATACTAAATTAAATGCCTCAATATTTTGATTTAAAATAAAATTTAAATATTTATTTTTGCTTAAAATTTCGTTTCCAGAAAAAAATAAAATTAACGGTCCAAAAGATAAAATCGATAATAACTGTAAAACTGAATTTAGTACTGATATTATTTGTATAAAAATTATTTTTTTTTTAAACTGAAATAAATAAATTCGGTAGAAATCTGTTAAGATCTTAAGCATAAATATAAACCAGACAATTTTTTATTATATTTTTTATAAATTGCTAATAAATACTGTTATTTTAGTGTAAATTGTGAATTATGGATAAAAATTATGACATAATTTTTACTGGTTTGGCCCAAAATTGCGAAAATCATATAGATAGATTTTTTAAAATTTATGAGGAGGTAAAAAAAAAATATAAAGCTATTGCAATAATATCAGAAAATAATTCAACTGATTTTACATTTGATAAGATAATAAAAAAAACATTCGAAGATAAAGATATTAAATTTATAGATTCGACATCAATTGAAAAATTTGACGATCGAATACATAGATTGGCTCATGCAAGACAACAACAAAAAGAATTTATTTTTCAAGAAAAATTAAAGGCAAAATTTATAATTGTAATAGATTTAGATGATGTATTGAGTTTTAACTTTGATAATTTAATATTTAGAAAATTAATTAATTTTTTAGAAAAAAATAGAAATAAGTATTTTGGTTTGTCTGTAAAATCATTACCATATTATTATGACATTTTAAATTTTGAAAGTAAAGATTTTCCAAATACTAATGTTAAAAAAATTCAACTTGATAGGAAAATTGATTCATACCAGAGGAGAAAAAAAAAAATCTATAAAGTGCAAAAAAAAATTAGTAATCTAAAAGATTTTGAATGTATATCTGCTTTTAATGGAATGTGTATTTATAATTATGAAGATTATTTATTAGGTAATTATTTTGAAGATAAAAATTTAAAAGAGGAAGATACTATTCCTGAGCATTTAAATTTAAATAGAAAAATACATAATTTAACAAAAAAGTATATTTATGTTTCTGATGAATTAAATTTTAAAATGCCTGATGAGCATAGGCCATTACTTAATATATTTAGTTTTTTTTTTAATAAATTTTTGAAATATTTTTCAGTTTATTTAAAAAGAAGATAAATTTTTGTTCTTAATGATAAAAATTGAATAAATAATTAAATATATCGATATAATAAATATTGATGAAACAATATTTAAATAACTCATTACATTCGTTGAAATAAAAATAAGCCCATAAATAATTAACGTTTTTTTTGTCCCATAATTTTTAAATAGAATATGATGTAAATGGTTTAAGTCCCCGCTAAATGGGTCCCTCTTTTTAAAAATTCTGATAATAAATAATCTGAACATATCTATTCCAGGTATCATAAAAAGTATAAATATTTTTTCTGCAAAAATTATATTTTGTAATTGTAATTGCTCATTATAAATATAAATAAAATTTAATCCTGTTAGGCTACCAAAAAATAAAGTACCTGAATCTCCTAAAAAAAATTTTCCCTTGACAATAAAAATTGAATTTATGAAAAGTAAAATACTTAAAATTAAATAAATTTGATTATCTGAAACTTTATTTGCATAAATGTAAATAAAAAAAAACCAAAAGCTGGTTAAGCCTGAGGCTAGACCATTAATACCGTCAGATAAATTCAAAGCATTCATTAGTAAAAGTATGCATAAAATTGAGAAAAATATTGAAAAACTCCCAAGAAATAAGTTTATATTAAAAGTTTCGAAATAAAGAAATTTTATAATTAAATTATCATTATTATTAATTATCAAAAATAAAAATACTAATGAGATAAGCAATTTTATGTAAGCGTTTATATTATATCTGTCATCTAAGTATCCTAATATTAAAAAAAAATAAGTTATAAAAAATATTGATAAAATATTGGAGTTGATGTTAGAAGCAATTCCATAAGTTAATAATATAAGTGTAATAAGAAAAACGGGAAGAGCCCCGATTAATGGTGTAATTTTGCTGTGAATTTTGTTTTTAGAGGGTTTATCTAAAACATTTAAAAAAATACCTATTTCTTGTCTGAATTTTACTATTACAATTAAACCTATTATGAATGTTGAAAAAAATAATAAATAAAATAAATGACTCACGAAAGAAATATATGATTAAGAAAACTATTATTCAATTGAAATCATTAGATATCATATTTTTAGGAATAATATGCTTTTTTCTTTTTGCAATTCTTGCAGGACCTTCAATGATAAATTTATTTATTTTTTTTTTATTAGTTTACCTTATCTATAATATTAAAAAAAATTTAATTAAAATTGATAAGAATGAATTAATAATATTTGTTTTTCCGTTAATATTTTGGATTTATATAGTTTTAAGCTCTCTTTTTATGGGAAACTTTTCAATTGGGTTTGAAAAAAGTTTTTTTTATATTAGGTTTATTATTTTATCTTTTATAATTTACAAAATTTTAATTACTAAAGAATTACTCTTAAAATATTTTTCAATAATTTTTAGTTCTTTTTCAATATTTTTAAGTATAGATATTTTATTTCAATATTTTAGTGGACAAGATTTATTTGGATACAAAGCTGGTTTATGTGTATATGATATGGGAAGGTATGATCCAGAACTTTGTGAGAGATTTTCTGGTTTTTTTGGGGAAGAATATATTGCTGGTTCATATTTATCTACTTTTGGAATTTTTTTTATTTTTATTCTAAAAAATTATTTAAATAAAAAAATATACTCAATTTTTTTTTTTATAGTTTCTTTGTCATTAATAATTTTGGCTACCATAATAACTGGTGAAAGAAGTGCATTACTAAATTTAATATTGATATTTACTTTTAATTTAATATTTAATTTTAAAATAAGAAAGTACCTTTTATATATAGCTATAATATTTGTATTTTTATCTGCTTTTGCTATCAATAATTTTGATCATGTTAAACATAGATATGTGGATTGGCCTATAAATTATATAAAATCTCAAGATGGAAACTTTATTCAAAAACTTATTCAAACCCCTTGGGGGATACATTATGTTACTGCTTACGAGGTATTTAAAGATCATTATTTATTAGGGAGTGGTTTTAAAAGCTACAGGGAGGTTTGTAAACAACAAGAGTATGAAACTAATTTAATAATTAGAAATTATGGTATAAAAAAAGAGACAAAATATTCTGGTTGTTCAACTCATCCTCATAATATATATTTTGAGTTACTTTCAGAAACAGGACTTTTTGGGCTTATATTATTTATTATTTCCAAATATTATCTCATTTTTCATGAGGTAATAAAAAAAAGACAAAATATATTTAAAAATCCGTACTTAATTTTTTCATTATCAGCAGTATGTTCAATTTTATTTCCTTTTAAGCCTACTGGTTCTTTAAGTTCAACAGTATTTGCTGGAAATTTATGGTTTTTAATTGGTATTTTCTTGTTTTTTGTTAAAAAATCAAAAAATTAAATATGAAAAAAAAAGCTTTAATAACTGGCATCACAGGGCAAGATGGATCTTACTTAGCAGAACTTTTGCTAAGTAAGAATTACATTGTTCATGGTATTAAAAGAAAATCTTCTTCTTTAAATACAAAAAGAATTGATCACATATATCAAGAACCATATCAAAAAAGAAAAAATTTTTTCTTACATTATGGAGACATGACAGACAGTTCATCTTTAAGTAACATAATAAATTTGTGTATGCCTGATGAAATATATAATTTAGCTGCACAATCACATGTTGGAGTGTCTTTTGAGCAACCTGAGTATACAGCAAATGTAGATGGCCTTGGAACATTAAGAATCTTAGAGATAGTAAAAAACTTAAGAAATAAGAAAAAAATAAAATTTTATCAAGCAGGGACCTCCGAGTTGTTTGGTAAAGTTCAAGAAATACCTCAAACAGAAAAGACAAAATTTTATCCAAGAAGCCCATATGCTGTTTCTAAACTTTTTTCTCATTGGATAACTGTTAATTATAGAGAGGCATATGGTTTATTTGCATCTAATGGTATTTTATTTAATCATGAGAGTCCCAGAAGAGGAGAAACTTTTGTTACAAAAAAAATTACTCAAGGGTTGGTAAAAATAAAACTTGGATTACAAAAACAGTTATATCTTGGTAATTTAGAGGCAAAAAGAGATTGGGGTCATGCGAAAGATTATGTAGAAGCACAATGGTTGATTATGCAACAAAACAAACCTGATGATTTTGTTATTGCTACTGGGAGGAATTATTCTGTGAAATATTTTGTGGACAAAGTTTGCAAATATTTAAAAATAAAAATAAGATGGAAGGGTAAAGGTATAAATACCAAGGGTTATGATGATAAAGGAAAACTGATTGTGTCGTGTGATAAAAAATATTTTCGACCAACTGAAGTAGACACATTGTTAGGAAATTCACTTAAGGCAAAAAAAATTTTGAAATGGAAAACAAAAAATGATTTAAATTCTCTAATAAGAGAGATGGTCAATCAGGACATGAAAGATTTTTCGTGATAAGTAAAAATTCTAAAATATTTGTCGCAGGCCACAAAGGTCTGGTTGGCTCAGCAGTATTAAAAATATTAAAAGAAAAAGGATACAAAAACATTTTAACTGTTTCAAAAAAAAAACTAAATTTAATTAATCAAAAAAAAACATTCGAATTTCTAAAAAAAAATAGACCAAAATTTATTTTTATGTGTGCTGCTAAAGTTGGTGGTATACTTGCAAATGACCTGTTAAAGGGAGATTTTATTTATCAAAATCTTCAAATACAAAACAATATTATTCATGGCGCTTATCAAAATAAAATTAAAAATTTAATTTTTTTAGGCTCAAGTTGTATTTATCCAGCAAGGTCAAAACAACCAATTAAAGAAAAATATCTTTTATCTGGTAAATTAGAAAAAACTAATGAGCCATATGGTATAGCAAAAATAGCAGGAATAAAACTTTGTGAAAGTTATAACTTTCAATACAAAACAAGCTACAGGTGCTTAATGCCAACAAATCTTTATGGTGATAATGATAATTATGAAGAAAATTCTTCTCACTTTGTAGCTGCATTAATTAAAAAAGTTTCAAAAATAAGAAATCAAAAAAAAAAAAGTTTTACAATTATGGGGCAGTGGGGAAGTGAGAAGAGAGATTATGCATGTTGATGATTTGGCGAATGCCTGTGTATATTTTATGAACAAAAAAACAAAAGAAACATTAATCAACATAGGTGTTGGAAAAGATTATACAATTAACCAATATGCCATGATATTATTAAAAATTTTAAACATAAAAGCTAAGATAAATCATGATTTAACAAAACCAGATGGAATAAAAAGAAAACTATTGGATATATCGCTTGCAAAAAAATATGGTTGGAAACCTAAAATTAAATTAAACCATGGTCTCCTCACTGTTTACAATAAATATATTAAATCAAATTGTTAATATCTATTATTACTGTTGTTAAAAATGATAAGAAAAATATTCTTAAAACAATTAATTCAGTCAAAAATCAAAATTTTAAAAACTTCGAACATATTATTATTGATGGAAATTCGACGGATGGCACAACTTCAGTAATAAAAAATAATATTTATAAAAAAATGGTTTTCTTTAACAAAAAAGATAGAAATCTTTATGAAGCGTTGAATAATGGTATAAAAATTGCAAAAGGTGACTATGTTTGCGTTTTACATTCGAGTGATTTATTTGTTAGCTATAATTTTTTAAATTTCATCTCAAAACAATTATTAAATTATGATCTTATATGTGGCAATATAATATTTAGAAAAAAAAATAAGATTATACGTACATGGGATTATAAAATAACAAGTTTTAATAAATATAATTTCTTTAAAGTAGCACACACATCATTATTTATAAAAAAAAAAATAATTAAAAAATACAAATATAATATCAAATATAATATTTGTTCTGACTCTGATCTCTTAATAAGACTTTCTTTAAATAAAAAAATTAAATTGAAATATATAAATACAAATTTTATAATAATGTCCTTAGGTGGATTAAGTACATCTCTAAGAAATTTTAAAAGTAAAATATTTGAAGATTTTTATATTTATAAAAAACATTTTGGGTTTTTATTTATATTTATGTATATTTATAAAATATTTTATAAATCTCTGAAATATTTCTTGTGGAAACTCTCATATTAATATTTAAAATTATTAGGTATGAAATTTCAAAAATTGATATTTAATAATACTGGAAAGTTATTATTTTTATTTTTTTTTGTAATTCTATATAGAGATTTTCTCTACACTTACCGAATGCAATTAGAAGATTTCCTTCCATATTATAATTATCAAAACCAAATTATTTTTTATTTAACTGGAAACAAGGAATACGACATAGAAGCACCCATGAATTTAAGGCTTGTTGGTCTATTTTTTCAATTTTTAATTTTTAAAATCTTTCCATGCATAGAATTGACTAATGTAAGTATCGGTGAAAATTTACATCAAGATTATGTTTGTGCAACTTATAGCAATGCATTAATGAACTATTTTGCACTTTGTGGAATATTATCTTTAATATTTAAATATTGTAATGAAAAATTAAATCAAAATTTAAGCTCAAGCATTTTGACAACTTTTCTAACATATATTTATCTCCAACATGTAGAGTCATTCACTCTTGATAGATTCTCAATTTTCTATTTTATTTTAATTTTGTACTATATTGAAAATAAATACTTCAGTATTTTTTTAATCATATTATGTTCACTGGTTAACGAAAAAATAATATACATTTTATTTATATTATTTTTTATAAGATTTTTTTTTGAAAAATTAAAAGATTATAAAAATTTACTTCTTGTAACATTATTAAGTGGTTTCTTAACAATATTTATTTTTTTGTTCTATTCTAAATTTTTAGGTCATGGTTATTATGAGAGCAATTTAGATTATGGATTGTATAATAAATTTTTCTCACATGGTTTTATGAGAATTTTAGGTATATTTACGAGTTATAGTGGAATATCTAATGGATTATTGCCTATATTATTTTCTATTTTACCTTTTTTAATTTCGATAAAGATTAAAAATATTTATCCTTTTC
>MDSV01165590.1_pt1 | contig 28672 bp, 21 predicted proteins | sample 810851 | NCBI WGS metagenome assembly MDSV01 (sample SAMN05326640, study PRJNA326480) | marine metagenome | isolation source: seawater | place: Atlantic Ocean: North East | collected 2012 | reverse complement strand
GAATGTTGCAACAAGGTCTTATGGAACTTCAGCGACTGGTTCATCAGACGGAGCATAATAATTTAAAAAAAAGAAGAACAAGGAGAATACACAATGAGTGAAATAGCAAACCCGGCACCAATACCAGCACCTGTAAATACTAATGAAGTAATAGTGACAGGTTTAAGTGTTGCGGCCGCAGTAACAATTAATGAAATTACTGTAGATGATTCAAATATCTTTTATAGTGATGGTACAGACCTTTATTGGAATGGTCGTGTCAAAATAGGCACAACTACAGGAGTCTTATATAACAGTGTATTAGGAAACAGAATTGCAGGTTCAGTTAAGTTAGAATTAACTGCTCTTAATACAAAAGCACAATCATCATACTCAAAAGATTATGGTGACGCATCTGTTTCTGAACAACTAGTAGTTAGAAAAGCAGTCCTTTCTGATAATATGACATCTAATCTATCTGACTTTGATAGAATTTCAGATTCTGATAAATCATCTCTCGTTTCAGCTATTGTTGGTACAATTACAAAATAAGGTAACATAGATGCCGATTAAGATTACAAATACCGGATCGGTGGTTTATAACCCTCGATATGTGGGACCAAAACAGTACACAGATCAGTCTACTGGTCGTATATTAAATACTGTTGATTCCGGTGTTGTAGCTCCTTATGAAAGAACAGGTATTGGAACTGGTGGAACAGAAGCACCTAATCCTGTTTCTATAGTAACTAGATTAAAAGATTCATCAACTGATGGTAAAACATTACCTGCTACGAAAGGGAGTAATGCAACTCTTAAAAGTATTAATACTTTAACTTTCGATGGTAGCAATGACCATGTTGATTTAGTAGATTTACCACAAGAATTATTTAAAACTGGTGTATTTGAAATAGAATTAGATATTCTAATAGATGATTCAGATACGGGTTATCACAGAATATTACAATTTTATGCAAATGATAGTGCATTCTGGAGATTACAAAAAAATACTGGTGCAAACACATATCAAATATGGTGTAGAAACTCAAGTGGTAATCAAATATATAGAGATAACGCCATTTCATTTACGGCTGATACTTTATTTCATATAAAAATAGTTGGAGATGGCACTGATGTTAAGGTTTTTCACGATGACTCTTTAGTAGATACTTTAACCATTACCACAGCTAATCTTGAATCAGGTACAATTACATATGCAGAACCTTCTTTAGGAGATGCAAGCACATCTTTCAAAGGTCAAATGTCAAACTTTAAAGTATCAGCAGGTCCTAGTAATACTTTACATACACACTTACCATTACAAGAAGGAGTAGGAGTTACTACTCATGATATAAGTGGTAATGGAAATCATGCTACGATTGATGGTTGTACTCACACAACTTTAAATGGTCTTACATCTAACAATCATAAAAATGGATTTAATGATGATATATTTTTAGGATATAAAGGTTTTTGGGACGCAACTGCAAGTGGTTCAGGAACTTTTACAATTAGTGAAGATAATATAACTCTTGCAGGAAACACAGGTACATCAGGTAAAATAAGACAACACGTTTATGGACTTGTTTCAGGAGATACATTAGTCATAACGGGTACTGTAACACAAACAGGTGGTGGCGCAGATAATGTAGCCATATCATCTGCATCGGCAGGATTTGCAGAAAGTAGTGTATTTATAAGCGATGGAGTAGGAACAAACACTTTTACTAAAACATTTAATGCTAATTCAAGCACTTGTGACATTCAGCTTGTTGCTATTAGTGGTGCTAATTTTGTAATAAGTGATCTTAAATTTACAGTTGTTAAAAAAATACCAGCTTTAACAAATAAAACATTACAGGTAGCCAAACTTGATGGTACTGCAAGTGAAATAAATACAGGCTATCATCCTAGTGATGGTGATTTAGTAATTGAAGCTAGTGTTAAATTTGATTCTGTTACCGATGAAAGAAATTTACATAGCTGTAATGGTAATCTTGGATACTTTTTTAGAGCTAATGATGGAGAATGGCAGTTATATGTTGATAATGGTTATATATTCACCGCTTTTATAGATCAGAGTCCAACAGTAGGTCCAATATTCGATACTCGACTTGAATACACAGCCTCTACAAATACTTGGGTCGCTAAATCTAGACAAAGAGGGTTAGCTAATAACGAATTTCAAACTCTTGGAACTGGTTCACGAACTCCTAATTTTGGTTCAGCTAATCTTATATTAGGACAAAAATCCTCAACTCAATATTTTGATGGAGAATATCACTCGTTTAAGTTAACAGATGCAGGTGTTGTAAAAGTTGATTACGATCTTCATAGAGATGATGATGCTGGAAAATCAACAGTAACTGATAGATCAGGTAACGACAATGATGGAACAGTCACAACAGGTTCTGGAGGATTAAATGCATTTTGGGGAGTAAGAACAAATCCTACTTTAAGTGGGTTTCAGTATGTGAATGCACCCGGTACAATAGTAAATGCAAACTATCGAACAGGTAGCACATCTGTAACTAACCCTGCAAACTCTAATGCTATTCATAATAACTCAGAGTGTTCAATTTCATTTAACTCTAAATCATTGGCTGCCAGTAGTTTATCTGATTTTAAAAACAATGTAGAGCCTAGTTTATCAGGTGTTTGGTTGAATAAAACTAGTGATGAATTAGTAACAGAGTTGGTTGAATATGGTAATTATACGATAGCTTCAAGTGCCGCCACATCGGCTGTAAACACTAAATATTTTGATGGTAGGGAGATTTAACAATGTCAGAAGAACATGTAGAAATACCTCATAAGTATGAAAAATTTATATATGCAAAAAGAGTAGCATATGCTTTTCTTGAGGTACCTGTATCATTCTTAACACAAGTTATGCCTACTGATGCAGACGAGGCATCAATCACTGATTTTGATGGTAATATTACATCGACTAGAACACTTGATGAATATACTTTAGGTAAAATTTATTCTCTCGACAATACAAAAGTTATTATAACATTAGGTGCAAGTGACTTAAGTGGCTCTCGTAGAAGGTCTGTAAACTTCGATGATCTTCAAGATTGGGAAACTTGGTTAAATACTAAAGGTTACGCAATAGATAAATGGCTAACTGTAGCTGAAAAAGATGCCTTAGTAAACACGTCTGTTTATTCAGAAGCTGAAGTTCCACCACCTATTGAATAAGATTAATAATTTTTAGGGTCTGTTACAATACCTCTTTGTAAATCACTATTACTCGCACTAAAAGGTGCATTTAATGTAGTTTGGTCCCACCCAGTATTAGCACCAGAATCATGTGCATCACCTTGCATAAAACTACCATCAGGCATTATATGATAACCCTCTGGTACAACTCTTTCTATTTCAAATCTTTCATATGCAAATGTAAAGCTATGTGTCATTGGTTTAGGTTCATCTTGATAAGATAAACTTAAATTTGCGAAATTTTTAATCCAACAATTATGATATTTTATCTTCATAATCACATTCTTATACTCATCTAATATCGAGACAAAAACAGGAACTCTAGATGTTTGAGGGTCTTTTTTGGAATAATTCTCATTTTCGACTACATTGTCTACAATACTCTTAGTATAAAGACTCGCCCATCTATATAATAAAAAATAAGTTCTCATATCGGAGTCAATAATATATTCAAATGATATATCTTTTGTTCCCGCATCTAATAGACCAGCAGGTGTTTCTATAGTATAACCTTGATAATTTGCCTCTACTGCCTGAACATCAACTGAAGGTATATCGAATGTTGTTAGATTTAAACTAATATCACTCTCATCAGGAAACAATATATTCATAGGTATGTTTGCAACCCATCTAAGATTAGTAGCAAAATTTGTAGTATTTGGTAACATAATTACTTCTCCAAATGTTTATAGTATTTATACTTTTACCACTCATCATAATGACCACCGATGAAAAATGGTAAGCCATCAGATAACCCATCTTCTTGTTTTTCAAGTAATTCCATTTTACCCAAAATACCAGGTTCAGTTGGTTTTTTATCAAAATATTCTAATTTAGGTTTACTTAATGCTCTTTTCTTCATTATTTCTTCATCGTCTTTTTCTTTTTGTTTTCTCCAAGCCATGTCAAGAATACTCACTGTATCAGTATTCACTTCTCTTGTATTTAAAAGACTCTGAATATATAGAGGTAATGTTTCACCTATTGGTGTTTTAACATATTGAAGTATTGAAAAATAGTTTTCTATATCATAATCGTTTAGTGTGTACAAACCCCATATGAAAGAAAGCATGTGGTCATCGTGTTTTCCTTGTAATGCATGATAAAGAACATGTTTTACAGTATCTTTCTGAACAAACCATTCCATCTCATTAATTAAATTTTGATCATATAGTTTTATACTGACTGAAGGATTGCTTAATAAGTTTTTAACAAATCTACAAGCTTTTGATTTTATCTGTGCGTGACTCAAAATACCTGGTTTTCCTTTGTTCATACTCACAAAGTTTTCAACACCATAAAGTTGAATTAATAAATCAAAGACTGATTTACCTATTGAGTTGGCTTCACCTGCAATCCAACATCTACCATAGTGTTCATACATTTTGTAGACTATATAAGAAAATTCATTTGTGGCAACCTTGTTATCAGAAAATTTTGCACACTGAACAATATTACTCATATCAGTAACATCAAATACATAGGCAACAGATGCATCTACACCAACACCATTACCTACATCGAATGATATTAAATATGACCTATCCACCATATGTTCATGATAAACTGTGTATTTAAATTCTTTGTTTTGATAAACTTCAAGTGATATATCTCTTCCAAGGTCTTCATGATCTTCAGAAAATGTTCTGAACTCTTGTATAAGTTTATCTGATATGAGTTTTGGTGTTGAAGATGATAAGAAAGAGTTACCAAACTCTTGGTCAAAATCAGATTGTCCTAGTGCTTCTATCTGTTGCTTTTTCCATACTTCATCTCTACCTGGTACATCATACCAGTCTATTCTTAATCCTTTCCAACCTTCTCCTTCTGCGTCTTGTTCACCGCTTTGTGATTTTTCCCAAAGACTGTGATAAAGATTACCAACTCCGTTTGGTGTTGATACGACTATCACTTTTGAGTCTTTAGAAGATGAGATAACAGGATATACAGAGTTCCAGAACTCACGACATATATTGTTTGGTACAAAGCTAAACTCATCAAGAATTAGTATTTTAGCAGATGAACCACGAGCAGATGATGAGCCAGTTGCAACACCTTGAATTGTTGATAAATTAGAAAACTTTACTTTACCTTTGTTATACTCAATAAGTCCTGGTTTTAGCCAACCTGGTAAACATTCATACGCCATTTGTATTCTACCAAGAATTTCAAGTGCAGTGTCCTTCTTGTTGGCCGCAATCAGCACACCTTGTTCAGGATAAAATATAGTTTGATGAAGTGCGTATATTGTATATGTAGTTGTTTTACCAACCTGTCGAGATGCAAGTGATATAAGTCTTTTTTCATCAACCATAGCTCTCAAGAGCTTCTTTTGTTTAGGATATAGTTCAATAAGGTGCTTACCTTTTGCTGGTGATATGATAGTAAAGAACTTTTCGGCAAAATAAACAATATCTTCCTTACACTTCATCAGTTCCTGTATGTATTCTTGTTGTTTACTTTCAGAAACATGTATTACAGTGTTAGGTTTTTTGAGATTTTCGTTACCTCTTATAAAGTCGTCATTGACACCCATTATTTTTCCTTATATTTTATAACTATACTTTGGTTAGGTTATTTACAATTTATAGGTTTTTTTGTAAATACCGATGTATAATAAAAGGATTTAATTATGGCAGGTACATACATCAATCAATCAACAACAAGTCTCTCTGGTTTACAAAGTTGGATACTAAAACAGTTAGGTGACCCTCTTATCACAGTAGAGCTAACAGACGATCAATTAACGACATCAATTAATGATGCTATAGAATTTTACACAGAATATGCTGAAATGGGAGATAACTATGTTATGATACCTTTAAGTGGTTATACAGAAGGTACTGGTATGTCACTTTCAGCGTATAACGCCAAATCTGTTTTTGCACTTGAAGAAGAATTAGACGGTGGTATAAACACATTATTCTCTATTGAAAATCAGATGGCTAATCAGGGTGTTCTACCTTTTCATTATGGAATGAACACAAGTTATGTATCTTTTGAGTTAGCAAGTCAGTTTGTCGATATGTCAAAAAGAATGCTTTCACAAAGATTTGATTTTAATTATAACTCACAAACACAAACACTTAAATTATTCCCTGACCCTATTCAACAAAATAAAGAAGGTTATATTGTTATGGGTATCAAGACAGTTCCACCTATAAGTGAACTTGTAGGTAACTGGTATGTGAAAAGACTAGCCTTAGCAAAAGCTAAGATAATTCTAGGTCTAGTAAGAAGTAAGTTTTCAGGTGTTCAGCTACCAGGTGGTGGTTCTGTGGACACAACGGTAGGTGATCAAGGTCAAGCAGAATGGGAAAAGTGGACAGATGAGATTGTTAAATGGACTGGTCCTCATAATGCTTTTTATATAGGATAATTACATGACTATTTCAGAAAAATGTTTAGGTGAATTAAAAAGATTTATATCAAAAGTAGATTCAAAAGTTTTAATTGAGTCTAGAAGTGGTAATATATTTGAGAATTTACAGTTAGTAAACGAAGCAGAAGGTGGACTAACATATTATGAATTAAGACAATTTTTAGCTGTTCTTTTAAAACAAACCACGAGTAGTGATGTTAAAAGAATTATTGATAATATTCTTAAAACGGTTTCTAAATTAGAAATTATGAGGGTTCCAGTACCTGCTATTAAAAAACAAAAGAGCATTAGTCCGTCTATATTTAAATAATGAAAAGCTATCTAGATTTTTTAGAAGAACAAAGTAATAAAAACATAATATTAAATTTCTTTGATATTGATGAAACTGTTTTTAATACTTTTGCTATGATAGTTGTTCGAGATAAAAAGACTAAAAAAGAAATAACACAAATAACAAACAAAGAATTTAATAGTTACGAACTGAAAGATAACGAAGAATTTGATTTTTCACAGTTTTTAAGTGGTAAACTTTTTAAGACGACATCTAAAATTATAAAGGATACATTAGATAGAGTTAAGAAAGAATTTGCAAATAAAAGCAGTAGAATTATATTTTTAACTGCTAGACCTAATTTTGATGACAATAAACTTTTTAAAGATAAGTTCAGAGAAGTCGGTTTGAAAGTAAATGATAAAAGAATCAGATTTGAATTATCTGGTAATTTAAAGAAAGGTACTATACCTGAGAGAAAAGAATATATAATAAGAAGGTATTTAAGAAATCCAAAAATATCAGTTGTTAAGATATATGACGATCATGTTGAGAATATAAACATTGCTGATAAACTAGCTAAAGAATTTGAGAACATTAAGTTTGAAAAGTATTTAATAGTTAACGGAAGAGTGAAATACCAAGGAACTTTAAACTCTTAATTAAGTAAATAATATTATGGCGGAACAAAATAAACCTAGTTTAAATGACAGATTCAATAACTTTGTTGATAATGCTATCGATAGAGTTGCACCTTTAGATAATCTTATTGATAATTTACCAATAAAAGATAATCCACTTGCTTCTTACTTAGGTGTAACAAGTATTAATGATAACATGATTCAATTCTTTAATAGATTTGGAACAGACAGTGGTCTTCAAGAAAAAGTACTTGCAACTGTAATTCAAAAACCATATTACTTTAACTGTATATGGACTTTTAAACCATTTCAATCAAAAATAGAGCAACTATTCGTAAACTCCACAAGAGAGAGAAGTTTAGAAGCCATGAAATACTTTATTCAAAGTATTGATTTACCTGATTTTGAAGGGTATCTTGACCCAGGTACCACATCAACTTATTACGGAAATGTATCAAATACCGGAATCTATATACAACCTACAGCTAATACATTCACTGTAGACTTTTTATCAACTGAATTTTCTTTACATGAACATGTGTTTTATTATTGGTTAAGAGAAACAACTGCAAATGATTGGCAGTATAGAGATAGACCTTTTACAAAGTGTGTTTTAAGAATAGGATTCTTTGATTCAGAAGATAAGAAAAGAATGTTTGAATATGTTATTAAAAATGTTTACCCAACAGGTATTGAAACTTTAAAACCATCTCATGATGGTACGGAAAAATTAACAAGACGTGTTACATTTGCTTTCGATTGTATGTATGTTCAGTCTGCTAGTAAGAAAATAAAAGGTAGACTTGAGAAGGCATTTGATGAATTTGTAGTTGATAAAATTGAAAGAAAAATAACGACTGGAGTTAATAAAGTTCTAGACGATATACCTTTCTTATAAGTTAAGGAGAAATTATGAAACTTGAAGCGTTACAAGAGGCGTTGAACTCTGGTATGAATACGAATGTACACAAATTTTATTTACCAGTAAAAGATGAAACTTACAACTTTAAACCTTTAACAGTCGCACAGGTAAAAACTCTTACAAAAATATTTGTAGATGCAGAAGAAAAACCTTTTGATATATATGAGGCAATTTGTGCTATGATAAAAAGTATGTGTATCGAAAATTTAGACATGGCGAATTTATCTGAATATGACAGAATGAAAATAATGTTTGAAATATTTACTGCTAATGATATGGTTGCAGATTATAAAATAAAATGCCCAGAGTGTGGTCATGAAAATATTGTAAAACCGAATAATGGTAAAATCATAGAGTCTATGAATAAGTATAAAGAACAAGAAATATACTTTGATAATGAAGGTGAAGATAGATTAACATGTAAAATAGCAGTACCTTCAGTTAAAAGACTATATAATTTTTATTACTTACTTCAAAATAAATTAGTTAACTCTGAAGATGTATTTAAATGTTACATCGATGATATTAAAATACATTTTTCAAATAATGATGTGGAAAATATAGAATTGTCACAAGGTGATGATGAAAAATCTCTTGAAGAATTTATAAAAAACTATGAAATGTTACCTGCTGTTCTACTTAAAGATAAAGAAAAAAAATCTGTAGATAACTATGTAGTAGATATTATTGATAACATGTTTTCTTCACAAAATGATTATCATATCTGTGAAAAATGCGGAGCAGAAATAGGAGGTGAAGCTCCGGCGTCAAATTTTACTTTATCGTAGGACTCTTTAAGTCCATATATACCGAAATCGTAGTGAATGAAACGAATATTTTTGTTGAGTTTAATACTAATCCTTTTATTTTTGACAATGTATCTTTACTGGAATATAACTTCTATCTAGCTAGAATAGTAAATACAATGGAGGAAAAAGCTAAAGAACAAGAAGAGCAAATGAAAGAATTACAAAAAAATAAAGGTAGGAGTTTAATCTAATGGCTAGGTCAACTTTTACGAAAGAACAGATAGACGAACTATCAAAAATAGGCATAGAAACTGGTAAAGAAACCAATCAACCTATTGAAGATAAAGTAGATACTTTTCTATCTGAATTAGATATTATTCATGAAATCGATAGAAGAGTTCAGGATATAGATGAAGCATTTGATCTTGCACAAGAAGAAGAAAAAGAAAGAAACGAAAAGAATAGCAAGTTTAGAAAAATTCAAGAGAGAGCATTAATTGGACTTAAAAGAGGACAAGAATCAATAAAGTCTGGTATAGGTTCTTTTGGTAAGTCATTTGGTATTAAAGGAAAACTTACTTCGGCCGCAGAGATGTTAACATCACCATTTGGTATTGCATTAGGTATAATATTAGTAACATTTGTTACTAAAAATATTGTACAACCAATCACAAAGTTATTCATGGATTCGATGATGACTCAATTTAAAATACTTGATGCCATAAACGAATTTGTTCCTGGAACCATAATGCCTGTACCTCCAGCTGTTGAACTCAAATTAAGACGAGAAGAGTTTGAAGAAGCTAATGAGGCGCATCAAGCATTGTTAGATAGGAGAGACGAATATAGAGACAGTCTTAGTGGACAGCAAGTTGGAAAAGATCAAAGATTAAAAATTAAAAATATGAATATAGCGATTAGAAAAAGTGAAGATAACCTTGATTACCTTCGTAACGATATGACGATATTAATGGGAAGAGTTGATAAAATCTTGGATAAACAAAATGAAACTAATAATAAATTAGATGATGTTAAAGACGGTCAAGATAATTCTGGTTCTCCTATAGTCATAAATAATGATTTACCAGAAAATATAGATAATTCATCTACACTATAATAATCATATCATTTTATTTGTAAATAGTAATACACAAAAAGGGATAAAATATGTCAACATTTAGTCCAATACAAAACCAAGATAATCGTTATAAGGTTGAGACAAGCATCCTTACAAACTCTGCTGGCTTTAATTTACCTTCTATTGGTAAAAATGCACAAGGTAAGCCAAATTATATGACCATAAACACTGGACCCTATGTTACAAGTTATATGTATAGTGATACGGGAGGCACCTATGGTACGGGTGGTTATACTCCGATACCTGATTTACCTATAAGTTCAGACACTCTAATCGCCATTAATAAACTTAAAAACTTACCTAAAAAGAATGATCGAAATAAGGTACTTAATAAAATGGTAAACGCCGGTATTGAAAATGAGTTAGCTAAGGTTAATAAAAATTTTTCAGACGAACAAAAAGGTGCAATAGGAAATTATAGAAGCATAAGAATTCCAGTTCCAGCAGAAACAGACCTATCATATCTGAAAGACCCTAAACCAGATATTGATTATAGAAGTGTCTATGTTCCAGGTAGAGTAGGTGATGACGTTAGAGCAAATTCACTTCAAGTTGAAAAAGGAACAGCATATGGTCTAGACGACTATCATTGGTACCCAGAAGATTTTACTAGATTCTATAATGAAGATATTTTTGCTAAAGCTGATGAGCAGTTTAATTTAAAAGATGCAAATAATGCCAATGTTCATGGTTTTGTAGGAATGAAAATTAATCAAGTACGAAACGAAATTAATGGCTATGTTAAACAGGTTGGTGCGATAAAAGATAGAGTAGAAGGCATCATAGATAAAGCTAAAGGAATAGCTAGTGATATAGATCAATTTGGAATAAAAGGTTTTCTATTTGGTAATCGTGACCAACAAGCTCTCATAAAAGGTGAATATAATTACGATAGATTAGTTAGTACTAATCCTCTTTTTGAAAACATACCTGTTGTGAATGTAACAGAAATTCAACCTCAGCAAGATATTCAGTATCAAATGGAAATATTTAAAAATATAGGTGAGATTGCAAATTATATATTCGAAGGAAAAGGTGACATAGATAGAATAAAAGCATTAGGTGAATCGATTCATTCAGTAATTGGTAGTAGATTAGGTGCTTTATTCGGAGGTGCTGATGATCCGAATGAATTTTATTATCAAGTGTTTCAAGTTCCAAATCTTTTTTATACAAGATTAATAGGTGGTAAAATAAAAGCAAAATATACTATTCCACTATCTCCTCAAGAAACTTATTGGGAGGCAAGAGGTGCGGATGGTTGGGAAGCTAGGTCTCTTTTAGAACAAACATTAGGAAAAATTGGTGGTAAACTAGCTAAGTTTATACCTGGAGTAAGAAGCTATGACATACAAGGTAGACCAAAATTTGTAGCACCACTTGATACACATGCACAGTTTGAAACAACATTTAATCTATTTAATTATAATTTAGATGCAACAAGAGACAATATAAAATTTATACATGCACTTGTGGCCGGTGCTTGGTGGACACAAATTGGTTTTCAACAAAACTCTTCAAATTTATATGATATAAAAGTACCTGGTAGATTCAGATATTTTTTCTGTTCTGCTAATGTTAAAATTGACCAAGTTGGTAAAATAAGAAAGCTAAATGAAGACCAAACAAACCACATACTTAAAGTTTTAGATAAACAAGTACAAGACCAAAACGGTGATAAAATGTCAATTAATCCTGATATTGTAAAATTTATACCAGACACATTTAGGGTAACAATGACATTTAATTCTTTATTACCTAATAACTTAAATACTCATCTTAATTATGTTTATGGTAAAAACCCACAATCGGATGCTAAGATAGGTGATGACATTAAAGGACCTTTAGATGCAAGTGCAGTTATTAATAATATTAGATCAGGTGATGTTGATGGTCTTAGAGATATGTTTGAGAGTGAGATCGATAACTTTAAAGTTGGTGTACATCAAAGATTTGAAGAAGCTATTCCCAATGATGTAGCTAGAAACTTCGATGTTACCAAATTATTTAGTAACTTTATAGCATAAAGGATTAAAATGAAAGAATTTCAAATAAACGAATTAAAATCAGACGCTTCACGAAATGGTTTATCTAATGCTCTTAATGTAGAAGTAGTTGATAATAAGTATGTTTACAACATTATGAGAACTTTATATATTGTTGATGTAGACTTTATTGAAAAGAATTACTTTCAATACTATAGAGTAAATGATAATGAAACATGGAACTCAATATCTTATAATATATATGGTACAAACAGACTTTATTGGTTAATACTAAAACTTAATAACATAAAAGACCCTTTATTTAACCCTGTTCCTGGTTCCAAGTTAAAATACATATCTGAAGAAGATGCTTTAGAAGTTATTGAAAGTATAAGAGGAAATTAATGAACAGCATAAGCTCATTTAAATACGGCTCTGAGCAGTATTCGTTCAGAGTCTCATTACTTGATGGTAGATATGGTCGTGAATATACGACCGGTCTAGGTACAGGTGGTGATACTGATTATCGATTTTCTAAAACTTTACCTAATACGAATATAAAAAAAATTAATCTTAAAAGCACACTCATAGACCCTATACTTAGAGCTAATATAGTTTTTAGTGACAATGAAAGAGAGAGTATGTTGAATACTTTTAATAATTTAAGTCTTTTTTGTACTATTGAAATAAACTCTTCTCCTGTAAAAGGTAGTTCTGCTTTACTATCTGATGACTTTGGACAAAGTTTTAAATTCTCTCACACGTTTTATGTTAATGATATTAAAATATTAAATAAAGTAAATGACATAGTATCTTATAGTATTGATCTTATAAGTATTCTTTTCTTCCCTTTTATGCAAACAATACCTATAACAACACATACAAAACAAGGTAGTGTTTACAGTGATACTATGAAGTTTTCTCAAATTGTAAAATCTATATTTTCAGGAACTGATAGTTCTGCAAGCAATAAATTTGCTCAAAATGAATTATCTTTAAAACCAACAGAAAAAGATACTGACGTTGAAATTGAGCATATGTCACCTGCTGGTGAAAGTAGATTATCCAGTTTAATGTCTATCTTATCTAAAAATGTGATAAGTCCTGTTTCTGATTTAGTTTTTATCCCTTTTGACCATATGCAAAATCAACATGAGATGTGGTTTAGAAGTGATTTTTTATCAAGTAGAGGGATTTCAGATTATGAAACTTATAGAAATATAATAGATTTAATAGGATCAACTGGTGTTGAGGGTCTCGAATTAATTTCAAGTGATATAAAAGCCGTTCAGTCCAGAAGTATAGCTAAAAATGAAGATGTAATTAAAAATCTATCAGATACAATAGAACACTCATATGACTACAATTCTAGAAGATTTGCCAAAAAACCAACTATACAATCACAAACCATACAACAAGGTTTCGGTCCCAAGTTCTCATTTGATTATTCTTTATTAAGAGAAGGTGACAATAATCAAGTATTTGAAGGTATCGACCCTGATGGTTTAAATTTTTATAATAGAATGGTAAATTCACTAATAAAAAATAATGTAGTAACTGTAAAGACACCTGGTAGATTACCTAGAAAACCTGGTATAGATATGTTCATTAAGATACAAGGTCGTAATGATGCTACACCATTAAGAGATTTAATAGGTAGATGGTTAGTAACAAGTATTGAACATGAGTTTATATTGGAAGATGAAGAATACTTCAATATAATGACTTTATCAAGTGATGCTACAAGAGATGATTATTCAACAAATAGAGGAATAGCATAATGGAATATAATTCAAATTACAGAGGTATAGTTTTAGATAATACAGGTCCTTATGGTCAATGTAAAATATATATACCATCAATTTACCCTTCTAAAATAGATAATTTAACTTTTGAACAAGAGGGTTTTCAAAACAGATTACCATGGGCACAACCGGCCATGCCTATCTTTGGTGGTAGTAATGAAAATCAAGGAATGTGTTCTGTACCTAAACTAAATTCTCATGTTTGGGTTTTCTTTGAAGAAGGTGATATATCTACACCTGTGTATTTTGCTTCTATTCAAAGTCATAAAGCTTGGGTTATACCTGATGATAGAAAAGAAGATCATCATGTTATAAAAACACCAGGTATTGTAACCATACAAGCTTCTGAAATAAATTTACAAGCACCTAAAATAAACATGAATGCACCCGGTAAAAACATTAAAAAAGATTCAGGTATTGTTAATACAACTCAAACTGCGGCCGCAGGAACTAGAACGGCAGAGAACTTTGTACCTCATTTTATGTATGACCCTAATACTGAACCTTTCAAAGAATACTTTGCTGAAACATACGAAGATCACTTAAGATTTGCACAACTTGGTTATGTACATAAAGAAGATTTACCAAATAAAAGAGTTCAAGAGTACGTTGTTAAAAGTAAGGTTGAAAGAGAAATTAAAAGACCTTCTTCTGAATTATTTACAAAAAATCCTGTTGATAAAATTAAACGAGATTCAGAGAAGCGTATTAACGAAACACTTGATTTAAGTTCTCTTAGTCTACCAGATATAAATACTGGTCGTAACACTGGTTCTGGAGGCTCTGGTGGAGGTTCTGGAGGCGGTGGCGGTGGCTACTAGTAGTTAAATGAGTTTAGAAGATAAATTAAGAGAAAAAGCCAAAAACAAGGTAGATTCAAAAATTGGAAGTGTTCGTGATGATATAGTAGGTCAACTTGGTGTAAGTAATACTGGTGAATATGATAAGATAAAAAATGATACTCTTGAAAATTTTAAGCTAGATGTAAAAAGTATAATATTAAATAACACAGGTGAATTACCGAGTGCAGATGTGATACAATTAAGACAGCTAGTTGCAGGAAATTCTCCTATTCCACCACCTGAAGCTGATTTCGAGAATGATGATTTTAAAAAATTATGTATAGACCCAATAGCGGACATGATTTTCCCTACAATAGCTGATCTCATAGAAGCTTTTCATAAAATATATCAACTACCTTCTGAATATCTTGACGACTTTAATTTACAGCTTGATGGATTTAGACTTAACCTTTTTCCTAATTTAGGTAATAGATTAAGGTGGAAAGGATTTCCAAATTTTGAAAACATCTCTATACCATCTTTAGAGTTTGATTTTGCAATCGCACAAGCTTTTGCTCAATTTCCTCAGTTGATACTAGCTGAGATAATGAAGATTATTGATGAGATATTAGAAGCAATAGGACAAGCTTTAGATGATATAATTCCTTCACCTCTTTTTACACTAGGTGGAGGCACTGCACAAATTTCTATTTATTGGGACGATCTTCTTGACCCATTGGGTGCTTTATTTGATAAAATAAAACAGCTTTTACCAATATTAAATGTATTTGATGGTCTGATGGGTGCTTTATTAAGGGATAAAACTCTTGCAGATTTATTAGGATTCAATCTTAGAAATGTATTTAATGGATTTAATTTAGATGGTATAACCTTAGCAGATTTAAGAATTGGTATTAGTTTATCAGACTTATCTAAATTACCAAAAGCATTAGCAGATTTGTTTGAACTAGATGGTTTAAGATATTTCGTTAGATTAGCCGACTTGTCAATTAGAGAATTTATTGAAATTATATCAGCACTTGGTTATAAACTTCAAGACCTTTACTTACCTAAGTTTGTAGGTTTAATAAAGTTAGGTGAACTAGGTATAGATAAAATATTTAGTATATCAATATTCGATATAGTAGATGAATTACAATTTCCTGATATTATGGAACTTGTAGAGGATTTACTTGAGAAAATAGAAGATTTTGAAATACCAGGATTTGACATACCAGGACTTGATATTGATTTTAAATTCTTTGATAGTATTAATATACCCGACCTTAGATTTAATCTTACGATTCAAGCAATTCAAATAGAAATCACAAAATTAGTAATGAACTTCATGGAAGAAGTAATTAAGAAATTAGTAGATTTGATTGAAGACTTTTTAGGTAGCGTTATTGATATACCCAATATATTCTTAAAAATTCCATCTGCTCAAGAAATATTAGACCTTTTAAGAGGTGAAATGGATGACTTAAAATTTAGAATGTCATTTTTTCTAGGTGATTTAACAATAGGAGATTTATTCCCTAATTTAACATTACCACTTGATAGATTAGGTGAATTTATAAGAGATTTAAGATTACCAGACGGAAGAATTTTAGGATCGTTAACATGGGAAGAATTTTTAGAACTATTATCAAAAGGTATAAAATTTGGAGAATTAAAATTCCCTGATGGTCTTGATCTAAGTTCAATGAAAAATTTATTTGTAAATGGTTTTACATTAGGAGATTTATCAGCAGAATTAGATGCATTTTTAGATTGGATAGGAGAAGCTTTAGAGAAATTAACAAACTTAAAAATAGGTGAATTTCCTATATTTAAATTACCTGACCCTATATTACCACCAGGCTTTTTTAATCCAGAGATAGCACTTAAACAGGCTATACAATATATACGAATGTCTATGGCTAATTGGAAAGTAAATCTAATACTTGAATTTATAAAAGAATTAGTAGATAAAGTAAGAGAAGTTTTTCCAAGCCTGGCAGAAGTAGATTTAACAAAATACTTATTTAGTAAATTCTTCAAGATACCGCTTATATGTGTTTTAGTACCTGCATTTTTATTTAAAGGTAAAGAGCTTTTATTAAGTGATAAACAGGATCTTGACCCTGTAGATATAACAAAAGAAGAAGAGACTCTTGCTGACAATCGTTTACCTACAGAATATGGCGTTTGGAACAAGCCGGTTTGAAAATAATTTTAAGAATAAAATGTAAATACAAATGTAATTTCCCCACAGAGAGATACTCATGAGTGTAAAAATAAGATTAAAACCCGTAGAACAAACCATGTACAGAGGTGCTAGGTATAAAGATGTTAATATAAGTAATATCCTTGTCAACAGTACCCGAAAAGATTTAGAAGCTATTCGAAATAGAATAGATAATTTATTTTCATGGTCGGTAGGGACTAGAGTTTTATTTCCAACTTTAGGTAATAAACTAGAACAATTAAAATATGAACCTTTAAACGAAGTAACAGTAGAAAATGCAAGACTTATTGTAGCTGAAATGTTATCTTTTGAACCTGAAATTACAGTAAAATCTATAGATGTTAAACCTGTTCCTGAAAGAAATGAACTAAATATAAGAGTTGAATATCTTATCCCTAAATTAAATATAACTCAGAAATTTGATTTTGATGTTTTACTTGTTGGTGGTTCGAAATCTAGCTTCTCAGGTGGTGGTGGATCTATCTCTCGTTCAGGTGGTACTGGTGGAGGTGGTTCAACAGGAGGGTCAACTGGTGGCGGTAGTTATGGTGGCTCAGGAGGAGGAAGTTCTGGAGGCGGAAGCTCTGGAGGCGGTGGCGGTGGCTACTAATATATTGGAGGAAAATAAATGGCTATTAATAGAGACTATTTAAGCTTTGATGCTTATGCAATCAAAAAAAGAATAGAACAGAAACTTTCAGAAAATACTGATTTTACAGATCATATTTATCCAGGTTCTGACCTATCTATTTTTATAGATGTTGTTTCATACACATTTCAAACACTTCAATATTATTTAAACCAAGCTGGTACTGAAGCAGTGGCTTCTGACGCACAGTTTTATGAAAATATAAACAGAATTGTAAAATTCTTAGATTATAATCCAGACGGATATTCAACTTCACTAGTAGACACAGTTTTAAGTGGAGTACCAGGACTTAAAAATAATACTGTTTTACCACCATATTCAACCGTTGGTTTAGGAACAACTGATGAAAACGGAAATGAAATTACATTCTCGACTACAGATTTTTATTATATGTATGATGATGTTACGGTATCACAAGGTGCAGTAACTAATGAAGTTCCTTTATACAACGGAAAATGGACATTATATGAATCACCTTTTGTTGCAGAAGGTAATGCTTATGAAACATTCACATGTGCTAACTTGTACAGTGAAGAATCTACTAAGTCATACACAGCTTTCCCTTTTGTTCATGCACTTGTTCAAAGAGGAAATCAATGGTACATATTTAAACCTGTAAGAAATTCAATATTTATAGACCCTTTAAATCAAAGAACTTATGGAGAAAACGAAAGAGTTTTTGAATTAAGATTAGATGAATTTAAAAATATAACTCTAAAATTTGGTGATGGTATATATGGTCAAAAGCTTGAAAATGGTGATAAAGTATATATTGTTTATTTAAAAAGTAATGGACCTGATGGTCAGGTGGCCTCAAGAGCTATTACTAATTTAAATTTAACAACATCAATAAATGGATTAACACAAACATCTTTACAGAATGCATTACAAGAAGAATATAGTAACTTAGTAAATGACTCAAGCACATTTAACATACCAACATCTATTGTTGCAAATAATTATAACGCATCATCTCGACCTCAAGCAGAAGAGTCTGTTGAAGATATTAGATTTTCGGCTCCTAATCACTTTAGATCAGGTGGTAGACTTATAACTATTCAAGATTATGATGCTTTTATAAGAGGTGAGTTTTTCAAAGATGTAATAGATGTTCAAATACAAAATAACTGGTCATATATGAAAACATTTTTGAGATGGTTATATAACAGTGGTTCTGAATTACAAGGAGACCCTTCATACTATTTATCGAATGATTTGAAGTCTAGATATGGTTATGAATTTTCAGACTCTTGTGATTTCAACAACATATACGCATGGATACAGATGAAAACAGGTTTTCCTATACCTAAAGTTAATATTTTAAGAAAAATACAAAGTCAAAAAACAATTACAGGAGAAGTAATTGTATTAGACCCAATAGTTCAAAGTTTTATACCATGTGCAAAAGATAATGGTTATTCTGTTAATAATTGGGATCCTAATTTTGAGAACTATATAGAAATTGAATTAACTCCAACAACACTAGAAGCACCACAAAGAATTAAGAATATAGTTAACAGTTTAATACTTTCTTATTTTAGACCAGAAAATCAAAGGCTGGGTGCAGTTGTTAATCTTGATGAACTTTTATCAGTAATATTATCACAAGATGGTGTTAAAAGAGTTAGAACTGTATATAAATCTTCTACTACAAACGAAACTCTTTTCTACAATGGTCTTAAGTTTGCAAGATGGACTCCTACAATTTTATTAGGTTCAGATAAAGAACTTGTTTCAGGTTCTGTTAAAATTGAAGATTTTCAGTTTCCAAGACTTGTCGAAACTACACTTACTAATAGAATTAAGGTTATAACCGAAAGTGCATATGGTACAAACGAGGTTGAATATTAATGTCAGCAGAAATATCACAATTTAGTTTTAGCTATCCAGCTAGTAGTCCAACATATTCAGATACTATGTACTTACGCCGTGGTTCTGGTGCTATAACCGATACGACTACTATATGGGATATTGGTGACGGTGCTTACGAATGTATAGTTGGTGAAAATAGTTCAGGTCAAAAAATATGGCAAATTAAAGGTTCAGGTGTAGTAGTTGCATCAAGTAATGCTAATGTCACATACCCTTGGTTGGGAGAATATACAGGTACATGGACAAATGTTACATTTACATTACCAGATACATCAAAAAATGTTTCGTATACTGACTTAAGTAAATTTGGTGATGCTTTTTCAATAACTAAAAAATATGCAGATTATATAGGAAATGAAACCTGGAGACAAGGCTATAAATTAGCTAAAGCCGGTGGTGACCTTGAAAATCAGTATAGTACTTTTTGGAAATTTGTTTCAGCCATGTCTGAAGAATCAGGTTCTAAAATTTACTCCAAGATAAAACATTTAAATCAGAATATTCGTGATATAGATTTATGTGAAGTTACATATTTAGGAGCTTTAGCCTATGAATTAGGATATACAGGTAGTTTAGATTTTTTATCGTTTTCATATCCTGAGGAAATTCATAATCTAATAAACATGTTCTCAATAAACAAAGATATACTCTTAAAAACACCTAAAGTTTTATCAGAAGACAGTAGAGCTAAAATTTGGTCAATAGTTTCTGGGACAGCACCTACAGACTTATATAATAATTATGACTACAGTACAATGTCTAAATATGCTTCTGCGTATACTAGAATTGTATCTGCTGTACCTAGTGCTACTTTTTATACAAATGACAATGCTTATCAGGAATATATTGACGATGTTTTTACTGATTGTTTAAGCTCTTTTATATCTTTAAAATACAGAGAAAATGAATTAGCTTTATCAGGTCAACCAATTTGGAAATCAATATCTGAAGAAATTGCGGATAATGCCTTATATGGTGTAAGAGATAAAAAATCATCTAATATAGAGGCCGCAAAAGCTGAACTTGGTATTAAAGGTCTGTTTAGAGAAAGAGCTATTGTTGATAATATTCAAGATAATCTTGACAACTTTTCTAATTATACAGAATCTCAACAAATAATCTTAAATTTAGAGTTGGAAAGAAGAGCAGGAGCAAGAACAAAATATAGTAATGTTTCTAGATATTCTCCAGAAAGAGAAAGAGTTGTTAAAAAATACTTTAAATTTATTGATAGAATGAACTCTGACATATCAACTGCTTTTACAACTTATGAACCTGATACACAATATTTTGAAATATCAGGTGGAACTAATTTATTATTATCATATCAAAATAATGAATATGTGTTAAATGAAGATGTATTAAAAAGAACTGCTAAAAAGATTAGAAACTTATGTTTTAAAATATCTTATTTCCGTGAAGACCTTAAGAGACTTGTGAGAAAACACAATTTAACAGGGACTAATTTAATATTAAAAATATTAACAAAAGACTTTATGAGAAAGTATATCTATAATCATTCAGAAAATTGGAGATATACTGATGAAGCAAAAGAGCTTATATCTTCAAAAGAACTTTATGAATTAGGTAACTTTGATGTAGATGTTATTGAGTATTATGACACAACAGAATATATGAATATATCAGCCGGAGATACACAATATATTACATCTTCAGCACTTAACAATAGATATTGGGAACCTACTTTAAGTGGTAGCAGATCAGATGAAATAACTTCAGGTAAAATAGTTGATTTTTATAGAAATATAGTTGGACTTGATCTCAATACGAGTAACAATGATGAATATTATGTAAGTTTAAATGATTTCTTAAATACTATATTTAACGCTGGTGCGGCCTATCAAACAGAAGATACAATAACTGAGACACTAACATCTCTTATATCTAAAGGTAAAAACTTGACTTTAGACCAAGAATATGGCACTAACATACAAGGTAACTTAATCAGTAAGTATGTTCAGCTACAAAGCACATCAAAACTCAATGACGTATACACTATTGCAAATACTCCTTCAGGGTGGATTAGAGACCATTTTCATGGCGCTTATGGAACAAGTAATGCATACACTAAAATAGTAACAGCAGAACTTTCAGCAGGTTCACCATTTGGTGGACTATTATCTGCTACACCATCAGGTCGAGATGAAGAAGGTCAAGGTGGTTATCTAGCCGATGTGGAAGTAGCATCAGCTTTTAGAGCCGTTTATATAGGCATGTCAGGTGATACAAACGCACATGATGATAGAGGTTATGTGGCCGCACACTTAACATTAAGCACTCAACCTGCAACTAAAGATACAGGGGATTTATATTATTTTCAAGCTTATGCATTCTCTACATCTTATCTAGGTGGTGAGAATCTAACTAAACTTGTAATATCTGGACCTAGTCCTGCAACAACATACTTATCTACTGATTCATCACTTTCTGCCGTATCGGCATTTTACTCACCAGTAGTTATTGATTTACCTACTGTTACTGGTGCACCTTTTAGACCTATTAACGGGTATTTCTGGGCGGCCTCAGGTGCAACTACAAGTGCTTACTCAATATATGTTTCAGGAATGCAATCTAGTACTAAACTTTTAGATGAAGCACCTGTTAATATGCCTGCTAATTCAGTTATTTCAGGTGTAAGACAGAATAGTATTGGACTTGCCGGAATAGCTGTTAACCGTGTTCTTACTGCCGAAGTGCCAGCAGTGGTTGACAAACAAACATTTGATAACGGTTCAGATATATTTAAGAAATACTCAGGTAAAACAATAGGTGTCGCACCTTATGTAAACTTTAAAAATAAAAATACTGCTAGTTATGCCATTCATCCATTCATTAATAATATAGTTGAGAAAAGAAAAGATGGATATAATTTATTTACCGATGCTATTGACTACGAAGCAGAAAGCACGAGTGTTGCATATTTATCAGCAAACATAGTTAATCAGATAGGTTTAAGTGGTAGAACAAAAAAATCTTGGAGAAAAGAAAATATTGAGAATATTGGATATCAAACTAAATATGAACAATCAAATAACTACGACACTAACACTATAACAAATTCTGCTATCGACATTGACGGTCCTTTTAACTACGAGGCTCTTAATAAATTTATTCATTCTGCATCATCTGACGCATGGTTTACTTCAAACTCTGCCGTATATTATGGTGATTTAGGTCTCACGAATGAAGAGCTTACTAGAATTAAACTTCAGTTGGCTAATTATAGAAGTGAAATATTAAATTTAAGTAATAAGGTTATATTTAAATATTCAACTGATGTTTATGAAAACCATTATATTCTATATAAAGATATTGATGCTTTAGAAGAAGAAGGAACACTATTCATAAGAAAGAAAAGTCACCCTCTACCTATACCTGCTATAGATATAAATAATTTAACAAATACTAATAATAGTCTAGCTGGCCTTAACTTAAGATTTCATTCTCAATCAAATATCTATGGTGATGTAATTTTTGATTTTGGTTTCTCTGTAGATACAATGTATATTGTTTCTGAAAACATATTCAATCCTAAAGTAATTGTTGGTACTATAGAACAGGAATACAATTCAACACTTAATTACAATGAAACTAAACTTATTAAAAACGAGTTTCATAGTATTGAATACATACAAGTACCAGAAGGTAATAAATTTGCTGGTGTAAATGTAATTGACAATGTTTTAAATGTTGTATCTGTTGCTTCTGATACAGATTACGGATTACCTATTGCTGATACATTGAATGAGTATTCTGAATATTCTATTCAACCTCTTTATCAATTATTCGACCCTGATGTTCAAGGTTTTTATTCAAGAAATGCCAATGGTGCTGTCTGTTGTTACAATGAAGCTTATCCTTTTTTAAATACGTTTAGAACTACTTATACAAATGAAATATTATCTATAGGTTTTGAATCAGAAGCTATTACAGGTGTGATACATAATTTCCCTGGAAAGAAATTTCCCGTCACTTTAGCTGACGGACAGACTTTTGAAGGTGCTTTAAATACAGCTAGATATGATAATACATTCATTACAAAGACAAGTGGTTATAGTCGAGGTTCATTTACAAGTGCAACATCTTTATCAACAAAACCTGATTTTGATGTATCTGGTACAACTTTTTATAAAAAGTCAACTAACTCATTAACGGTTGTTGATTATGATTTAAATGATCAACCCTTTGGTATAGAAGTAAAAGGTAATCCATCACCTAAATACCCAGATCAACCATCAATTCATTATTTTTATCCTGGTGCTGATGTGTCTCACTATAGTTCTTATCCAGGAAAAGCAGGTAAAACAAAATATTGGAAGTATAGAAACACAAGTATACCACCACTTACTTTAACAGGTGATATTTCAGGAGTAATTAGTGGTATAGGTATTAGTGATAGAACTGACCATTCATATTTAGATTTAAGAAACTTTACACCTTCGGCTATAAACATTCAATGTTTTCAAGATAGGTTTAGATTGTCTGCAAATGTGTTTGAAGTTATATCAGGACTACCTGTTTCAGCTAATAGAGGGTACGAAAGAATAAATACGGCAGGCGGTTTAGACATAGATACAATTAATTTATCAAGTAGAGACTTTAACTTTATATATTACCCAACAAATGGTATAAATAGTAGAGGATATAAACTTAGAACGAACCTATTTGTTCGTGATGAAGTCAGTAAAAATGGTAAGTTGACACCAGATGATTTATCATACGGTGAAACAGGTGAATTTATAACATACGAACAAGATGAGTTCGCAGATAGAGATTATTTCATCATGACAGATTACCGATTTAAAGTAACTGACTTCAAAAAAATGAAAATTAGAGTAGAAGCAGAGCTACCTAACTGGAGCGAGGATAACGAATATGAGTATTAAAAAAGTATCAACATTACAAGCAGTGTCAGCCTTGAGGACTAATAACACACTTCATAACTATACTGACTATTTTCAAGTATCACTAAGTGGTGAAGCATCAGGTACAAGTTTTAGTAATCAGGGATATGCATCAACTAAACTAAACTATCTGTCGCTAACTAATAATTTATCAAGTTCTTTAGAAGACGCAAGAGACTTAAGATATTTCACACTATCTGGTGACCCTGCTATAGGCGCCGCACAAGGAAGAACAAGAGTAAATGTAGGTGAAGGTGCTACACACAGACTTACTCTTGCCACAATAGGTGACGGTATAACACTCTCAGGTTCTAAAGCTGGAGGTAACTCTACTATCTATCTATCAGCTACTGACAAATATGCTATTGTACCAAGTAAGGACGGTGATTATGTTTCATTGGCTTGTACTGAAATGCCTGAAACTAGATTTGAAGACATTATGAAAGTTAGTTTAAAAGATTGTGATTTACTAAGTGATGACAAAAAGAAAGATTTAATTGTTAATGTCGATATTGACAAAGAGTTTTTAAATGTGTGTGAAGATAACACCATTGATGCTATAAGCTGTGTAGCTTCAGACCCTGCTATTGTGGGTGCTAAAGTTGTTGATGATCAGATAAGTATATCTGTTGTATCAGAACATGAAGTTCCTGATTTTGTCGTAGTTAAAATTTCAGGAATAAGAAAAGGAAGACTTAATAAGCGATTTGTTAAGTTTACCGAGGAAGAAGCACAGAGAAATAACTATTTCTGGGGTTCTTGGAAATAATCACTTATCATTTTAATAGAAAAAGGTAAAATAAATGAGTCTTGAATTACTACCAATATTAGCAACAGTAGGAAAAGATGCTACTTTAAAACAAGTTTTTGAATTAGTAAATTGTGATTATAGAATTATAAACGAAAAATCAAAAACATTCTGTGCTAATGTAACAAAAGAGCAACTCGAAACTTTAATAGATAGTGGATACTTAATTGATATTGTAGAAGACAGATCCGATAATTCGGATATGCAACTTCATGACGCAGGTGTTCAATCATTAACAATTATACCTACCACAGAACCTAGATTTGAAGCTGATTCACCTTGGAGAGGCTCAAACTTGAAAGGGTCTACAATAGATGATAATAATCAACTTTGGAGACACACCACAAAGGCATTTACTTTAAGTGGTTTTCCTAATGAAAGAGGTAGTCAATCAGTTCCAATAAGCTTTGAAACTGGTACTGCCGAAGGATTTACAATAAACGAATTTCATAGTTTGAGAAATACGAATGAACTTGGACAAACTTATTATAATAGAAATGTTGGTTGGGCAAGAGCAAATACACTTATTAGCACTCAATTAGAAAGATGGGTAGGCTACTCTAATTATTACAGTTATTATGGTAGTTTCAGTCCGGAAAATCCTAATACATCATATCCCAACGCAGAAGCAATTAAAACTTTTGAAGGTGGTAAATTCAGATGGACTATACAATATATTAAATATAGAGGTAGTTCTATATGGACAACATACTATGAGCAAGAGGATGATTGGTTTCTTACCGACACTGTATCACATGGTAAATGGAAAGATATATATGGAAATATAAGACCAGCACAATATCAATTTACGTTTGCAGATGCTTATGGAGTAACAAGATCGGTTTCAGAGGGTGATTTAAAAGGTCCTTTTACTAGAGTTCCTACTGATGACAATGTTAATAATGATTACTATAGATATTTAAACTCTGATGGAACACCTAACAAAGAAGGACCTGTTTTTAAGTATGTTTTAGATTCTGATGGTCAACATAGATGGCAGTATCAATCTATAGCAAATAATGAGTCTAAGTCACTCATAGCTAACTTTATATCGGACTCCCATTTTTACCCTTGGACAAATCCTAACTGGACTACACCACACGCTGATTTTACAACAATAATGCGAAACACAAATTATCAAGAAACTTCAGCCTCACTACCGGCAGCCGATCTTCCTGATGGTGCAGACGGACAATATATTAAAGATGCTGATGGTAATTATAATGGTCCTAATAATAAAAGATTTGAACATGCACTTGTTTCTTCATCAGAAGACGGAACACATACTTACAAATGGACTTTTAAAGATACAAGTGATAATATAGTTAAGGCTACAGGTTCTCCTGCTGGTGTAATAGATTCTGCAAACTGGACATCTCCATCTGCTAATGATAATATTGTTGTATCACCTAAAGTAGAATTATGGGACGCCAACTGGACAGGCACGGCACTATCAGCAACTAGGTTTATAACTTTAAGCTCATTTCTTGATGAAGATATGGGTAAAATAACGACTGGACAAACAACAAGAGAAATAACAGACGTATTAAATGAGAACAAAATAATACCAGAACAACAAAGATTTAATGCAACTTATTCCTGGGATAACGATGGCTCAAATGTAGATGTTGTTATTCAAGAAGGTATTGTTAAACACGATCACCCTGAATGGTTAACACAAGATGGCTCTGAGAGTAGATTTGTCAAATACGACTGGGGTGCTTTATATCCTGATGGTTCTAGTGAGCAAAAACGTCTGCGTGAAGCTCATAAGTACGACAATGTCAGGGTTTCACAACACGCAACGAGTGTGGCGTCTCACACGGCTGGTAGAAGATATGGTTGGGCTAAAGGTGCCAAAATATATAATCTTAATTGTTTCTCTACTAGTATGCCTGTAAGTTTGTTTTGGGATCCAATTAAAAGATTTCATGATGCAAAACCTGTTGAAGAATTAAAACCTGGTATTTTTGCAAAAAGACCGACTGTTGTTAATGCATCTTGGGGATTTATGAATTACTATACTGGTCCCAGACATAACGGTCCGATAACAAGTTTTATGTTTAGAAATAGGTATGTAATTGACCAAACACTATTTAGAGACCTTTATGAATTAAAAAAATATGGTCTTTTCTTCCGTAACTACGAAGGTGACGATTATACACATAAATTTGTAGAGTCTTTTTCAAAGGCAATAGATGCGATGACTGATTCAGGTGTTATTTATGTAACATCTACTGGAAATAATAAATGTAAAATATCTGTACCTGGAGAGATAGATTGGAATAATTATGTAACAGCTCTTGCTCCTGTTTATGACACATATACAAAGACAAAACAGTACTATATGAGAGGTGGTTTACAAAGTCTGCACGCCATACATGTAGGTGCAACCACTTTTGATGTTCAGGCACACCCTACTCAACCAGGTGGTAAACAAGAAACAATGGCTTATTTTTCTACTAAAGGTCCTGGATGTGACATAGCTATTCAAGGTGATGAAGTTATGTCACCAGGTGATGGTGGTTATCATAAACGAGTACCTGGTACATCATTCTCTAGTCCAGGTGTTGCAGGAATGATAACTTTATTAGTTGACAGATACCCTATGGCTAAGCCAAATCAGGTTAAACAATTTTGTAGGACTAAAATGGTAGCGCCTCAAAAATTATTAGATATTACACCTAATGCAGTAGCTCCTACTGATGATACAGGTGCACCAGATTATTTTGGTACATCCGATTTTGATGTAATGCTCAAAAATGTTGGTTATTCAAATAATATAGGTTATATTGACCCTGTTAATTTAGGAACAACGTATTATTCTCAAGTAACTGCTATGTCTGGTTTTGAACCGATTGGTGATCATTATGAAAATATGGAAACAATAAAACCTCTTAGAATCTATCCTGAATACTATGAAGCTGGTTTTTCAGGACGATTAAGCCTTAGTAAACCTGCCGTATCTGTAGAGGAAGCAGGTCCTTCACCAAGAGCGTTTAAATACTTTAAACTTGTATTTTACCGTACTGACGATAGATCGATCAGAGCTGGTTGTTCTAATAGAATAGGTCATGCTCAAGGTGAACATTCGAATGATATTTCGAGAGATAAAGCGGTTTTTAATGGCAACTATAGAAATTATAATGGATCGAATAACAACCAAGGTTGGTTAGTAGGTACTTTTAATTTTTATGACAAAAATGGTGATATGGTTTTTGGAAAAACACCTTATGTTTCAGGAAGTGGAAATGATAATTATAATAATGCACCTCATGTAACAGATGATTTTATAAGATATAAAGAAGG
>MDSV01153971.1_pt1 | contig 28678 bp, 27 predicted proteins | sample 810851 | NCBI WGS metagenome assembly MDSV01 (sample SAMN05326640, study PRJNA326480) | marine metagenome | isolation source: seawater | place: Atlantic Ocean: North East | collected 2012 | reverse complement strand
GGGGTGTAGCTCAGTTTGGTTAGAGCGCCTGCCTGTCACGCAGGAGGTCGCCGGTTCGAGCCCGGTCACTCCCGCCACTAATTGATAATGATTTTCATCAACAAAAATTATAGCTCTATTGTTGATTAAATACTGCTACCTTCTTGTGCTGTACAGTCTGATTTTAAATGTTATAAATAATAATTAATATAAGAATCCTTGAACATAAAGTATCAAGGTAGGTATTAATAAAAAACATGATTTATAACTTTTTAGCAGATTACTTATCCATAATTATATTTTTATTTTTAGCTTTATTTTTAAGTATAGGTTTTATTTTAGCTAATTTTTTGGCATCTCCATCTAACCCTGATCCCGAAAAACTATCGGCATATGAATGCGGTTTTGAGGCATTTGATGACTCTAGAATGGAATTCGATGTAAGATTTTATTTAGTAGCTATATTATTTATTATATTTGATCTTGAAATTGCATTTCTTTTTCCTTGGGCAATATCTTTAGGCAGTTTAGGAGCTTTAGGTTTTTGGTCTATGATGATTTTTTTAGCCATCTTAACGATTGGATTTATTTATGAGTGGAAAAAAGGAGCTTTAGAATGGGAATAAAATTTAATCTAAATGAAGATAAACAAAAACAGATACCTGAAGAATTTAAAGATTTAGCAAAAGATTTTGCTGAAAAAGGTTTCATAACTACTTCTTCTGAAAATTTAATTAAATGGGCCAGAACTGGCTCATTACACTGGATGACGTTTGGTCTTGCTTGTTGTGCTGTTGAAATGATGCAGACATCTATGCCTAGATACGATCTTGAGAGATTTGGTGCTGCACCAAGAGCATCGCCGAGACAATCAGACGTTATGATTGTTGCGGGAACATTAACAAACAAAATGGCTCCAGCTTTGAGAAAGGTCTATGATCAAATGCCTGAACCCAGATATGTAATTTCAATGGGAAGCTGTGCAAATGGAGGAGGTTACTATCATTACTCTTATTCAGTGGTAAGAGGATGTGATAAAATTGTTCCGGTCGATATTTATGTTCCAGGCTGCCCTCCTTCAGCTGAGGCTCTGCTTTATGGAATTTTACAATTACAAAAAAAGATAAGAAGAGAAGGAAATCTACAAAGATAGAAAAATGACAGCAAATATTAAAAGACTTGAGAAATTAATTAATTCTGAACTTACAAGCAAAGTTCAAAGTTCATCAATTCAGAATGGGGAATTATTAATTACAATTAATGAGAATAACTTAATTGAAGTTCTTCAATTTTTAAAATCTAATGATAATTGTAAATTTAAACAGCTAATTGATATTGCAGGGGTAGACTATCCTAATGAAGAAAAACGATTTGAATTAGTTTATCTTTTATTATCTCATGAAAAAAATTTAAGATTAAAAATTTCAATTAAATTTCAGTTAAACCAAATTATAAATTCTATAACAAAAATTTTTCCTTCAGCTAATTGGATGGAAAGAGAAGTTTTTGATATGTATGGAATAAAATTTAAAAATCATCCTGATCTTAGAAGAATTTTAACAGATTATGGTTTCAAAGGTCATCCTTTAAGAAAAGACTTCCCTTTAACGGGGTTTAATGAAGTCAGATACAGCGAAAAAGAAAAAAAAGTAGTTTACGAGCCAGTTAAACTTGAACAAAACTATAGAAATTTTGATTTCGAGAGTCCTTGGGAGGGAACAAATTATATAAAAGAAATTAAAAATTTAGAAATTGATGACAAAAAAAACTAAATCACTGAATTTAAATTTTGGACCTCAACACCCAGCAGCTCATGGAGTATTAAGATTAATACTGCAATTAGATGGGGAAATTGTAGAAAAAGCAGATCCTCATATCGGATTATTACATAGAGGAACAGAAAAACTAATAGAGCAAAAAACTTATACTCAAGCACTTCCTTATTTTGATAGACTGGATTATGTAGCTCCGATGAATCAAGAGCATGCTTTTGCTCTAGCTGCTGAAAAATTATTAAAAATAGATGTTCCAATTCGTGCAAAATATATTCGAGTGATTTTCTGTGAGATAGGAAGAATTTTGAGTCATATTTTAAATGTAACCACTCAAGCATTGGATGTAGGAGCTTTAACACCTTCCCTGTGGGGATTTGAAGAAAGAGAAACTCTTATGACTTTTTATGAGAGAGCATCAGGATCTAGATTGCACGCAAACTATTTTAGAACTGGAGGTGTTCATAAAGATATACCTTTAAAATTGTTAGTAGATATTGAAAAATTTTGCAAATCATTTCCCAAAATTTTAGATGATCTAGAAGGACTTTTAACAGATAACCGTATTTTTAAACAACGAAATGTGGAAATTGGAATAGTTACCAAACAAGAAGCTTTAGATCATAGCTTTTCAGGAGTGATGCTACGAGGATCTGGCGTTCCATGGGACCTAAGAAGATCACAGCCTTACGAAATATATAAAGATTTAGATTTTAAAATCCCAATTGGGAAAAACGGTGATTGCTACGACCGTTACCTTTGCAGAATCCAAGAGATGAGGGAGAGTGTTAAAATTATATTACAATGTATAGATAAAATTCCTAAAGGACCTGTAAAATCAGTTGATGGAAAGATATCCCCTCCAAATAGAGATGATTTAAAACAATCTATGGAAGCTTTAATACATCATTTCAAGTTATTTACAGAGGGATATAGAGTTCCAAAAGGTGACGTGTATACTGCAGTAGAAGCTCCAAAAGGTGAGTTTGGAGTTTATTTAATTTCTGATGGAAGTAATAAACCTTACAGATGTAAAATTAGGGCACCAGGTTTTTCACATTTACAAGCTATGGACTATTTAATAAGAGGACATATGTTAGCCGATGTACCTGCTGTTTTAGGTTCATTAGATATTGTTTTTGGTGAGGTAGACCGATGAGTTTAAAAAAGGTTCATGACGATCAGCCTAAAGATTTTAAGTTTTCTGATGAGAATTTGAAAAAAGCAGAAGAAATTTTAAATAAATATCCAAAAAAAAATAGAAAAAGTGCAGTAATGCCTTTGTTGTATTTATCACAAAAACAAAATAAAAATTGGATACCTTTAGCAGCTATGAAGTATATAGCTAATTTTTTATCAATGCCCTATATCTCTGTTTATGAAATAGCAACATTTTATACAATGTTTAATTTGTCACCAGTAGGAAAACATTTTGTACAAGTATGTACTACAACACCTTGTTTAATTCGGGGCGCAGACAAAATAGTAAAACTATGCAAAGAAAAAATTTCACCTAAAGAAAACGAATTATCCAAAAAAGGTAGCTGTTCTTGGGTAGAAGTAGAGTGTTTAGGGGCATGTGTTAATGCACCTATGATGCAAATAAATGATGATTACTATGAAGATCTTGATGAAAAAAGTACGATTAAGATTTTAGACTCATTAATTGAAGATAAACCACTTAAACCAGGTTCTTACAGAGGACGTAAAAACACCTCACCTGAAAACAAACAATCTGCTAATGGAGAAAATCATGCTTAAACCCGAAGATAAAATTTTTAAAAATCTTTATAACGAACTAGGCTGGGAAATAGAAAATGCTGTTAAAAGACAAGATTGGAAAGATACTAAAAATTTTATTTCAAAAGGCAGAGAGTGGATTATTAATGAGATAAAAACTTCTGAATTAAGAGGCAGAGGAGGCGCAGGTTTTTCTACGGGACTTAAATGGTCTTTTGCTCCAAAAGAAGTTGGATCTAGGCCACATTACTTGGTTATTAATGCTGATGAATCCGAACCTGGAACTTGTAAAGATAGGGATATATTGAGATTCGAACCTCAAAAATTAATCGAAGGGAGTTTAATTTCTGGGTATGCTGTTAACGCTCATGTTTGTTATATTTATATTAGAGGCGAATATTTTAATGAAGGAAGAAGATTACAAGAAGCTATCGATCAAGCTTATAAAAAAAATTATTTAGGAAAAAATGCATGTGGTTCTGGGTGGGACTTCGATATTCATATACATTATGGAGCCGGAGCCTACATATGTGGAGAAGAGACAGCTTTATTAGAGAGCTTAGAAGGAAATAAAGGTCAACCTCGATTAAAACCTCCATTTCCTGCTTTAGTAGGTTTATATGGTTGTCCAACAATAGTAAATAACGTTGAAACAATAGCAGTAGTTCCGACCATACTAAGAAGAGGAGGAAAATGGTTCGCTTCTATTGGTAAACCAAAAAATACTGGTACAAAAATATTTTGTATATCTGGAAATGTAAATTCACCTTGTAATGTGGAAGAGGAAATGGGAATACCTCTAAAAACATTAATAGAAAAACATGCTGGTGGAGTAGTTGGAGGATGGGAAAATCTTCAAGCTGTAATTCCTGGAGGCTCCTCAATGCCTTTATTACCAAAAAAGACATGTGATACTATCACAATGGATTTTGACTCATTAATTGAAAATAAAAGTGGTTTAGGCACTGCTGGTATAATTGTTATTAATAAAGACCAGGACATTATTGCTTGTATGGCAAGAATAGCAAGATTCTACAAACATGAAAGTTGCGGTCAATGTACTCCTTGTAGAGAAGGATCGGGGTGGATGTGGAGAATTTTAGATAGAGTAGTAAAAAGACAAGCAACTTTTAGCGATATAGATCTATTATCCGATGTAACAAAGCAAATAGAAGGTCACACTATATGTGCATTTGGTGAAGGATCTTCATGGCCAGTTCAAGGTTTACTTAGACATTTCAGGAAAGAAGTTGATAGTCGTTGCAGAGATGAACCATCAATTAAGAAAAAAATAGATAATCCTTATTTAGTAGATCAACATTTGTTGGAAAATGAAAATGCCTAAAATAACTATAAATGGAAAAGAAATAGAATTCCAAAAAGGAATGACAGTCCTGCAAGCTTGTGAGTTAGCGAATGTAGAAATACCTAGGTTTTGTTATCACGAAAAATTATCAATAGCCGGTAATTGCAGAATGTGCCTTGTGGAAATGGAAAAATCACCAAAGCCCATCGCATCATGTGCTATGCCAGCCACAGAGGGCATGAATATTAAAACAAATACAAAATTCGTAGAAAAAGCAAGAAAAGGTATAATGGAATTTTTACTTGCCAACCATCCTTTAGACTGCCCAGTTTGCGATCAGGGTGGCGAATGCGATTTGCAAGATCAATCAATGTATTATGGAGTAGATAAGTCAAGATTCATAGAAAATAAAAGACAAGTAAATGAAAAATATATGGGTCCTCTAATAAAAACACAAATGACTAGATGTATTCATTGCACCAGATGCGTAAGATTTGCTACCGAAGTTGCTGGAGTGCCGGAGATAGGAGCTATAGGTCGTGGAGAAAACATGGAAATTACAACTTATTTGGAAAAAGCTATGGAGTCAGAACTTTCTGCTAACGTAATTGATTTGTGTCCAGTCGGTGCTTTAACATCAAAACCATATGCATTTGAAGCAAGACCTTGGGAACTAAAAAAGACTGAAAGTGTTGATGTAATGGACGCCGTTGGTTCAAATATCAGAATTGATACCTATAACTGGGAAGTAAAAAGAATATTGCCAAGACTTAATAACGATATTAATGAAGAGTGGATTTCTGATAAAACACGTTATTCTTGTGATGGATTGCTTAAACAAAGACTTGATATTCCTTATATTAAAAAAAACAATAAATTACAAAAATCTACCTGGGACGAAGTAATAGATTTAATTTCTACCAAAATTAAATCTTTACAACCTAATGAAATAGGCGGTCACATTGGGGATATGATCAGTTTAGAAAATTCATTGGGTTTTAAAAAATTTTTCAAATTTTTAAAAAGTGATAACCTAGAATTTAGAGAAAAAAAACTATATTTAAATTCAGATGAAAAAAGCAATTATATATTTAATTCATCAATCAATGGCATAGAAGAGTCTGATCTAATCCTTTTGATTGGAGCCAATCCTAGACATGAAGCGACAATGTTAAATGCTAGGATTAGAAAAACATTTGTACAAAAAAAAATACCAATTTACTCAATTGGTAATCCTGGCAACCTAACTTACCAATATACTATTTTAGGTGAAAAGACTGAAGATATTAAAAAAATAATTAATAATGAAATAGATTTTACAAAAAAGTTACTGTCTGCAAAAAAACCAATCGTGATAATTGGAGAGTCAGCTATGGAACTTAAAAGTGGGAAATACATTTTCGAAGAAATAAAAAATTTATTGAAAGAAAATAATTTTATAAATAAAGATTGGAATGCTTTTAATTTTTTACCTCAAAATGCATCAACAGTTGGATTGATTGATTTAAAAGTTTTAACTAAAGAAAATGAGGAAAATTTTTCTTTTTTTGAAAAATTAAATAATAATGAATTTAAACTTTTGTATCTTTTAGGGTCAGATAATTTAAAAATTAAAAAAGATAATGAGTTTATAATTTATCAAGGAAGTCATGGCGATAGAGGTGCTGAGATAGCAGATGTAATTCTTCCTAGTGCTGCTTTTACTGAACAAAACGGACTTTATGAAAATTTAGAGGGTAGGGTCCAAGAATGTAAAAAAGCCTCCTATCCCGTAGGAGAGGCATTAGAGGACTGGAAAATATTTAATCTAATTATAAAAAAACTTGACCAAAACGAACATTTTTTAAATTTTGATTCTTTAAGAAAAGAAGCTTTAAATATTATCCCTAACTTTTCTGAGTTAAACAGCCTTCCTATTTTCAAAGATAGACAAATTAAAAAAACTACATCTAACTTTATAAATGAAGAAGTTTTAATCAAAAAATTAGATTATTTTTACACTAACTATATATCTAGAGCATCCAAAACAATGAGTGAATGTCGGCAAATTAATCAAAAATCTAAAAAAACCGGAACTGATAATTGATGATAGAATATTTTCAAATTTTAGGTCAAGAAATTTATAAAATTCTTTTTTTACTTATCCCGGTACTTGTTTCTGTCGCAATGGTTGTTTGGTTGGATAGAAGAGTTTGGGGCTTAGTTCAAAAAAGAAAAGGCCCAAATGTTGTTGGCCCATTTGGACTTCTGCAAACTGTAGCAGATGCACTAAAATATATTTTCAAAGAAATTATTATTCCTGCAAGTGCAAATAAAGTAGTTTTTATTCTAGCTCCAATAGTGACTATGACTTTAGCTTTGGTTGCATGGGCAGTAATACCAATGAGTGAAGAATTTGTTTTATCTGACATTAATGTAGGTATCTTGTATCTTTTTGCAATTTCATCTCTAGGTGTTTATGGAATAATCATGGGAGGGTGGGCTTCTAATTCAAAGTATCCTTTTTTAGGAGCGATTAGATCTGCAGCACAAATGGTTTCTTATGAAGTTTCTATAGGAATAATTATTATAAATGTTCTTTTGTGCGTTGGTTCTTTAAATCTAAAGGACATTGTACTGGCGCAAAAAGAATTATGGTATGTAATACCCCTATTTCCTATGTTTGTTATTTTTTTTATATCAGCATTAGCCGAAACAAATAGACCACCATTTGATTTACCTGAAGCTGAAGCTGAATTAGTTGCAGGGTATCAAACTGAGTATTCCGGAATGATGTATGCAATGTTTTGGTTGGGAGAGTATGCAAATATTTTATTAATGTGTGCTATGGGTTCAATACTTTTTCTTGGAGGCTGGTTACCTATCTTTGATATTTATCCACTTAATATTATTCCATCTCCAATATGGATGATATTAAAGATTTTATTTTTATTTTTTCTGTTCGCTTTAGTAAAAGCTATAGTTCCTAGATATAGATATGACCAACTTATGCGATTAGGCTGGAAAGTTTTCTTACCTTTATCTCTAATATACTTAGTTTTAACTGCAAGTTTTTTATTTTATTTTGATAAATTACCTAAAGGAAACTTTTAATGAATTTTAGTAGGTTAATAAAAATAATATTTCTTTTCGATTTTATTTCAGGATTATATATGGCAATAAAGGAATTATTTAAAAAATCAAAAACTATAAATTATCCGTTTGAAAAAGGACCAATTAGCCCACGTATGAGAGGTGAACATGCGTTAAGAAGGTATCCTAATGGAGAAGAAAGATGTATTGCATGCAAATTATGTGAAGCTGTTTGCCCTGCTCAAGCAATAACTATCGAGTCAACCGAAAGGGAAGATGGAAGCAGAAAAACCACAAGATACGATATAGATATGCTTAAGTGTATTTATTGTGGGTTGTGTCAAGAGTCTTGTCCTGTAGATGCTATTGTTCAAGGACCAAATTTTGAGTTTGCCACAGAAACTAGGGAAGAACTTTACTATAACAAAGAGAAGCTTTTAGAAAATGGTGATAGATGGGAGTCTGTTTTAGCAAAAAATATCAAATTGGATAAACCTTACAGATAGATGATAATTCATTCAATTTTTTTTTATTTTTTTTCAATAATTGCGATTTTTTCATCTTTAATGGTAATTACCTCTAGAAGTACAATAAACTCAGTTTTCTTTTTAATTTTGGATTTTATATCAGTAGGCTGTTTATTTATCATGGTTGGAGCTGAGTTTTTGGGAATGATACTTTTAATTGTTTATGTTGGAGCAGTCGCTGTTTTATTTTTATTTGTTGTAATGATGCTTAATGTAGCTGAGCAAAAACAGTCTTGGTTTATTGGAAAAAAATCAAACCATATTCCTACTGGTTTAATAGTAAGCGTCTTAATATTATTAGAATTGCTCGTTGTTATAGGCGGGTGGAAATACAAGGAAGATATAATGTCTAGCAGTACTTTAATATTATCAGATGTAACAAACACTCATCAAATAGGTTTGGTAATGTATACTGATTATATTTTGTATTTTCAACTGGCTGGAATGGTTCTTCTTCTTGCAATGATTGGAGCTATTCTTCTGACTTTCAGAGAAAGAACTGGTGTAAAAAAACAAAGTTATTTAAATCAAATTTCTAGAAATCCATCATCAGCGATTGAATTAAAAGATATAAAATCTAATCAAGGAGTTAAAATTGATGACTGAGATCAGCTTGGGCCATTATTTATCTTTAGGAGCAATAATTTTTTTCTTGGGAGTTATAGGAATATTTTTAAATAGAAAAAACGTTATAGTTATTTTAATGTCAATAGAGCTAATTCTTTTAGCAGTTAATATAAATTTAATATCATTTTCTATATTTTCTGGTGATATTGTTGGTCAAATTTTTACAATGCTTATATTAACTGTAGCAGCTGCTGAAGCCGCTATAGGTCTTGCTATAATTGTAGTTTACTACAGAAATAGAGGCTCTATCAGAGTAGAAGATATACATGGCATGAAAGGCTAAATGGAATACGCAATACTATTCTTACCACTAATTGGATCTTTGATAGGATATTTAGGAAAATCTTTAACTAAAAATTTTTCAGAAATTACTACAAGTTTATTGGTTTGTATTTCTGCTGTCATGTCAATGGCAGTTTTTTGGAATGGCTATCAAAATAACATTTACGGAAATTACAAAATTATTGAGTGGATAACTTCTGGCGGTTTTACAGCTAATTGGTCAATTAATGTTGATCCTTTAAGTTCTATAATGTTAGTTGTTGTAACTTTTGTTTCTGCATTAGTTCACATTTATTCCATAGGTTATATGAGTCACGACCCGCATAAACCAAGATTTATGTCTTACCTCTCTCTATTTACTTTTTCAATGCTTGCATTAGTTGTTTCAGACAATTTTTTACAACTCTTTTTTGGTTGGGAAGGAGTTGGTTTATGTTCTTATTTATTAATAGGTTTTTGGTACAAAAAAGAAACAGCTAATAATGCTGCTATCAAAGCTTTTATAGTAAATAGAATTGGAGACTTTGGTTTAGCAATTGCGATTTTTTTAATTTTTTTCTTTTTTGGAACAATCAATTATGAGGAGACTTTTCAAGCTGCAAGTCAATACGCAGATAAAAAGTTAATTTTTTTTGGATTTGAATTAAATTTAATTACTTTAATTTGTGTTTTTTTGTTTATTGGTGCAATGGGTAAGTCCGCACAATTTTTATTACATACTTGGTTACCTGATGCCATGGAAGGCCCAACTCCAGTTTCAGCTTTAATCCATGCTGCAACAATGGTTACCGCAGGTGTTTTTCTCGTAGTCAGATGTTCTCCGATATTCGAATTTTCTCAGTTAGCTCTAAACTTAGTAGCAATAGTTGGAATGATAACTGCAATCTTTGCCGCATCTGTTGCTTTAGTTCAAAATGATATTAAAAAAATAGTTGCTTATTCTACTTGCAGTCAATTAGGTTATATGTTTTTTGCTGCAGGGGTAGGAGCTTACCATGTAGCAATGTTTCATTTATTTACTCACGCTTTTTTTAAAGCATTACTATTTTTAGGTGCCGGTTCTGTAATACATGCATTTAAAGAAGAACAAGATATCAGTAATATGGGCGGGATAAGAAAAAAATTACCTTTCACATATGCTTTTATGTTAATAGGAACTTTAGCTTTAACAGGATTTCCTTTTCTATCAGGATTTTATTCAAAAGATGCAATTATCGAATTTGCATATTTAAATAACACACCTTTAGGTAATTACGCTGCTACAATCGGCATATTTACAGCTCTTTTAACTTCAATTTATTCTTGGAGACTATTTTTTAAAACATTTCATGGATCGTATAACAACAAGAAGATTTCTATTAATGAAATACACGAGTCTCCATTAATTATGTTACTTCCTTTGGTATTTTTAAGTATTGGAGCATTATTTTCAGGATACTTATTTAAAGAAACTTTTATTGGACATCACAGTGATTTTTGGCAAAAATCAATTTTTTTCTTAAACGAAATAAAACACGATACAATACCTTTGTGGTTTTTATTAATTACACCTATTTTAGTTTTAATATCTATTCCTATTTCTTTTTACTTTTACATTTTAAATCCTAAAATTTTAGAAGATTTTAAAAACACTAATTCTCCACTATATAATTTTTTGATGAACAAATGGTATATAGATGAGTTATATGAAAAAATATTTGTAAGACCAGCTAAAAAAATTGGTTCCTTCTTTTGGAAAACAGGTGACGTGGGTATCATAGATAAATTTGGACCTGATGGTATTTCTAAATTAGTCAAAATTATTTCTAATAAAGCTGGACGTTTACAAACAGGTTTCATTTATGATTATGCTTTTATAATGCTAATTGGTCTATCAATACTTTTAACTTATCTAATTTTAAAATAAGATGAACTTTCCAATACTATCAACTTTAATATTTTTGCCTTTATTAAGTTCACTTTTTATTTTTGTATCAAGAGATAAAGCAAATTATAACGCAATCTATATTTCATTATTTAGCAGCATTGCAACTTTTTTATTGTCACTTTTCTTGTGGTATTCTTTAGATTTAAACACTTCAGAGTTTCAGTTTGTAGAAGAAAAATCTTGGATAAATGATTTTATAAAATTTAAATTAGGCATAGATGGTATATCTATTTTATTTATCGTTTTAACAACATTTATCACACCTATCTGTATTATTTCTTGTATTAATAGTGTTAAAAATAGAATTAAAGAATTCTTAATAGCTATTTTAATTTTAGAGACTTTCATGATCGGTGTATTTTGTTCACTTGATCTTGTAATTTTTTACTTATTTTTTGAAGCTGGTTTAATTCCGATGTTTTTGATAATTGGTGTTTGGGGAGGTCCAAGAAGAGTTTACTCAGCATTTAAATTTTTTTTATTCACATTACTTGGTTCAGTTTTAATGTTAGTAGCTATAATAGTAATTTATTGGTTAACTGGAACTACTGACATCACTTTAATATATGAAATAAAAATACCAAAAGAGTATCAAAACCTTTTGTGGTTAGCTTTTTTTAGTTCTTTTGCGGTAAAAATGCCTATGTGGCCTGTTCATACATGGCTTCCTGATGCTCATGTTGAAGCCCCTACCGCAGGCTCGGTAATTCTTGCCGCTATTTTATTAAAAATGGCTGGATATGGTTTTTTAAGATTCTCAATTCCAATGTTTCCTATTGCGTCAGAATTTTTTACACCGTTAATCTATACCTTAAGTATAATCGCTATTATCTATACCTCTCTAGTAGCCTTAATGCAGGATGATATGAAAAAATTAATTGCTTATTCATCAGTGGCCCACATGGGTTATGTAACATTGGGAATTTTTACTCTCACTAAACAAGGTATAGAGGGAAGCATTTATCAAATGATAAGCCACGGTTTGATTTCAGCGGCTTTATTTTTATGTGTAGGAGTTGTGTACGATCGACTTCATTCAAGAATGATTAGTACTTATGGAGGTTTAGTAAATTACTTACCAAAATATTCATTTTTATTTTTAGTATTTGCATTGGCCGCTCTTGGATTGCCTGGTACCTCAGGATTTTTAGGTGAATTTCTTATTTTAACTGGAACATTTCAAAAAAGTTATTTAGCAGCAATGTTAGCAGCTTTTGGAGTTGTTTTAGGGGCAGCATATATACTGTGGATGACTAAAAGAGTAATTTTTGGAGCTACTAATAATTCTGAGATTAAAAATTTAAAAGATGTAAACAAATCTGAAATAATAATGTTAGCAACTTTAGCTTTTTTTGTAATCTTTTTTGGGTTTTATCCATTACCATTAATGGAAACTTTTAGCGTGTCTGTAAATAGTTTGATTGATAATTACAAAATTGCGTTAACAGCAAATAGCATATGATAAATAATTTAAACATTATGTACCCTGAGATCTTTTTATCTCTTTCAATTTTTACAACTCTTATGATTGGAGTTTTTATAAAAAAAAGTTTTAATATTGTATTCAACCTATCATCGTTAATTATGATATTAACGATAGTAATTATTTTTAGTAATTCTAATAGTACAGAAAAAATATTTTTAGATAGTTTTGTTAGGGATGCATTTTCAAATTATTTCAAAATTTTAATACTTTTATCATCACTATTTGTTCTCAATTCGTCTAAAAATTTTATTATTGATAATAAATTAGATAAATTTGAGTACCCGATTATAATTTTATTGTCAATTTTAGGAATGTTTTTTATGGTGAGCGCTAATGATTTAATTTTATTTTATTTAGGCTTAGAGTTGCAATCTCTAGCTCTTTATATTCTTGCAACAATAGATAGAGATAATCTTAAGTCGACGGAGTCAGGTATTAAATATTTTGTTTTAAGCGCACTGTCTTCAGGATTATTATTATATGGTTGCTCGTTACTGTATGGATTTACTGGCTCTACTAATTTTGAATTAATCGCTGATAAACTTAATAAAGAAAATACAGGTGCTGTATTTGCAATGGTTTTTATCCTTGTTGGTCTTGCATTTAAAGTTTCTGCAGTTCCATTTCATATGTGGACTCCAGATGTTTATGAGGGCGCCCCTACTTCAATAACAAGTTATTTTGCTGTAGTACCAAAAGTTGCCGGATTAGCTTTATTAATAAAATTTATGTTCATTCCTTTTTCAAATATTTTACTTGAATGGCAAACAATTATTATTTTTATTTCAATAGCCTCAATGATCCTAGGTGCAGTAGCGGCAATGGTTCAAAAAAATATTAAAAGACTTTTAGCTTATAGTTCGATAGGGCACATTGGTTACGCTTTAGCTGGAGTTTCAACTGGAGTTATTTCAGGTTACGAAAGCGCGGTAACTTATATTTCTATTTACGTCATAATGAATATTGGGGCTTTCTCATGTCTTTATTTGTTGAAAAAAGACGGTAATTATAAAGAGAGTATTTCCGATTTATCAGGAATTTCAAAAAAACATCCACTTTTATCTGTTTCATTATTAATAATTTTATTTTCTCTAGCTGGGATACCACCATTGGCTGGCTTCTTTGCAAAATTTTATGTTTTTGTTGCTGTACTAGAACAAGAAATGTACACACTAGCAATTATTGGTTTATTAACTACAGTTTTATCAGCATTTTATTATCTCAAAATTATTAAAACTATTTATTTTGACGATAGTGGCGTCGTATTTGAACAAGTTAAAAATAAAATAGCTCAAATCTCAATATTTGCAAGTTGTGTAATTTTATTATCTTTCTTTTTATATCCATCATTTTTAAATGATTTAGTTAATTCTTTGTTTGTAAGTTAATGAAAATAAAGCTCAAAAGATTTAAGACAGTAAAAAGCACTAACGATATTGCTATAAAGCTAATAAAAAAAAATATTAACGAGACAACAATGATTTCAGCAGAGAAGCAAACACATGGAAGAGGAAGAATAGGAAAAAAATGGATATCTCAAAAAGGAAATTTATTTATAACAATATTTTTTAAATTAAATAAAAAAAAAATTAATTTTAAACAGTTTTCAGTTTTAAATGCTTATTTACTAAAAAAGATAATTTCAAAAATGGTTTCACAAAAAATCAAGGTTAAATGGCCAAATGATTTATTGATAAACAAAAAAAAATTTTGTGGAATTTTACAAGAAATGATTGTATTCAATCAGTATAATTACTTAATAGTGGGAATAGGTCTAAATACTAATGTAGTGCCGCAAAACAAAGGCTTCCAATCAACCTGTTTAAAAAATATATTAAATAAAAAGATTAGTAATCAAAAAATTTTAAAAGATATTATGAACTCATACAGGAAATTTTTAAATGAGACTAAAAAATTATCCTTTTCAGAGCTAAAAAGGAAGTATAAGTAACTTAAATGCGGTACATTGTCGGAGATATAGGAAATACTTCAACTAGAATTTGTTTATTAAATAGCGCCTTTAAAGTAGAAAAATCGGTTATCTTTGATACAAAAAAGACATTAAATAAAAATTATCTAAAAAATATTTTTAAAAAAATTTTTAAAACAAATATAAGTAAAAAAATTTTATTTTCGAGCGTTGTTCCTTTAGGGTTTAAAAAAATTAAACAAAATTTTAAAGGAACTAAATATCAAATATTAGAAATTAAAAATTTAAATATAAAAAAATTAATAAAAATTAACATTAAAAATTTTAATCAAGTTGGATCTGATAGAATTGTAAATTCAATTGCAGGGAAAAAATTTAAAAATTGTTTAATTATTGATTTTGGCACGGCGACTACTTTTGATATAGTAAAAAATGGCGTATATGAAGGAGGCGTAATTGCACCAGGGGTAAAACTGTCTATTATGAATTTAAGTCAATCTACTGCTTTACTTCCGATGTTTGAACTGAAAAAAAATCAAAAGAGCTATGGTAAAAATACAAAAGATGCCTTAAATGCAGGATTTATTTGGGGTTATGAGGGACTAATAAACAATATAATTAATAAAATAACGTTAAATTGGAAAATGAAATTCAAGATTATCTTAACAGGTGGGTATGCAGCTTTGTTTAAAAAAATAATTAAAAAGAAAACAATTGTAGATCAAGATATTACTATAAAAGGAGTCTCAAAAGTTTATAAAGAATTGATATGAGTAAAGAAGAATTAATTTTTTGTCCTTTAGGTGGATCAGGAGAAATAGGCGGTAATATGAATTTATATGCCTACGGTAAAGACGATAATCAAAAATGGATTATAGTTGATATGGGTGTTTCTTTTGCAGATGACTCTGTCCCGGGCGTAGATCTAATTATGCCAGATGCTGGTTTTATTATTGATAAAAAAGATGACTTGTTAGGAATAGTGTTAACCCACGCCCACGAAGATCACATAGGAGCTATTGTTCATATTTGGCCTGATCTTAAATGTAAAATGTATGCGACACCATTCACCGCCGCATTAATATTGGAAAAATTTAAAGAAAAAAAAATTGATATTTCATCATATTTAAAAGTAGTTCAACTTAATAGTAAAATAAAACTTGGAGATTTTGAAATAGACTTTGTTACTTTAACCCACTCTATTTTAGAACCTAATGGTTTGTGTATTAAAACACCTTTAGGAACAGTACTACATACTGGCGATTGGAAAATTGATTCTAACCCACTAATCGGAAGTCAAATAGATCAAGAAAAATTAAAATCAATTGGCAATAAGGGTGTAAGCGCAATGATTTGTGACTCTACAAATATTTTTAGTCCCGGAAGAGCAGGTTCAGAGTCTGATGTAAGAGATAGTTTAATGAGAATTATGGAACTTAAGACTAATAGAATATTAGTAACTTCTTTTGCTTCCAATGTAGCAAGAATGGAGTCAATATTTTATTGTGCACAAAAGATTGGTAGAAATATATGTTTAGTTGGCAGATCTATGCAAAGAATTTACAAAGCTGCAAGAAAATGTGGTTATCTCCAAGGTTTAATTGAACCGCTGGAACCCAGAGATGCAAAAAAGGTAGCAAAAAATAAGATTATTTATCTAGCAACTGGCAGTCAAGGCGAACCAATGGGAGCAATGAATAGAATTATTAATGGTATTCACCCGGAGGTATATTTGGAAAGTGGAGACTGTGTTATTTTTTCATCAAAAATTATTCCTGGAAATGAAAAAAAACTTTACCATTTACAAAATTTAATTGTAAAAAATAAGGTGGAAATGATTAGTGAAGAAAATGCATTTGTCCATGTCTCTGGGCATCCTAATAGAGATGATCTTAAAGATATGTATAGGTGGGTTAAACCCCAATGTATTATTCCAGTACATGGTGAACATCGTCATATGGCCGAACACGTAACGTTTGCTAAAGAAATGCAGATTCCAAAAACACTATTAATTGAAAATGGGGATATAATTAAAATTTTACCTGGCAAAAAGCCTGAAATTATAGACAAAGCTCCTTCTGGTAAAGTTTATTTAGATGGTAGCATAAATGTTGAAACAGACTCTAAATCAATAAGGGATAGAAAAAATCTATCAATAAACGGTTACTTAGAAATCACTCTAATCGTTTCAAATAATGGCAATATAAAAAAACCAGTAATATCTTATAGAGGTTTACCAGAAAAAAATGAAGACGATACTTTTATTTTTGATGTAGAAGATGAAATTTTAAATATATGTAAAACATTCTCTTTACAAAGTAAAAACCAAGAAAAAAATCTAATTGAAACTATAAAACAAAATTGTAGAAAAATAGTAAGAGACAAAACTGGTAAAAAACCTTTTACTAATATTAATATAGCAAGAATTTAATGGGTTTAACTGGTTCAATAATAGTTTATGTCATGATTTGGTGGATTGTTTTTTTCTCTGTATTACCTTTCGGTATTCAGTCTAATAACAAAACATTTAAAAGCAGTATCGAAGGCATGGATCCTGGAGCTCCAAATAACCCAAAAATTGCTAAAAAATTTTTTATAACAACTATAATTACATCAATACTATTTATTGTGATATATTATTTAGTAAATAATGATTTCTTAAATTTAAGGAATTTTTTACAATAATGTACTTATCAAAATTATTTATACCCATAACTAAAGATTTACCTGCTGATGCGAAAATAAAATCTCATCAACTTATGCTGAGGACTGGAATGATAAAACAGTCTTCTGCTGGGATCTATTCATGGTTACCTCTTGGTTTCAAAATTATGAAAAAAATTGAAAAAGTTGTTAGGGAAGAACAAAATATTATTGGTGCTCAAGAAATGTTAATGCCCACTATACAATCTTCTGAAATTTGGAAAGAAAGTGGAAGATATGAGGATTACGGAGAAGAAATGTTAAGAATAAAAGATCGACAAGGTCGTGAAATGCTTTATGGACCAACCAACGAAGAATTAATAACAGATATCTTTAGAACAAGTATAAAATCTTACAAGTCTCTTCCTCAAATACTTTATCATATTCAATGGAAATTTAGAGATGAAATTAGACCAAGATTTGGAGTAATGAGATGTCGAGAATTTTTTATGAAGGATGCTTATTCATTTGATTTAAGTGATGAAGAGGCTAAAAATTCTTATAACAAAATTTTTTACTCTTACATCAAAACTTTTAATCGTCTTGGGTTAAAAGCTATCCCTATGGCTGCTGATACAGGCCCTATTGGTGGAGATTTATCTCATGAATTTGTAATATTGGCAGAAACGGGTGAGAGCCAAATATATGCTGATAAAAAAATTTTTGAAATAGATTTAAAAAACTATGATTTTTCTGAAAATTCATTAAAAAAAATGAGAGAAGATTTTTCATCAGTTTATGCAGTAACAGATGAAAAGTTTAAAGAAAAAGATTTTAATGAAAAAGTAAAAAAAGAAAATCAAGTTAAGACGAAAGGTATTGAAGTAGGTCATATATTTTATTTTGGAGATAAATATTCAAAACCACTTAATTGCGTTATAGATACAAAAAATGGAAAAAAGGTTGCGGTCAAAATGGGCTCTTACGGAATTGGAATATCTAGGCTAGTTGGAGCCACTATAGAAGCTAACTTTAATAATAATGTTATGAAGTGGCCAAAGTCCATATCTCCTTATGATGTAGTTATTATCCCAAGTATCAATAAAAATAACTTAGATAATCTAAAAAAAGCTGAAAAAATTTATTTGGACTTAAAAAAACAAAATATTGACGTATTGTTAGATGATGTTGAAGAGACTATGTCTAATAAATTCAAAAAACATGACTTGATAGGAGTTCCGTATCAAATAATCCTCGGCTCAAAAACTGAAGGAGATAAAATAGAATTTAAGGAGCTAAATTCAAAAAGTGAGATGTTAAGTCTAGACAAAATTAAATTAAAATTAAAAAAATAATACATTGTTTACTAAAGCTGAGAGACTCATTTCAATAAGAAATTTAAGACCTAAAAAAAAAGAGGGATTTTTAAAGATTATCTCAATTTTTTCTTTTTTAGGAATTATGCTTGGGGTTGCAATTTTAATAATTGTAATGTCTGTTATGAATGGCTTCAAAACAGATCTAACAAATAAAATTTTAGGATTAAACCCTCATATAGTTGTTCAACCTAACAGTTTTTTAATTGATGAGAATTTTATTTTAAAGTTAAAAAAAGACTTTAAGGAAATTAGTTTAAGCAAATCCTACTCGGGAGAAGGAATTGTAATAAGCAATGAAAACGCTAAAGGTGTTATTTTAAAAGGGGTTAATAAAAATGAAAAAAATGTTATAGATTTTTTCAATAAAAATATTTCTAGCGGGGATATAAACAACTTCAACTCCAATGATATATTTATAGGATCTGAACTTGCTTTTAATTTGAGCCTTGAATTGGGCGACTCTGTAAGCTTAATGTCTTCATCTTTTATAACTACTCCAATAGGAAGCCTACCCAAACAAGAAAATTTTAAAGTAGCAGGAATTTTTAATACAGGTTTTTTAGAATTTGATCAGAATATTGTTTTTTTAAATATTAAAGATGTCCTATCAATTTTTGATAAAGAAAATAAGGATCAAAATGTTGAAATATATTTAAAAGACCCTTTGGATGCAAATATCTATAAAGAAAAAATACAAAAAATTAATCAAAACTATTTTGTTTATACATGGTCAGATTTAAATAAATCTTTTTTTAGTGCTTTGAAGGTTGAGAGAAATGTGATGTTTATAATACTTTCTCTTATTGTAGTAGTTGCTGCCTTCAATATTATTTCTGGATTAACAATACTTATAAAGAATAAAACAAAGGAAATAGCAATTTTAAAGACTTTAGGTTTGAGCAATAACTCAATAAAAAAAGCATTTTTTTTAACAGGTTTCACTATAGGTGTATTTGCTACATCATTTGGAGTATTTTTAGGAATTTTATTTTCTTTGAATATTGAAAAATTAAGAATTTTTTTATCTACAATATTTAATTTTGAAATATTTCCGTCTGATATTTATTTTTTAGAAAAATTACCAAGCGAAATAAATATTACTTCGATTTTAGTAATTTTTGTTGTTTCTATTATTATTTCAGCTTTAGCCTCTTATCTGCCAGCAATGATGATTTCAAAAATGAAGACATTTAGAGCTTTAAAATATGAATAAAATTTTATTAGAAACAAAAAATTTAAAAAAAAATTATAGCCATATTAATGGAACAATAACTCTTTTTGATAACTTCAATTTTAAGGTTACAGAAGGTGAGCTTGTGGCTTTAGTCGGTCCCTCAGGTTCTGGAAAGTCATCTCTATTACATCTTTTGGCATTATTGGATGATCCATCTAAAGGTAAAATTATAATAAATAAAAAAGATACAAAAAATTTATCAGAAATTGAGAAAGATGAATTAAGAAGAAAATATATATCTATAATATTCCAAGATAATAATCTACTAACAGATTTTACTGCAATAGAAAATATTATGATGCCTTTAATAATTAAAGGAGAAAGTAAAAAAGTTATCTCGCAGAAAGCTAACAAAATTCTTAAAGAAGTGAGCATTTTAAATAGATCAAATCATTTTCCCAGTGAACTCTCCGGAGGCGAGCAACAAAGAGTAGCTATTGCCAGAGCTTTAATTTCCGAAACAAAACTTATTTTAGCTGACGAACCTACGGGAAACTTGGATTTTAAAACCTCTAAAGAAATATTTTCTCTTTTTTTAAAATTAAAAAAATTAAAAAAAACAATTATCTTTGCAACCCATAATAGAGAACTTGCCAACAGGGCTGATTACAAGTTGTTTATTTCTGACGGTAATATAAAACGAGTAAATGCTCGTTAGTAACAAAAATTTTAATAATATAAAAATTCACACTCAATACTCTATTTGTGAGGGAGCTATTAAAATTGATGATTTAGCAGAATATTGTAAATCTAATAAAATTAAATCCCTTGGTATCGCTGATAGCTATAATCTTTGTGGAGCTTTAGAGTTCTCAGAGAAATTGTCTAAGATAGGAACGCAACCAATTATAGGTACTCAAATAAATTTAAGAGCACACGGCATTATTGGGAAAATAACTTTGTATGCTAAAACAGAACAAGGTTACAAGAATCTAACCAAACTGTCTTCATTAAGCTATCTAAAAAGTGAAGAACCAGGAGAGCCTTATTGTGAAATAGGAGACTTAATTACTAATAACAAAGATTTGATATTACTTTCTGGAAACTACAGAGACTTTTTTGGAAAATTATTCTTAGCGAACAAAATTAAAAATTTTAGAGAAATTATAGGATTACTAAATGAAAACTTTAAAGATAGAGTTTATTTTGAAATTCAACGACACAATGAAATTAATGAAAAAAATTTTGAAAATTTCCTTTTAAAAAGCTCTAAAGATTTCAATATTCCTATAATTGCTACGCAAGCAGTTTTCTATATTGACAAAGATATGTTTGAAGCTCATGACGCTTTAAAGTGTATAGGAGAGAAAAATTTCATAGAAGATAAAAATAGATTTAGACATAGTAATCAACATTATTTAAAGAAATACAATGAACTTGTAAATTTATATTCAGATATACCTGAGGCTTTAGAAAATAATCTTAATTTTCATTTGAGATTTAGCTTTAAACCAAAAAAATCAAAACCTATTCTGCCATCGATTGCTAATAATCAAAGTAACTCTCCAGAAGAAGAGCTTTCTAATCAAGCGAAAAAAGGTTTGGAAAGCAGAATAGAAAACTTTATTTTAAAAAAAAATCCATCCAAAACAAAAGATCAACTTAATATTTTTTATAAAGATAGACTACATCATGAAATTAATATTATAAATTCCATGAATTATGCAAGTTATTTTTTGATTGTCTCAGATTATATCAAATGGGCAAAAAAAAACTCAATCCCAGTTGGCCCAGGGAGAGGTTCAGGTGCAGGATCATTAGTAGCTTATTGCTTAGATATAACTGATCTTGATCCGATAGAATATGATTTAATTTTTGAAAGATTTTTAAATCCAGATAGAATTTCAATGCCAGATTTTGATATAGATTTCTGCGAGGAAAAAAGAGATCTTGTTTTTGAATATCTTAAGACAAAATACAAAGACGGCGTAGCCCACATAATTACTTTTGGAAAGTTAAAAGCAAGAATGGTTTTAAGAGATGTTGGTAGAGTCCTTGGTTTATCATACGGTCACGTAGATAAAATATGTAAAATGGTTCCTTTTGATCCCTCTAGACCCTTAACTTTACAAGAGTCGATCGATAGAGAACCAAGATTTAAGGAGGAGATAAAAAGCAATTCAAAAGTTCAAAAACTTTTAGAATTATCTCTTAAACTTGAAGGACTGAATAGAAATATGGCTACTCATGCTGCTGGGGTTGTTATAGCTGGAGAAAAATTAGCAGAACAATTTCCACTTTATGTAGATCATAGCTCAAATCTTATTTTACCATCAACTCAATTTGATATGTACTCTTCAGAAAATGCTGGTTTAGTAAAGTTTGATCTTTTGGGTCTTAAAACTTTGACAGTTATTGATAAAACTTTAAAACGATTGAAATTAAAAAAAATAAATTTAGATATAAGTAAAATTAATCAAAATGATGAAAAAGTTTTTTCTCTTTTATCGACAGGAGAAACTACAGGATTATTTCAGCTTGAAAGTGCTGGAATGAGGGACGCAATTAAACAAATGAAACCTAATAGATTTGATGATATTATCGCTTTAGTTGCTTTATATAGACCAGGTCCCATGAGCAATATACCTATTTATAATGATTGTAAAAATGGCATTAAAGAACCTGACTATATTCACCCAACTCTAAAAGATATTTTAAAACCTACGTACGGAATTATCATTTATCAAGAACAGGTTATGCAAATTGCTCAAACACTAGCAGGATTTACCGCTGGTGAAGCAGATATTTTACGGAGAGCTATGGGTAAAAAAAAAAAAGCTGAGCTAGATAAACAAAAAGAAAGATTTATCAATGGGGCGATTAAAAATAGTATTACAAAAGAAGTTGCAAATTTTGTTTTTACAAAAATTGAGCCTTTTGCTCAGTATGGTTTTAATAAAAGTCACGCAGCTGCTTATGCTTTAATAGCTTACCAAACAGCATTTTTAAAAACTTATTATAAGGAAGATTTCATAGCAGCTACAATGTCAACTGAACTAACAAATACTTCAAAATTAAGAGAATTTGTCGAAGAACTGAAAAGGCTAAAAATTGAAATTATTAGACCATCTATAAATGAATGTTTTGCTGAATTTAAAGCGGATAATAATAAAATTTTCTATGGTTTAGGAGCAGTTAAAAATGTAGGTTTTGAAGCAATCTCAAATATTATTGATGAAAGGAAAAAAAATGGTAAATTTAAATCACTATATGACTTTATTAGTAGAGTTAGTTCGAAAGATGTAAATAAATTACAACTAGAAGGATTAACAAAATCAGGTTCTTTAGATGTATTTGATAAAGACAGAAATAAAATCCTAAATTCTATACCTAAAATAATTCAACAAATTAAAAATGTTAATGAAGATAAATTAAGCAATCAAAAAAGTTTATTTGTAGAAGATAAAAATGAGGATAAAAATTTTGATTTTATTAAATCTGTTCGCTGGTCTAAAAAAGAACTTTTAGCGGAAGAATTTAAATCTTTAGGATTTTATATATCTGATCATCCTTTAAATGAATATAATGAAGTTTTTAATCATTTGAAAATTTCTTCTTATGATAATTTCTTAAAAAATAAAGAAAGCGAAGCATCCGTAGCAGGAACAATTATGTCAATCCAAGAAAAGAAAAGTATTAAAGGAACACCATTTGCAATAGTGAAATTCAGTGATAACCAAGGAGAATTTGAATTATTTTTATTTGCTGAAACTTTAATAAAAAATAGAGATAAATTAAAAGAGTCAGAGTCGTTTGTAATGACTTTACAAAAAGACAAATTATCTAACTCCTCTCTTCAAAGAAGAATAAGTGTAAGAAAAATATTAAGCTTAGAAGAAGTAGTAAAAAAACCTTATAAGCAAGTTACTGTAGAACTTACAGAAAATTTCAAGCTTCAAGAGCTTAAAAATCTTTTCAATACAGAAGGAGAAACTGTTGTTAAATTGGCATTTAAAGAAAAAAATAAAAAAATATACTACCATCTACAAAATCCAAGAAAATTTGATTTTAATCAGCTTAAAACCCTTAAAAGCAAGGAATATGTGAAAAAAATTGTCGTATAGGCAGTTGATTTTTTATCTTGTTTGTATATATCAGTAAATAATTTCGCACACAGTTTTTAGGGCATTGCCCTCCCGGTCCTTAATTGGAGTAGCTGTGGTGGATTAACCGGAAAAATTATGAACGTACCAAAAGTAGACATTAAACAATTATTAGAAGCAGGGGTGCATCTTGGACACAAAACACTAAGATGGAATCCAAAAATGAAACAGTACATTTTTGGAGAAAAAAATTCTATTCATATTATAGACCTAACTCAAACTGTTGAGTTTTTAAAAAGCGCTTTAACTCATGTACATAAGACGATATCTAATGGGGGGAAGTTGTTAATAGTTTCAACAAAAAAGCAAGCATCTGAACAAGTAAGTGAGCTCGCAACTGAAACAGGTCAATTTTTTGTTAATTATAGATGGTTAGGGGGCATGTTAACAAATTGGAAGACCATTCAAAATTCTATAAAAAGATTAAAAAGATTAGATGATCAACTCTCAAAAGAGAACACGGGGTTTACAAAAAAAGAAATTCTGAAATTCGGTAAAGAAAAAGAAAAGTTAAGAAGATCGTTAGGAGGAATATCTGAAATGAAGAAAACTCCGGATTTAATTTTTATCATAGACACAAATATCGAGTCTTTAGCTGTTGCAGAAGCTAAAAAACTTGGCATTCCAATTATTGGAATTTTAGACACAAACTCAGATCCTACTGGAATTGATTTTCCAGTCCCAGGTAACGATGACGCAAGAAGATCAATCAACCTTTATTGCGAACTTCTTAAAAATACAATCAAAGATGCTGAAAAATTTATAAAATTATCAGATACTAATGAAAATAATAAATTAGAAAAAGAAGAAAAAAAAATTAAAAAAAAATCTGATAGTAAAAAATAATAATCTTACACATAAAATATATGTCGAATAAAGATTTACTAAATAATATCAAAAAATTAAGAGAACTTACTGGAGTTGGATTTAAAGATTGTAATTTAGCTTTGCAAGACTCTAAGGGCGATATTGAAAAGGCAATTGAATATTTAAGAAAAAAAGGAATAGCAAAAGCTTCAAAAAAAATGAGTAGAATAGCATCAGAGGGATTAGCTCTCATTAAAGAAGATAATGGTGAAGTATCTATTATAGAAATTAATAGTGAAACAGATTTTGTAGCAAAAAATAAGGATTTTATTTTATTTTGCAAAGAAATTTCAGAAATAAATTTTATTTCTAAAGCTAATTTAGAAAAGATTAATGAAACAAAGATGAAGAATGGTTCTTTAGTAAAAGAGAATCTTGTAAATCTTATAGCGAAAATTGGTGAAAAAATAACAATAAGAAGAGCAAAATACTTTGATAATAAAGATGGGACTAATTTTTTTTATGTACATTCCGCTTTAGAAAAAAATATTGGAAAAATTATTTCAGCAGTAAAGTTGGACGGAATTGTTTTTGATAAAAACAGTTCGATTGGTTCAAAAATTTCCATGCATATTGCTGCTTCAAATCCTTTATCAATTGATAAAAACGGAATAAAAAAAGAAATAATTGAAAAAGAATTAGAAATAATTAAAGCTGAAATTAAAAATTCAGGAAAGTCCGATGAAATAGTAGAAAAAATTTCTAATGGTAAAATTACAAAATTTATTAATGACAATTCCTTATTAAATCAAATATGGATTATGGATCCAAAAAAAAAAGTTTCTGACGTACTTAAAGAGAATAAAATTGACAAAGAATTAAAAGTTTTAGATTTTGTGAGATATAAAGTAGGTGAGGGAGTTTAAAAATGAGTTCTGATTTTAGTGATAAAAATTACTCTTTAAAAATGGATAAAAGCATTCAATCATTAAAAAAAGATCTTTCAACTTTAAGAACAGGCAGAGCTAATCCAAATATGTTAGATACGATAAAAGTTGATGTTTACGGACAGATGATGCCAATAGAACAATTAGCTACCATAAGCGTCCCCGAAGCTAGATTAATTTCAGTTCAGGTATGGGATAAAGCTAATATTGTTTTAATTGATTCAGCTATACAAAAGTCTGAATTAGGTATCAACCCTCAAATAGATGGTCAAATTATTAGACTTAGAATCCCTGATTTGACAGAAGAACGAAGAAAAGACTTGATCAAAATTCTTAAAAATATGGGAGAGAAAGGTAAGGTATCTATAAGAAATATTAGAAGAGAAGCTAACGAAGAATTAAAAAAAAAATTAAAGGATAAAAAAATTTCAGAAGACGAAAATAAAAATTTTGAAAAGATAATTCAAAAATTAACAGACTCAAGTGTAGAAAATATAGATAAAATATTATCAGAAAAAGAGAAAGAGATTTTACAAATATGAATAAACTCAACCACGTTGCCTTTATTATGGATGGTAATGGAAGGTGGGGAAAGAAAAAAAATAGAGGTAGAAATTTTGGTCATTTAAACGGAGTCCAAACTGTAAAAAAGATAGTTGAGTCATCTATTAAAATTAAAATTCCAATCTTAACTTTTTACGTATTTTCAACAGAAAATTGGAAAAGACCTAGGTCTGAAATAAATTTTTTATTTAAATTAATTGTCAGTTATTTCAAAAAAGAATTGAATAATGTTGTGCAGAATGGAATTAAAATAAATATTATAGGAAAAACAAGTAAGTTACCGATTAATATCAAATCTTCTTTAATGAAAGTAATGAATTTAACAAGTAGGAATAAAGATATAATTGTTAATTTGGCTATTAATTATGGATCAAAAGATGAAATTATTGAAGCAGCTAACAAGACAAAAAAAAAAATTAATAAAAACTCTTTGGAAAAAAATTTATATACAAAGAAACTACCTCATCCTGATATCTTAATTAGGACTGGAGGACATAAAAGATTAAGCAATTTTTTATTATGGCAGTTGGCATACACTGAAATTTATTTTTTAGATAAATTGTGGCCAGATTTCAACTCAAAAGATTTGAAAAAGATAGTTAACAATTTTAAAAAAGTTAAAAGAAACTTTGGATCTATATAAATGTCAGACAACTTTAAAAAAAGAATTTTTACATCATTTGTATTATTTATTCTTCTATTTTTAATGATACAAAATAATTACTTGTTGGGATATTTTCTTATGATTGTTGGAATTATATCTATCTTAGAATTTTCGCAAATGACATCTAAAATTTATAAAAATAAAAAAATAGAATTTATTTTTTTAAACTTATTTTTTTTATTATATGTTTTTTCTATCTGTGCATTTTTTTTACTTTTTGCATTTTACGTACACTTAAAAATTATTTCTTTTATTATATTAATTACTTGTATTGCTTCAGATATTGGAGGGTATGCTGTTGGAAAAATTGTCAAGGGTAGAAAACTAACCAAGATAAGTCCTAATAAAACTGTATCAGGCGCATTAGGATCCTTAATTTTTTCTTCAGTCTCAATTACAATAATGTTTTTTTATATAACTGAAAAATTTGACCCCTTAATAAGTGTTGTTGGTTTAGTTATTTCTATAGGTTGTCAGGTAGGTGATTTGTTGATTTCATCACTTAAAAGAAAATCAAATATGAAAGATACAGGCAATTTACTTCCAGGACACGGGGGAGTTCTTGACAGAATTGATGGTATTATATTGGGTATGCCAATAGGTTTTATAGCATTAACAATATTCTATTAAATGAAAAAATATATTTCAATATTAGGTTCTACAGGATCAATTGGATTAAATGTATTAAAAATATTAAGTAAAAAGAAAAATTTTTTTAAGATTAATATTTTAACAGCTAATACAAACTACAAACTTATTTGTAAACAAATTAAAGAACTCAAACCAAAGACATTTATAGTTTATGATCGAACTACCTTTTTAAAAGTTTATAAAAAATTTAAAAATCATAAAGTAAAGATACTTAACAGTATTAATTCTAAAAAAAAAAAATTACATAAGTCAGATATTTCTGTAGCAGCTATTCCCGGAATAGCAGGTTTATATCCCACTATAGAGATTGTAAAAAATAGCAAAAAAGTTCTTATAGCAAACAAAGAATCCATTGTTTGTGGTTGGGATTTGATTAAAAATTCTGCTTATAAAAACAATACCAAGATTGTACCTGTAGACTCAGAACACTTTTCAATAATGCAATTATTAGATAATGAAAAACTGCATGATATTAAAAAGATTTACTTAACTGCTTCAGGCGGACCTTTCTTAAATTATAGTATGTCTCAATTAAAAAAAGTTAAACCAATTCATGCTATAAAACATCCTAAATGGAAAATGGGAAAAAAAATCTCAATAGACTCTGCTACTCTAATGAACAAAATGCTTGAAATAGTTGAGGCAAATAAACTTTTTTTAGTTGATCTTAAAAAAATTGATATTGTTATTCATCCTGAGTCACTTGTGCATGCTATAATTGAACTAAAAAATGGACTTTTTAAATTAATTTATCATGAGACGACAATGTTGATACCTTTAGCTAATGCAATATTTGATAATAAAATTAATATATCAGACATTATAAAACCTAAACTGAACAAAAAAAAATTAATTTTTTTTAAAAATTTAAATTTTATTGATATCGATAAAAACAAATTTCCAATTATTAAACTTAAAAAAAGGCTAAATGAGTATCATTCCACACCAATAATTATCAATGCGGCTAATGAAATATTAGTTGATCAATTTTTAAAGAAAAAAATAAGCTTTATCTCCTTTTCTGGCCTTTTATTTAAG
>MDSV01049413.1_pt1 | contig 28687 bp, 25 predicted proteins | sample 810851 | NCBI WGS metagenome assembly MDSV01 (sample SAMN05326640, study PRJNA326480) | marine metagenome | isolation source: seawater | place: Atlantic Ocean: North East | collected 2012 | reverse complement strand
GGTGGCGGTTTTGAATGCCAGAGCCAAAGAATGAACGAATTCTATTGCCAAGCTTCAATGGCTTGGAAATAATCGAGAGACGAGGAGAAAAATCAGTTTGCTTCATCTCTGCATTCACGAGCCTGAAAATTTTCGGCCTCGATTAAGTTAAGCAGAACACCTATTGAAGAGGAATCACAATGGCACTAATTAGTTTACGTCAGCTCCTGGATCACGCGGCGGAACACGAATATGGGGTTCCTGCCTTCAACGTGAACAACCTCGAACAAGTGCGCGCCATCATGGAGGCTGCACACGAAGTGAATAGTCCTGTCATCCTGCAGGCATCGGCAGGCGCAAGAAAGTATGCTGGTTCGACTTTCCTTAAACACCTTATTGAAGCAGCCATTGAGGAATTTCCGCACATTCCAATTGTGATGCATCAGGATCATGGTGTGTCACCCGCTGTTTGCCAGCGCTCAATTCAACTTGGATTCTCATCGGTGATGATGGACGGTTCTCTTGCTGAAGATGGTAAGACCCCGACTGATTTTGATTACAACGTGCGCGTCACCAAACAGACTGTTGATATGGCCCATGCCTGTGGTGTGTCGGTGGAAGGCGAGATTGGCTGTCTCGGTTCTCTGGAGACTGGCATGGCTGGTGAAGAAGATGGTATTGGTGCCGAGGGCAAATTGTCCATGGACCAATTGCTTACTGACCCGCAGGAAGCCTCCGACTTTGTTGACGCGACCGGCGTTGATGCCCTGGCCATTGCCGTGGGTACCAGCCATGGTGCCTACAAGTTCAGCAGGCCACCCACGGGCGACATTCTAGCCATTGAGCGCATCAAGGCCATTCACGACAAGATTCCAAACACGCACCTGGTGATGCACGGGTCATCTTCTGTGCCCCAGGAATGGCTGGCGATCATTAACGAATTCGGCGGTGAAATTCCTGAGACCTATGGTGTTCCTGTAGAGGAAATCCAGGAGGGTATTCGCCACGGCGTGCGGAAGGTTAATATCGACACCGACCTGCGCCTGGCGTCTACCGGCGCGGTTCGTCGATTTCTCGCGAACAATGCTTCAGAATTTGACCCCCGAAAGTTCCTGATACCAACCATTGAAGCGATGAAGGACATTGTGAAGGCGCGACTGGAAGCTTTTGGTACTGCCGGGCAGATTGCCAACATCAAAAAGGTTTATAGCCTGGAAGAAATGTACCAGCGCTACGAGGATGCTGGCTAGGACAGCAGTCGGAATCAAGGGCAGGCAGAAACACAGTGTTTACCCGGCAAGAGGCCGAACGCCTGCGGGAGCAGCTTACGCCGCTTGATTTCGAGCACGCCGCGCCGGAGAGCGAATTACTGACGCGCTATCGGCGCCACTATGGTATCGATGGTGAAAGCCTCGGCCTGGAATTTACCCATCACATTGGCGTAATTTCAAGCAACGAGTACACCGTGGTTTGCCAGTATTTCTGCCTCCCTCAGGTGGAGTCTGGCACCGCGTTTTTATTGCACGGCTACTATGATCACGTCGGGCTATTCCGTCACCTCATTCAATACTGCCTTGGTTGCCGAATATCCGTGGTGATTTTCGATTTTCCGGGCCATGGGCTGTCTTCGGGAAAGCCGGCGAGCATCGGCTCATTTCAGGAGTATTGCGAAGCGTTTACAGATTGTCTGGGTGCTGCGAGAAGCGCTGCGCTTCCCCGCCCCTGGGTAGCTGTTGGGCAAAGCACGGGATCTGCGGTGTTAATGGATAGTTTTCAGCACCATAAGCTACAAAGCATTGCCAACTTTGAGCAATCTATCCTGTTGTGCCCTTTGCTATATCCTGTTGGCTGGTCACTGAGCCGCTTTGTATTCTACCTGACCCGTTTGTTTTTGCCGGGAATCAGGCGGAGCTTTGCGCGCAACAGTCACGATAAAGACTTTCTGGCCTTCCTGAGAAATTCTGATGAGCTACAGAGTAAGACTTTGCCCACCGCTTGGGTTGCTGCGATGGCGGAGTATCAGAAGCGCTTTTTAAAAGCGGACAGTCATGCATCAGCACTGCATATTATTCAGGGGACTGACGATAATACGGTTGATTGGAAGAAAAACCTGCCGCTAATTGCCCGTAAGTTTCCCGCAAGCAAAACATACTTCATTGAGGGTGCGAGGCACCACATGGTCAATGAGTCATTGGCTTATCGTGACAAGGTATTCGCAAAGTTGGGCGAGCTTATCGGTAGAAGTGATACTGCTGACACAATAGACTAGAACAGTACGCGGCAGCGAATGGTTCCGTTAACCTGGTTGAGTCGCTGTAAGGCGATTTCACTGTACTGCTCGTGAATATCCATAACCACGTAGCCCACTTTGTCATTGGTTTGCAGGTACTGGGAAGTAATATTGATACCTGTCTCAGAGAACACATTGTTTATCTGGGATAAAACTCCAGGCACATTTTCATGGATATGCAAAAGCCGGTGATGGCCAGGGTGGGCGGGTAGTGAAACTTCGGGAAAGTTCACTGAGGTGAAACTGGAACCGTTGTCGCTATACTTCACCAGCTTCTCGCTCACTTCGATACCGATGTTTTCTTGCGCCTCCATGGTGCTGCCGCCGACATGTGGTGTGATAATGCAATTATCGAATTCACGCAGCGGTGACAGAAATTCCTCATCATTGGATTTTGGTTCGGATGGGAATACATCGATAGCAGCACCGGCAATGGTTTTACTCGCCAGAGCCTGAGCCAGGGCGTCGATGTCGACTACGGTACCGCGTGATGCGTTTATCAGGATGGCGGAGTCTTTCATCTCAGCCAGTTCGGCTGCACCGATGAGATCTCGCGTTTCCGTGGTTTCGGGGACGTGCAGACTAACGACATCGCACTTGTTCAGTAGCTCCTGCAGAGAGCCAAGCTGCCTGGCATTACCCAGTGGCAGTTTGGTCACCACGTCATACAGGTAGGCTTCCATGCCCATGGATTCAGCCAGTACGCTGAGCTGAGAGCCAATATTGCCGTAACCAACAATCCCCAGCTTCTTGCCGCGGGTTTCAAAAGAACCCTTGGCGGCTTTTTGCCAGATCCCCCGGTGTAGCAGTGCGTTCTTTTCCGGAATGCCTCGAAGCAGCAGGATGGCCTGGCCAATGACAAGTTCTGCGACGCTGCGCGTATTTGAAAAGGGTGCATTGAACACGGGAATGCCGCGACGCAGGGCCGCATCCAGGTTGACCTGGTTTGTGCCAATGCAGAAACAACCCACGGCCAGCAGCTTTTTGGCCGCAGCAAATACTGACTCGGTCAGCTGCGAGCGGGAACGAATACCGACGAAATGGACATTGGCAATTCGCTCTTTTAGCTCGCCTTCGCCAAGGGAGGTTTTCAGATACTCGACGTTCTCATAGCCCGCGCGGCGCAGGGTATCCAGCGCACTCTGATGCACTGCTTCAAGCAGCAAGAATTTGATTTTGCTTTTTTCAAGGGAAGTGGATTGTGAATCTGACATCGCGAGTTTTTGAATCGGGAATATTTGTGTGAGGGTCGGCTGCTTAGGGCGCGTATGTTAACATAAAGTGCTTTTTGAGTGGCCCAATTTTACCCGACGCGTTTCAACGCAGACGGGAACGGGCTTCGGCTGCAAACTGAATCCCGGCGCTTTGAGATTCCCAGACCACCTTTTAGAAACAGACCCAGAAAAAGACCCTGACAATGAGTACTGAAATAGAAGCCTTGATCCCGGCGCTAAGCGATATCGTGGGCGCCGATTGGGTCAAGACTGAAGCAAGTGATCTAGAGACCTACGGCAGCGACTGGACCAAACAGTTTCCCGTCAACCCGGCCCTGGTGGTGATGCCAAAGACCGTGGCGCAAGTGCAGGCGGTGGTGCGGCTGGCGAACGAGATGGCGTTCAAACTGGTGCCTTCAGGCGGCAGAACCGGCTTGAGCGGAGGTGCAGTCGCGTCTCACGGGGAAGTCGTGCTGGTTCTGGATCGGATGAACCAGATTCTGGGATTCGACGCAGCCGATCGACAAGTAAGCTGCGAGGCAGGCGTGGTCACTGAGCAACTGCAGCAGTTCGCAGTCGAACAGGGCCTGTTTTACCCGGTAGATTTTTCGTCATCAGGTTCCAGCCAGCTGGGGGGAAATGTTGCCACTAATGCCGGCGGCATCAAGGTCATTCGCTATGGGCTGACTCGTAACTGGGTAACCGGTATGAAGGTTGTTACTGGCAAGGGCGATTTGCTCGACCTGAATCGCGGCCTCAGCAAGAACGCCACTGGCTATGACTTGCGCCACCTGTTTATTGGCTCAGAGGGTACGCTGGGAGTAATCGTTGAACTCACTATGGCGTTGACTGCACCGCCTTGCGACCCGACCGTGCTGGTGCTCGGTGTGGAAGACATGACCTCTACCATGCCGGTCCTGGAAGCATTTCAAAATCGTTTACCCATCACGGCATTCGAATTTTTTTCCGAGCAGGCCCTGCAGCATGTGATTGCGGAGAAGGGTCTGGCAAGGCCATTTGAGGGCCAGTCCAATTTCTATGCGCTGATCGAGTTTGAGCAGCGTGCAGATCAGGATCTTGAGACGGCGATGGAGCTGTTCGAACACTGTTTGGAGCAGGGCTGGATTGTCGATGGCACGATTAGTCAGAGCCTGACTCAAGCTGAAAACCTGTGGCGTCTGCGGGAGGACATCTCCGAAACCATCGCACAGTTTACGCCATACAAGAATGATATCGCTGTCCGCGTATCTGCAGTGCCGCAGTTTCTTAACGATGTGGACAAGCTGGTGCGGGCGGAATACCCGGAATTTGAAATCATCTGGTTCGGACATATTGGTGATGGCAATGTTCACCTGAATATATTGAAACCGACTGGGTTGGAACCGCAGGAATTTTTTGACAAGTGCGGTGCGGTGTCCAGTCAGGTTTTTTCCATCGTACAACAACATGGCGGCAGCATCTCAGCGGAACACGGTGTGGGTCTGCTCAAGAAACCCTACCTGAAGTATTCGAGAGACGAACAAGAAATCGAATACATGAGAGTGATCAAGCAGGCTTTTGATCCCAACAATGTCCTTAATCCAGGCAAGGTTTTCGATTTGTAACCTCTGCATGTGCACTGGCACAGAAGCACTGAGTGGCTGAACTGACGGAAGGCAATAAATAGAGAGTACCGCAGCAGGATTTTTCTGAATGGCCAAAAAATTGTCACAAATTCATTCTAAATAGGCATTCCATCTACAGAGCATAGGGCGTACACTCGAGACACCAGGGTATTAACTGGTGCGAGTTAGTGCGCAAGCACAATCTGTTTTTTTGATTTTTTAGCAAGAGATAAGTATGTCAGATACAGTTGAGGGTACCGTTAAGTGGTTTAACGACGAGAAAGGATTTGGTTTCATTGAACAGGAAGGTGGTAAAGATGTCTTTGTACACTTTAGCGCTATCAATGGTTCAGGAAGAAGAACACTGCACGAAGGGCAAAAAGTGACCATGGAGGTTACCCAAGGCCAGAAAGGCCCCCAGGCGGAAAACGTAAATCCGTTGTAATCGATAAGATTCTTCGCATGAGTCCGCAAGCTGCCAGAGATTCATAAGAGGTTATTAATAAGCAACGATCCCAGACCTGAAAAGGCTGTGACTGCTGTCTCTCTGTTATCTCTCCGCTTGAAATATCCCGTCGCGCTTCTGGAACAGTAGTCCTGAGGCGCTAACGGGATTTTATTGTCTCCACTCCGCTGTTGGTACTCAGCAGCAGCACGTCAGCGCCGCGCTCGGCAAAAAGTCCATTGGTCACAACACCGGTTATCTGGTTCAGATCGTGCTCAAGTTTGCGCGGATCCATGATTTTCATGTGGTAGACGTCGAGAACGTGGTTACCGTTATCGGTAACGCAGCCCTCGCGGTAGACCGGGTCACCGCCAAGCGTAACGATTTTCCTGGCGACGTAACTTCTGGCCATGGGAATGACCTCCACCGGTAGTGGAAACTCACCGAGAATTTTCACCTGCTTTGATTCATCTGCAATGCAGACGAACTCTTTCGATGCTGCGGCAATGATTTTCTCGCGAGTCAAAGCTGCGCCGCCACCCTTTATAAGTTGCAGGTAGGGATTGCACTCATCAGCGCCGTCTACGTAGATTTCAATCGGCCCAGCGCTATTGAGATCGTAGACTGGAATGTTATGGGACTTCAGGCGCTGGGCTGTTTCTTCGGAACTGGCGACTGCGCCATATAGCTCGTGCCCAATGCTTGCCAACTCGTCAATAAAAAAATTCGCGGTGGAACCAGTTCCCACGCCGATTACCATTTTGTCTTCCAGTTTACTTTCAACATAGTCAAAAGCCGCTTTGGCGACGGCTCGCTTTAGTTCATCTTGTGTCATGACGGTCTCTGCTTGAGTAATACCTGAGTGGATTGTGCGAGGTGTTCTCCCATGCTCACAGGAGAATCGGCCTGCAGTGCTGAGTCGAGAATAACGGCGTTTGGCTCAAACAGCACAATCGCAGTTGATCCCAATTTAAATCTGCCCATCTCTGCACCTTTAGCCAATTCAATCGGCGGCGAATGCTGACTGAAGTCGGTAAGTTTGCGCGCCTTGTTAGGGCCCGGGCATATCTGTCCAGACCAAACTGTTTCGATACCGGCAACTATCATCGCCCCAACCAGCACCAGACCCATCAGGCCGTTTGCTGTTTCAAATAGACAGACCAGGCGCTCATTACGTGCGAATAAATCTGGCACTGAATCTGCGGTGTTGCGATTCACTGAGAATAGCTTGCCAGGCACATAAATAGTACGCAGCAGTTTACCCGCTGTCGGCATATGGACACGGTGGTAATCCCTCGGCGACAAATAAACGGTGGCAAAGGAACCGCCTGTAAAACTGTCAGCAAGCTCCGGGTCGCTGAGTAATTGGCCAACCGTATAGTCTCGACCCTTGGCCTGCAGAATTCGATCTTCCTCGATCGCGCCGAGTTCGCTAATGGTGCCATCAGCAGGGCAGACTATTGCGCCTGGCAAGTCGTTAATGGGCCGCGCCGTCGGCTTCAATGCACGGGTGAAGAAAGCATTGAAACTCTCGAAGGCCTCGGGGTCTTCATTCTCAGCATCGCTCAAATCCACCTGATAGCGGCTAATGAACAAGCTGATCAGTAAATTCTTGGAAAAGCGCCCCTCGGCAAATTTGCCCGTCAAGCGCGACAGGGCATGATGCGGTAGCAAGTACTGTAGAAATATAAACAGTCGCGACACGTTAGTTCCTACACCACCCAGGCGGCAGTGTTGAAGTCTCCAAAATGGGATCGATCAGTGCTAGTGAGTACTCGCCTATAAGTAACAGGATCTGATTACTTCGATATTCTACTCTGCCACGGCAGCCTACCGATAGCCGATTCCTGTGCTGAAAATCAACAGGCAGAGTTAACCCACTGCGCCGGGCAATGGTATGATGATCTCTCGCTCTGCTACTGAAGAGAATTGTTCATGATTGCCATCAACCCGGACCGGGTCGACCATTGCTAGCTGCGTTTCCGCCGCTGCCTCGTCACGTTGATATTGCCCGGTTTTCGCCGGGGCCTTCTGCCCCCTGTCAAACCATTTGCGTCTGTAGTTTCACTTAGTTGACGCAGGGGACAATCATGACAACTCAAACATCTAACCCTGTTACTCTCACCGGCCTCGGCTGGCAGCCATTTTTTCAACAACAGCTCACGCTCGATGAAATTGGCGTATTAACGCCATGCCGCGTGGTGGAGCAATATCGCAACGAAGTGGAACTGGCGGGTGAATCCGGCAAGCATCAGCTGGCGTTGCTCTCCTCGATGCCGCAAATGGTTGTGGGGGACTGGCTACTGCTGAACGCGGCGGGGGGCTTTGAGCGCCTGCTTGATCGCAGCACCTGTTTCCGTCGCATCGCTGCCGGGCATCAAAAGCAGGAGCAACTCATCGCGGCCAATGTCGATACCGCTTTCATCGTCTGCTCACTCAATGACGACTTTAATCTCAATCGACTCGAGAGATACCTCGCCATGGTTCACGATGCCGGGGCCGAGCCCGTGGTGGTGTTAAGCAAGAAGGACCTTGCTGAGAATGCTGACGAACTGGCGGCCCAGGTGCAGTCTCTCTCCGCCTTGCTGGCGGTGGTTGCGGTCAATGCGCTTGAGGAAACCACGAAGCAAGTCCTTATACCCTGGTGCCGGCCTGGTCAGACAATTGTGATGCTGGGTTCTTCAGGTGCTGGTAAATCAACACTCACCAACACACTCATGGGAGAACAGCGGCAGGCCACTGCAGAGATCCGCAGCGATGACAGCAAGGGCAGGCACACGACGACCGCGCGCTCCCTCTTCCCCATGGCTGGTGGCGCCATGCTGCTGGATACGCCGGGCATGCGCGAACTGCAGCTGGTGGACATGCAAGCCGGTGTGGCAACGACGTTTGCCGACATTGAAGAGCTAGCTACCCAGTGTCGCTTCAATGATTGCCAGCATCATTCTGAACCGGGTTGTGCGGTTCAGGCTGCCATAGCCGCCGATGAGCTGGACGAGAGGCGCTTGCTCAATTACGAGAAACTGATGCGAGAGCAGGCCATGAATGCTGCTACCATTGCCCAGAAAAGGGCCAGCGCCAAGAATCTCGGCAAATTCTATAAGAAGACGCTAGATCAATCTGTGCGTAATAAGCGCGGTGAGTGAAACGACGACTGACTAACAATGAGTGAGCAAGGGGTAAGTGCAGCGATCGTTTCGTGGTCGCTGCGTGGATTTGCTAGACTGAGATAAGCAAGAGACTGTTTAGGAATTAGACATGGATAAATCCCAAAATCTGATTTGGCTGGATCTGGAGATGACCGGCCTGGTCCCCGAAACAGATCGAATCATAGAAATCGCCACACTGATAACTGATTCAAATCTCAATATCCTGGCCGAAGGCCCGGTGTTGGCAGTGAAGCAGAGCGATGCGATGCTGGAAGGCATGGATGAGTGGAACCAAAAACACCACGGTGCATCCGGGCTGATTGATCGCGTAAAGGCGAGCACGTTTGATGAGGCTGAAGTGCAGCGGCAAACGCTTGAATTTCTGACTCAGTATTCAGAGAAGAATGCGTCTCCCATGTGCGGTAACAGCATCTGTCAGGATCGACGCTTTCTTGCTAACTACATGCCGGAGCTTGAGGCTTTCTTTCATTACCGTAACCTCGATGTCAGCACTCTGAAGGAACTGGTTAAACGCTGGAAGCCAGGAATCCAAAACGGATTGACCAAGCAGGGAACCCACCAGGCCATGGAAGATATCAAGGATTCGGTCAATGAGTTGATTTACTACCGCGAGCACTTTATTGCGCGCTAGATCTTCCATGCTGTCCTAGCGCCCACTCAATGTGCTCCCTGACCATCGGCGGGGCGTTGCTGCGCCTGGCTTCCAGCGCGGCGATAAGCGCCGCAGACGAATCCGCGTTCCCCAATCCCACCGCCAGATTTCGCAGCCAGCAGGCATAGCCAATTCGGCGTATGGGAGACCCGGCTGTGCGTTCCAGGAATTCCTGCTCTGTCCAATTGAACAGATCCACGAGGGCGGCGTCATCCAGGCCATGACGCGGTGAGAAGTCGGATTCATCACTGGGTTGGGTGAACTTGTTCCATGGGCACACTAACTGACAGTCATCGCAGCCGAACACACGGTTGCCCATAGCCTTGCGAAACTCAAGTGGGATGCTATTGCGCAACTCGATAGTAAGATAAGAAATACAGCGCGTCGCATCCATCTTGTTTGGTCCAAGGAATGCGTTGGTTGGACAAACATCGAGGCAGGCTCTACAGCTGCCGCAATGATCGGAAGCCTGCTCATCTATGGGTAAGGCCAGGTCAGTAAATAGCTCACCAAGAAAAAACCAGGAGCCGGCCTGTTTGTTTATCAGCATGGTATTCTTGCCAATCCAGCCCAGGCCTGACTTTTCCGCAAACGCCCTCTCTAAAACCGGCGCGCTATCAACAAAAGCCCGGTAACCAAACTCACCGATTTCCGATTGTATTTTTTCGGCCAGTCGCTGCAGACGCTTTCGCATCAGTTTGTGGTAGTCCCGACCCCTTGCATAGCGTGCAATATACGCGGTATCGCGATCTTCCATTGGCGCAAGGGAGTTGCTCTTGTCTTTCGCATAGTCCATGCGCACTGAAATAACTCGGGCTGTGCCCTCGACGAGTTTTTCCGGGAAAAATCTTTTGTCCTGATTTTCCGCCATGTACTGCATTTCGCCGTGGCAGCCTTCCTCTATCCACCGTTGGTAACTTGACCGGTAGTGAGACAAATCTATGTCGGTAATCGCCACCTGCTGAAAACCCAGTTCAGCACCCCAGTCCTTTATGGCGCTGGCGAGACTGTGTAGTTCGATATCCGACATGGGGTTTACAGGGCGCAGAGAATTTCAGCCGCGCGTTCCAGCGTGCTGTCATCTTTGCAAAAACAGAAGCGGATAATCCGGGAGTCCGGTGCCTGCCTGTAGAAGGGAGCAAGGGGAATAGCTGCTACCCCTTTGTCCCTGGTTAGTTCTGCAACGAAGTCCATGTCGGGCTGATCACTGATCTCGCTATAGTCTACCAATTGGAAATAGGTACCCTTTGATGGGGTAAACCTGAAGCGGGAGTCCTGAATCAGACGGCAGAAATCATCCCTCTTGGCCTGATAGAAATCAGAGAGCTCGGTGGCATGTTGCGGACACTCCGCCATAAAATCAGCAATTGCGTATTGCAGAAAGCTGGTGGTGGTGAAGGTGACAAACTGGTGAATCTTCCTGAACTCCACCATTAGCTCCGGTCTCGCCACACAGTACGCCAACTTCCAGCCGGTGGCGTGATAGGTTTTCCCGAAAGAGAATACAGCAAAGCTTCTCTCCTTGAGCGAAGGGTGGCTCAGAACGCTGACGTGTTTCTCACCATCAAACACCATGTGCTCATACACTTCGTCGGAGAGGATCAGGATATCAGTCTCAGCCACCAGCTCTGCCAGGGCATCGAGGTCACTTCTGTTGAGTGTCACGCCGCAGGGATTATGGGGTGTGTTGATGATGATGAGCCGGGTTCTGGAGGTGATCGCGTCAGCCGCGCGATTCCAATCGATGCCGTAGTCAGAGAGCCTGAGCGGGAGACGCACAGGAATGCCACCAGCCATGAGTATTGCAGGTTCGTATGAATCATAGGCAGGATCGAAAATAATGACCTCATCGCCCTGATGCACAGTGGCCTGTACCGCGTCGAATAGTGCTTCGGTCGCCCCCGAGGTCACGGTGACCTCGGTTTCGGGGTTGGCATCAAAGCCGTACAGCGAATTGATCTTGTTGCTGATCTCCTGGCGTAGTAAGGGGATACCAGCCATCGGGGGATACTGGTTCTTCTTGTCGTTGATATAGAAGGCGACGAGCTCTTTCAAACGATCTGGACAGTCGAAATCCGGGAAGCCCTGGGATAGATTGATAGACCCATAGTCCTGGGCCATTTTTGACATGACTGTAAAAATAGTGGTCCCAACATCTGGCAATTTACTTTGCAAATTGATTCCCCTTAGGTGAATGCTCTCTGGTGAGCTGAGAATATAAGGACTGAGCTGGGGCCTATTCTACCTGAATATTGCTACTCAGCAGCATTCACTATGCGTGTTATAGTTTCTTGCAGCAAAAGTACTGTTCGTAGCGAACAAATCAAACAACTTTTAATGAAAACTATAGGTGTACGATGTTAATTGAACAGGACCTGCATGATGCTGCGCAGGTCGGCGAAAAGGCCACTCCGTCTAATTCGACAGCAGGGTCCTTGCCGCTGCTAAATTTGAACGCCGGCCGCGCGGCGGTGCTGGCATACTTTGAAAACACCTGGGCACTGACTGAGCAACTGTTCTCGAGTCTGGCCAGTGATGAGGCCTACTACGCGCGCCCTTATCATAAAACCCGCCATCCCCTGATTTTTTACTATGTCCATCCAGTGTGCTTTTACGTCAACAAGATGCTGGTTAGTGGGCTCATAGACAAACCGGTTAACAAGGAATTTGAGCTGTTGTTTGAGACCGGTGTCGATGAAATGAACTGGGACGATCTCCATGACGGCGAGCAGGATATATGGCCAGAGTTGGATGCTGTGCGCGAATATCGCGCGCAGGTTTATGAGCTGGTTAAAGAAGTCATCCAGACCCATCCAGCACTGGATAAACCTATCACCATGGCATCACCCGCCTGGTCCCTGGCCATGTCTTTCGAACACGAGCGCATTCATCTGGAGACCTCCTCAGTCCTGATTCGGGAGCTGCCGCTGGAATACGTTACACAGCCAGACAGCTGGCCGGACTGGCTTACTGCACCCGCCGGGCAGAATTACGATCCGAAACAGGGCGAGCACTACCCCAGCAATGAAATGTTGGAAGTTGATTCAACGCGCGTTGCCCTGGGCAAACCCAATGCCTGGCCGACTTTCGGTTGGGATAACGAGTACGGCAAGGATCAGCGTGAGGTCAGCGGCTTCAAGGCCAGTAAATACCTGATTAGCAACGGCGAATTTTTTCAGTTCGTTCAGGCCGGTGGCTATGAACAGCGCCGTTATTGGTCGGAATCTGGCTGGGGCTGGAGACAGTTTCGCAATGTGAAGTGGCCCACGTTCTGGGTTCAGGATGGCCCCGCTGGCTCTCATCGCTACAAGCTGCGCACCACGTTCAGTGAAATACCCATGCAGTGGAGCTGGCCTGCGGTTGTAAATTTCTACGAGGCGAAAGCCTATTGTGCCTGGCTTAGTGAACGGGAAGATAGCAGCGTGCCTTATCGACTGTTAGCGGAAAGTGAGCACCTTGCAATACGCGACCCGGCGTTGAGCGCGGCAATCGACTGGGAGCCTGGTTCTCAGGAACAGCTAGGATTGGATAGCGTGATGCACAGCAGTCCCGATAGACCAGCTAATCACAATCTTCGCTTTGGCAGTGAGGGTGCCGTGAATGCACTCACGTCCAATGCCTTGGGGTTTCATGACAGTTTTGGCAACGTCTGGCAGTGGTGTGAGGATCCATTCCATCCCTTGCCCGATTTCAAGATCCATCCGTATTACACCGATTTCAGTGCGCCTTGTTTCGATGGTGAGCATCAGATGATTCTTGGGGGCTCCTTCATTAGCACGGGCGATGAAGCGAGTATCTGGTCGCGTTTCCATTTTCGACCTCACTTTTTTCAGCACGCGGGTTTCCGGCTTGTACTGGATTCTGATGCAGCGGAAAAGAAAGGCGACAAGTATGATACTGATGAAGTAGTTAACCAGTATTTGCTGTTCCACTGGGGTGAAGAGTCTGATCAGTTCGACCAATCTCTGGCGTCACGAATTCAAGTACCCAGGGTAACGAACCTGATTACCCGCACAGTGGAATTGATGAACCAATTCAGCACTGGTAAAAACAGTGCGCTTGATCTTGGTTGTGCAGTGGGCCGCTCTACATTTGAGCTGGCCAGGGAATTCGGCTCGGTGATGGGTCTGGATTACAGCGACGCTTTCATTGATGCGGCTGAGCACCTGCGAACTGCAAAGTCGCTAAGCTATCAGCGCTGGGAAACAGGCCGTCACAACACGCAGTTAACAGCAGAAGTGGACCCGGCAATAGACTGCAATCAGCTTGGCTTTGTACAGGGAGACGCAGCCAATCTCGATGCTGTGCCGCTACTTCAGAATAATGAGCCCTACGATGCGATTCTGCTCAGTAATCTCATGTGTCGCTTGTCAGAGCCAGAGTATTGCCTGAAGCAATTCACGGAATCAAACCGTTACCTGCAGCAAGGTGGCATATTGGTTATTTCTTCCCCCAATACCTGGATGGCGCCGTACACTAATCCCGATAGCTTTCTTGATGGAGCCGACAGCGAAGCAACGCTTGCGGCGCTGGGGGAATGCTTGCCGGGATTCGAACGCCTGCACGAAGAAGATCTGCCATTCATGATCAGGGAGCATCGGCGCAAATATGAATACATCGTTGCCCAAGTCTCAGTCTGGCGGAAGTTGTGAGCTGCCACGAGCGGCGCCCTGAAAACGCGCCGTGAGCGAAATCAGTACGAATAAAAAAAGGGCCGCATAGCGGCCCTTTTTTATTGCAGAGTGATCGCAGTTTATCCTTCTCCCTGCAGCCATTCATTCAATTGAATGATGTCTTCAGGTGTAAGGATGCCAGCGACCTGCTTGAGTACCAGTGTATCGAGGACATAGTCAAAGCGGGCGTCAGCGTACTGGCGCAGAGCGCGGAAGAGATTTTCACGGGCCCTCAGCACTTCTACGATGTTACGTGTACCAACCTCGGCACCAAGCTCCGTCGCATCAAGCGCAAGCTGAGCCGAGTTGATTGATTGCTGGCGCTGGTCAATAACAAGGACGTCGGTGTTTACCCGACGGTAGGCATTTCGAATACTCTGAGTCAGCTGGCGTTTGGTCAGTTCCAGCGATTCCTGTGCAGCAACCACATTCTGCTCAGCCTGACGTCGACGTGCACTGACGGCGCCGCCGCTATAAAGAGGAATACTGACACTCAGTGCCAGGGAGGTGCGATCGAATGCACCGCCGCCAATCACAATACCCTGACTCACGATAGGGGCCGTCACGTTGTGGCCATACACTCCGGCGATATCCACGGTTGGCAGATGATCTGACTTGCGCGCCCGCAGCGTTTTGCGCGAGGCATCAAGGTTGTACCTGGCTGCCGCGATGGCAAGGCTATTGTCTTCAGCTTGATCTTCCCAGGCGATCAGTGAGCCATCGACCTCCAGGATTGGGAAATCGGCTCGGAGCTCATCGATATCACCATGGGGCTGACCGGTGATTGCTTCCAGCGCTTCAAAGCGGGAACGCAGGAGGTCACGCTGAAGTATTGTAGTGTTACGGGCCAGGTCATAGGCAGCCTGGCTGTCGAACACGTCAGTAATCGCGACCAGACCTACTTCTTCTCGCTGTCTGGTCTGCTCAAGCGAGCGCAGCGCCGCTTCTTCTTCCTGAAGATTGGTTTCCAGCAGTTCCTGGGCGCGCAGCACATCGAAATAAGCCATGGCGACGCGCATGATCAGGTCCTGTTCCTGGGCCGCGAGGTTTACTGCGGCCGCGCGGTCACTGGCCCTGGCGCTTTGGAAGGTATACCAGTTGGATAGGTTGATCACACTCTGGTTCAGGTTTAGACCCCAGCCGTGGTTGTTCAAACCATTAGCGTAGCTATGTGCAGGCTGGACCAGGGTGCTTACTGTTTCACCGGTTACCGGATTCGTTATGTCCCTGAAAACATCATCCGCAGGACCAGAGGTCACCCGTGAGGTACTGCCGCCAACGCCCAAACTGGGAAGCAAGGCCGAGCGGCTCTGGTTCAGGTTCTCTCGATTAGCGCGATAGACTGCTTCGGCTTGCCTCAGAGTAGGGTCATTTTCGAGGGCGAGTTCGAGGATCGTGTAGAGATCCTGCCCGTAACTGGCTGAACAGAAGAGGCTGCCCAGGAGTAAAAGTCCTAAGTATTTCGATAGTCGTCTCATAATTACTGACCTTGATGCGTGTGAATCCCGTGACTGGCGTCAATGCGGGTAAAACCGAAATTATTGGATTTCAGGTGGTGGAGATGAGCAAGCGCGCATTCTACACAGTGTAACCAAAAGTGACAATTTTAACCCCAGCGATGCGACAGGCTGTTCTTCATTCACTATTAGACGCTGGAGAGCTCAGCCGGTTACATTGGTCTTGGCGGCTTCTGGCCAGCGTATTACTTTGCGAGTGTTTTGGGGCATAATGATCTCAGCCTAGATACCGCCAGCGAGTCTGCTCTGGTTCGCTGATAGACCGAATGCTTTACATCCTAAAACACACGCCAGGAAGCCGAAAACAGTGACCGTTAGTCTCGCTTTCGCTGGCACCACAGGACCCTCGAATGAACGCAGAATCTGAACACCTACTGGAAAAAATCAGCAAGCTGGATACCAGCGGACAGCAGCACTACCCAAATTCTCGCAAGATATACGTACAGGGCAGTAGATCCGATCTTAAGGTCCCGATGCGAGAAATCAGCCTGACTGCCACTGAGACTGAAACAGGCCTCGAAGAGAATCCACCGATTCGAGTTTATGATACGTCTGGTATCTATTCAGATACGGAGTCGGTGATTGACCTGCGCAAGGGCCTGCCGCCAATTCGCCAGCCCTGGATCGAGGAAAGAAATGATACCGAACAGCTGGCAGGCGCCAGCTCCACATTTGGCCAGGCCAGGCAGCAGGATCTGAATACAGCGCACCTGCGCTTTGAACATATTCACGCGCCTCGCAGGGCCAGATCGGGCGCTAATGTGACGCAGTTGCACTACGCTCGCCAGGGCATCATCACGCCTGAGATGGAATATATTGCCATTCGCGAGAACATTGTCCGGGCCCAACTGCGTGAGCAGGAGCAGCCTCTCCATCAGCATAGCGGCGAATCGTTTGCTGCCCAGATTCCTGATGAGATTACCCCTGAGTTTGTGCGCGACGAAGTAGCGCGCGGGCGAGCAATCATCCCTGCCAATATCAACCATCCCGAAATTGAGCCCATGATCATCGGGCGTAACTTCCTGGTAAAGGTGAATGCCAATATTGGAAATTCTGCCGTGACTTCTTCGATTGAAGAAGAGGTAGAGAAGCTGACATGGTCAGCACTCTGGGGCGCGGACACGGTGATGGATCTGTCTACCGGCAAGAATATCCATGAAACCAGGGAGTGGATTATTCGTAACTCCATGGTGCCGATCGGAACTGTGCCAATTTATCAGGCGCTGGAGAAGGTAGATGGCGTTGCCGAGGATCTTAGCTGGGAAATTTATCGCGATACCTTGATTGAGCAGGCCGAGCAGGGTGTGGACTACTTTACAATTCATGCTGGCGTGCTGTTACGCTATGTGCCGCTGACCGCCAAGCGCGTAACCGGCATTGTGTCGCGCGGTGGATCCATCATGGCCAAGTGGTGCCTGTCTCATCACAAGGAAAATTTCCTTTATACCCATTTTGAAGACATCTGCGAGATCATGAAGGCTTATGACGTCTCCTTTTCACTGGGTGATGGGCTGCGGCCAGGATCGGTTGCTGATGCCAACGATGCAGCGCAGTTTGGTGAATTGGAAACCCTGGGTGAACTCACCAAGATTGCCTTGCGCCATGATGTGCAAACCATGATTGAAGGTCCAGGCCATGTGCCCATGCACATGATTAAGGAAAACATGGAGAAACAGTTAGAAGTGTGCGATGAGGCACCTTTCTATACATTGGGTCCGCTCACAACTGATATCGCGCCCGGATATGATCACATCACCTCTGGCATCGGCGCCGCCATGATAGGATGGTTCGGATGCGCCATGCTGTGCTATGTCACGCCAAAAGAACACCTCGGATTGCCCAACAAGCAAGATGTCAAAGAAGGGCTGATGGCTTATAAGATTGCGGCCCACGCGGCAGATCTTGCAAAGGGTCATCCCGGTGCCCAGTTACGAGACAATGCCCTGTCTAAAGCGCGCTTCGAGTTTCGTTGGGAAGACCAGTTCAACCTTGGTCTTGATCCCACGACCGCGCGTGCATATCACGATGAGACTTTGCCAAAGCAGTCGGGCAAGGTCGCACACTTTTGTTCCATGTGCGGCCCCAAATTTTGCTCGATGAAAATCTCGCAGGAAGTACGTGAGTACGCCTCTGCCAACACTGAGGGTAACGTCGACAAGGCGATAGATGAAGGCATGGCGGCCATGGCCGAACAATATGAAAAGCAGGGGCGAAAACTCTATCGTAAGGTTTAGCAGCTGGAATTCAAAGCCTAAAAACTAATACTTGGAACCTACGGCCTAAAAAATAGTGCCTAGAGCATGTGATCCGACTGTATATAGTCTAGCATCGCCTGCAGACAGGACTCGGCAAGTTTGCCAGAGCGCTGTGGTGACCATCCGAACGTTGAATCGGGGGTTGCAGTGGTATCTTTGAACGGCATCTCCAGGGTCATCGCCAGGCAGTCATAGAGACTGGCAGTCTGGGCCGTGCTCATACTCAGGTTTGCTTCCCCGGGGCGCTTGGCTGGATATCCATGTTCGGTTTGAAAGTCCGGGTTGAGGTGCGCAAGCCGGTTGCGATAAAAATCCAGCTTGGCCTGGCGTGTAGACTCCCAGTTCGCTAAACCCTCAGTGCCTGCGATAAAACAGTAGGGCAGAGCCTCGTCGCCATGCACATCGAGGAAAAAATCTACCCCCGTCTCTGCCATTGCCTGCTTCGCCAGATGGACTTCAGGCGCTGAATCCATGGCTGGCTCTATCCATTCCCGATTCAGATTGCGCCCAGCGGCGTTAGTGCGCAAGTGTCCGCGGCGACTTCCATCCGGGTTCATATTAGGAATCAGGTTGATATCACAGCGCTCCAGCAATTGCTGGGTCAGCGGATCGTCGATATCCAACAGCATATCGATGCAGCCTTCCATCCACCATTCCGCCATGGTTTCCCCTGGGTGTTGGCGCGCAATAATCCAGCATTGTCTTCGTTCAGTTTTCCGGGTTTTGCCTACATCAAGGCTAAAGCGCAAGAGGTCCAGGTCCTGCCCATCCAGCGTCTGGCCGATGAGTCGATTGCTACAGTGCTCGGCAGATTGCGCCTTGGCGACGAGCCGATGATGTCTTTCCATGGCATAAGGCGCGAAATAGGCGAAGTACACCGAGTCCTGTTCCGGGCAAAATTCTATAGTAAGGCAGCCGTAATCCAGGCTGGTGTCGTGTCGGTACCAGTGTTTACGGTCATAGGAATAACAAACCCGGTAGTCTCTGAAGCCATTGGGATAGGCTGCCCCGTCAGCGTTAATAATTCGCATTACGCAGCTCTGCTGTCTGGCATCGCTGAGACGAAAATAAAACCACTGATAGAACGCTGAATGTTTGTCGGCGCGAATCTTCAGGCGAATATCATCGACAGACTCGCAGGACAGCACTTCGATGTTGCCCCCATCAAACCCCTGGCTAATCTTCATCGGGCTTCCTTTCAAGCTATGTTTAGCTCGTTTCATATCGCAAGGCGGTTATTATCCTCTAAATGTCTTTGCAATTCACATTCTGCTATCATTTCCGCCCTTTTTTGGGGTTAGGTTGGCAACTGTCTTAAAGCTTGCATGCCCTGTCGCCAGAAATGGGGATTTGTAGCAAATATTGCAGCAGCATCCCAAACCAGCAATACGCTAATCCAGCGATACAAAATTAAAGTACCGAGACCAGCAATGTCCGTAATGACCGATAATTTAAATGTCAAATCCAATGACGCGCTCATCACTCCGCAGCAACTCAAGGCTGAGCTCCCTCTCGCAGGAGCAGCACAGGAAACAGTGCAGCAGGCGCGACAAACAATCTTCGACATCCTGGACCGAAAAGACCCGCGCCTTTTTGTCGTGGTGGGTCCTTGTTCTATCCATGACCCTGAGGCCGCCCTCGACTATGCAGAGCGACTCAAGGCGTTAGCGCCAAAGATTGCGGATACGCTTTATATTGTCATGCGCGTCTATTTTGAGAAGCCGCGAACCTCTATCGGTTGGAAGGGCCTTATCAATGACCCGCATTTGGATGACTCGTTCAAGATCGAGGAAGGATTGCGTATAGGGCGCAAACTGCTGCTGGATATCTCCGAGAACGGACTACCCGCCTCCACCGAGGCACTAGATCCGATATCTCCACAATACCTGCAGGACCTTATTGCATGGTCTGCAATCGGGGCCCGCACTACCGAATCACAGACCCATAGGGAAATGTCCTCAGGGCTATCTTCGCCAGTGGGCTTTAAGAATGGTACTGACGGTGGTTTGATGGTAGCCATCAATGCCATGCAGTCGGTTTCCAGCCCCCACCGATTTCTCGGCATCAATGGTGAAGGGCAGGTGTCAGTGGTTACCACCAAGGGTAACTCCTATGCGCACGTAGTACTGCGTGGCGGCAGCAAGGGCCCGAATTACGACTCGGTGAATATTGCTCAATGTGAAAAAGCGCTTGAAGCTGGCGGCGTCAACAAAAACATCATGGTTGACTGCAGCCACGCCAATTCGAACAAGGATCCGGATGTGCAGCCTCTGGTATTAAAGGACATCACCCATCAGATACTTGAAGGCAACAAGTCGATTATCGGGGTCATGCTGGAAGGTAATATAAATCACGGCAGCCAATCTATCCCGGATGATCTGGGCCAGTTAAAGTACGGTGTGTCTGTGACAGATGCCTGTATGGATTGGGAAACTACTGAAGCAGCCCTGCTGGAAATGGCGGACAAGCTCCGATCAGTGTTACCCAAGCGCTAGAGCGGGCCGCATAAGCCAAACCAGGGCAAGCTAGAAGCCGGAGCCGGGTTGCGCAAGGAATTCGATTTCTTCCGCCGTAGATTCTCGACCCAGTAATGCATTGCGATGGGGATATCGCCCAAAGCGATCGATAATCTCTTTGTGCTTCAGCTCAAAATTGAAATTATCTTCCAGGCTAGGCTGATCAAATAAATAAAGTGCAATCTCGTGAATCTCGCGAGATTCGCTGTGCATGAACGGCATGTACAGGAAGGCCTTGTGGCCGATCTCCAATTCCTTATCCAGTTTTCTCCGAATCGCTTCTTGCGCCAATATCAGTGCCAGTGAGTCATAGGCGAATGCTTCTGCACTATCTCTGAACATATTTCTTGAGAACTGGTCCAGATCAATCACCTCAGCCAGCGCACCCAGGGGCTCTTCGCGCCAGGTATATAACAAACCTTGCTTGGCAAGTTCGTGGGTAGACCCGAAGCGATCGCGGATCAAAGCGTCAAACTTGGAATCCTTTTTAAAGCGTTGCTTGGGCTCGATTTCTTCAAACCAGAAGCGAAGGACTTCGAGGGCAGTCATGGGAAGTCAACTAAAGTAGCAGCAATGTCAGTTTATCGTCGCGACATCACTTTTGCTTTATACCCCCTGACGAAGGGCGCTGTATCCACCGTAAAAAAAGGGGCTCAGATGAGCCCCTTAGACAGGAAAGTAGCTTAGGTTTTGAGCTTAGGTTGTGAGCCAAGGTTGTTAATCAGGGTATGAACTATCAGGCGGAGTCGGCATAGGCAATCGCCAGGTTTTCCTTCTCGCGTCGACCCAGGGTTTTCCACTTCTGAACAAATGGATTATCCAGCAGAGTCTGCATATAGCTATCCGCATCTGCGCTTAGCTCGGCACCATAGGCCTCGAAACAGATAGCCACTGAAGCAAACATACAGTCGGCGATCGAGAACCTACCAAACAGGTAATTTCCGTTTTCACCAAAGCGCCTTCGGGTGCAGCTCCATATAGCGTCCATGCGAGCAATCTCGTCTTTGAGCGTATCAGAAGGAGACAGGCGATAGGAAGCCTTGCAGTTCATTGGCCATTCTTGCTTTAGCGTCGGAAATTCGGCGTGCATTTCGGCGCTAACAGACCGTGCACTAGCTTTACGTTTGGGGTTTACGGGCCACCCGGAACCGCCTAGAAACTCGTCTGAGATGTACTCACAAATAGCCAAGGAGTCCCAAACCGTAACTTCTTTATGTAAGAGAACTGGCACTTTTAAAGAAGGCGAATAAGGCCCAAGTTTCTCTGTGGTGTTGTCCTGGTAGAGTGAAATCTGAATTTCTTCAAACTCTACATCAAACATCTTAAGCAATAACCAGGGGCAAAGTGACCAAGATGAGTAGTTCTTATTGCCAATTACGAGTCTCACGTCTTTCATCATTATTTCAGTCTCCACTCTGTGCCTCTACCAGGCGGGGTTAGTCAGTCTTCTCTGGAATCTGTGAGCATTTGCTGACTGGTATCTGTCAGGCGAACAATCACACGTCGATCAAAAAAATCAGTTTCCACACTCTGGGTCGCATGCAGTGGTTGAGTCTCGCCGTGAGCTACCGTTGTGATGGTTGCGTCATCTACGCCGAGTCGCTCAATGAAGCTTTTAACGCTCGCAGTGCGTGCTTGCGATAGCCTGAGATTGGCGTCGGCATCTCCGTTACGGTCCGCGTATCCGGTAATTTCAATGGCACCGGTTGGCAGCTGCTGCGCCAGTTCGATCAAGTTACTGAGCTGGTCCTGGTAGTGGCCCTCGAGTGTGCTGGAGCCAGTGCGGAAGTGAATAGAAATTGCGGTGTTATCGAACAGACTGGAATCTGGGGCTGTGTTTAGAAAGGCCGGCAGGACTTGGACGGGTGCGGATTTGAGTCGGTCGAGTTCATCGAGGGCATGCTGTTTTTCTCGTTCAAGTCTGGCCAGCTGCTGGCGGGCTTCCTGGGCCTCGACCTTTGAGGTGACCCACTCAGCTTCCATGTCGCGATAGTCGCGTCTGGTAACCCAACCGTCTCCCACAAAGATTCCAAGGGCCGCGCCAATGATCGCGCCAGGGGGGCCACCAGCTGCGGCGCCAATTACCGCACCACTCATTAGGCCCACGGTTTCTTCAGTTTGCGGCGTGCTGTCAGAGCGATACTGCTCGTCTGCAAGGGCGTTGGCGGATAGGCTGCCGGCGAGGGCGAAGCTTGCGAAAAGCATTCCAATTGGTTTTTTCATACGGAGAGGTCCTGTTAAGTGAATTTCAAATTGAGAGGCAAGTGGTTAATTCTTGGCCTGAGAAAACAATTACTGGGAATAAAATCTCTAATCCCGGAGTCTAATAAGTAGCTGCAGTTGCGCTCGAATTACTTGGGTGAGCGTATTAAACACAAGCTTTCTTGCGGCTATGGGGAGGTATTGGGGCCATGTGGTGATTAAATATGGCAGAATAATGGCAATGCGCGCTGGGCTAGAACCAGATCTCCGTTTCCACAGTCATATAGCGTATAGTCGGCGCCTAAATTATTGATTCTCAATAGGAAGATTCCGGCCAACACTGACAGTGAAAATTCAGAAACAGACCTAAAAGCAGAGCAGAAATGAGCAGAAGAATTGCTATCGTCGAGGATGAAGCCGCCATCCGGGAAAACTACGCCGATGTCCTCCGGAAACAGGGTTATGAGGTGCAGACTTACGCCAATCGCAAAAATGCCATGGCAGCATTCGATATTCGCCTGCCCAATCTGGCCATTATCGATATAGGCCTGGAAAACGAAATTGACGGAGGTTTCACCCTTTGTCAGGCACTGCGCTCTCTGTCAGATACGCTTCCGATTATTTTCCTGACCGCGCGCGATAACGACTTTGATACCGTATCGGGTTTACGCATGGGCGCCGACGATTATCTGACCAAGGACATCAGCCTGCCCCATCTCACGGCCCGCATCGCAGCCCTGTTTCGCCGTCTCGATGTAATTGATCAACCACCATCGCCTGAGAATCTGCTTCAGCGCGGCAAGCTGGCCCTGGATATCGGTCGTCTCACCGTGCAGTGGGATGAACAACCTGTTCCCCTAACTGTCACCGAGTTCTGGATGGTACACGCACTGGCTAAATTTCCAGGCCACGTGAAGAGTCGCCAGGTGTTGATGCAGGAATCAAAAATTTTTGTGGATGGCAGTACGATCACTTCACACATCAAACGCATCAGAAAGAAATTCGTTCAATTGGACGGCGAATTTGACTGCATTGAAACAGTCTATGGCATGGGCTATCGCTGGAATATCGAACCGGCAGAATCCGAAAAATGTGCTTAGTTACTTACTAACGGACTAAGTCAATTGGCAGCAGCTAGTCCAACTAAACGAAACGCAACCTCTTCAGCATAAGCTTGTTATGGCCTTCGCTCTAAAAAATCCCTTTGGCATTCGCTTCAAGCTGGTTTTTCTTTCCAGCTTTCTGCTGGTAATTCCATGGCTAGGCTATCAGTACATCCTGGAGATGGAGGACTACCTGGCTCGCGGTCAGGAGCAAACCGTCCTGGGGACAGCGCAGGCGCTGGCTACTGCTCTCAATGAGCGGCCGGAGTTGTTTAACGAGGGTAGCTATAGCCCAGCCACGCGCAGCGAAGACCTCTATGTTTACCCCGTGTATTCACCCTTGTCTCTGGTTGATGGCTCACTCGATGATTGGGGCGAATACCAGCAGTATGAAGTGCAGTACGACAATCGGGATTTTCTCAGAACCACGTTGAATCCAGCGCGTATGTATGTGGATGATGATTCGCTGCAGTTTGAAAGCATGTTGGGCGAATACAATGGTTTCCTTTATGCCTACTTTAAGGTGACGGACGACAATGTTGTCTATCGAGATCAGGATGCACTGACCGTCTATCGCAGCGATTTTCTCCAGATCTCAATGCTGTCCAAGGAAGGCGATGATGTTACCCGTTATGTGATTGCGCCTTATCAAGCTGAACCGATCTATCCTTTTCGAGTCAATGAAGACTATACCGACCCGACCTACGAAGAACGCATCATCGGTCAATGGTATGACACCAACTTTGGCTATGTTGTTGAACTTCGCATTCCAATGGAAATGCTTGGTGATCGGCTTGGGTTTGCTGTATTCGACATTGATGACCCGGTAAATCGAAGCGTCAACAATGTGGTTGCCACTTATCGAATGGATGACGCGGAACGCCTGGGTTCAATCCGTTTACCTACCCCTGAGATTGACCGCATAGTTGCTGGGATGGGGCATAATAATTCACGCATACAGGTAGTGGATCGTAGCGGGCGTGTGTTGCTTACCGCTGGAGATATTCAGTCTGCTACAGGAATACAACTGACCCCTATTGAAAGTGGGGTACCGATCAAAAAATACTGGCTGTATGTTCAAAACAAGATTCTGGACCCCTTGTATTACCAGCTTCTAACCAAACCCAGCAATGATTTTATTGATGATCTTTATTCTGAAGTTACGCGCGGAGGCGCGCACATTAACTCTGCGTTAAATGGCACGCCGCTTACCCAGTTCCGAACTCTGGCGGACACTGAAACCCGCCTGCTTGAAGCCGCTCACCCCATAGTCGCGAATAACGAGGTAATGGGAGCTGTGTTGGTTGATCAGAATATGAACGGATTGCGCACATTCAGAAATGAAGCCATGGAACAGCTGTTCAATACCATAATCGCAGTGATGCTAATTGTGGTGCTGGGCCTGTTCTTTTTCGCTTCACGCATTTCATCTCGAATACGAGGTTTACGCAATCAGGCTGAATCGATTATCGATGATACTGGGCGCGTACAAAACACCATTGTGCCGTCCGGAAATTCTGATGAGATTGGGGATCTAACGCGCAGCTTTTCCAATATCGTGGAGCGCCTTACACAGTATACGAATTACCTCGAAAACATGTCTTCGCGACTTTCACACGAGCTACGCACACCAGTTACAGTGGTTAGATCCTCTATTGAAAACCTGGGGCTGACAGAGAACAACGAGGAATCGGCTGTCTATATTGAGCGGGCAGAAGAAGGCATTAACCGGCTAAATCTCATTCTCACCAACATGAGCGAAGCTACTCGACTCGAACAAATGCTGCAGACTTCTGAGAAAGAGAAAATCGATCTGGTGGAGGTCATCACTGGCTGTATTGAGGGTTACAAGCTTGCCTATCCGGAGCCTAACTTCGAGCTGGATACACCGAACAACACGATTCACGTGGATGGAGTGCCTGAGTATATCGCCCAGTTGCTTGATAAGCTGGTGGCAAATGCAGTCGAGTTTTCCTATCCCGACCAACCCATTACAGTATTCTGCCGCGCCTTGCGTGATCACGCCGTGATCAAGGTATCCAACGCCGGGCCTTTCCTGCCGGAGGAAATGAAAGACAGGCTGTTCGACTCCATGATTTCAGTGCGCCCGCAGGAAAAACAGCGCCAGCCGCATTTGGGGATGGGCTTACATATCGCGCGTCTGATTTCAGACTTTCATGGTGGACAAATTCGAGCGGAGAACAGGCAAGATCGAGAGGGTGTTACTGTCACGGTCGTCATTCCCCTGTTTTATAGGTAGCTCAGCTGCCCGTTTCGTCTGATATGGGGTCTTTTCCGGTATAGTATTTGGGAGCATTATCCCTCACCACCTGGGAATCAGTTGCCCAGGCGTGGCAGGTATCCAGCACCACCGGGCGCTTGTTGCCGCTTGTTTTTCCACCTTCTTCAGCGTCCGATTCCTGTCGGCGTTTGCTCTTGATCGGCCAGATCGTTTGCATGGCTACCGTCGCCATGGGAAACAGGAGTTCCGTCAGATGGGTGCAGCCCTGGGTACCACCGACCTTCATGCGTATCGCCTTACGCCACCCTGGACCCATTTGTATGCCAATCAAATTTTTATAGTTTGGCGCAATGCTCGGACACATCTCAAACGGACTGTGCTCAGTTGCTGCGTAAATATCCCGAATCACAAAACTGTCATCGATAGTGACACGCAGGAGCATTTCATGCATTGGCTCACCGATTGGCACAGTCCCGCGCCACTTATTGCTGAACTCATATGTCTTCGTATCCTTCATGTGAGCCTCAATGTCCCACATGCCATCTTCGCGTTCATAGCCGCGGTAGTCGATTGCTCGAGTATGGACATGGCGTCTTGGGGCTGCTTCAGGCAAAGACATAGGGGTACCTTCGATAATTCAGTTGGGGATCTCAGTCGCTAGAACAAATAGTGTTTGTCGATAAATCTGATAGAAAAGGGCATCACGGATATAGGCAACTTGCTGCTAGAAAGGTGCCTGATAGCCGAAATTATAACGGATTGTGTGCCCTCTTTCTTCCATTGGGGCATAATGCCCTGATTGCAGAAAAGGAGAGATCATGACTACAGCAACCGCCCGCCACATTCTGGTAGATTCCGAAGAACAATGCCTGCAGCTGAAGGATCGAATCGCAAACGGTGAAGATTTCGGCGACATCGCAAGAGAGTTTTCAAGCTGCCCTTCCAAGGCGCAGGGTGGAGATCTTGGCCAATTTGGCCCAGGCATGATGGTAAAAGAATTCGATGAGGTCGTATTCAGTGCCGACGTCAACACACTGCAAGGCCCAGTCAAAACACAATTCGGCTACCACCTGCTTGAAGTAACAAGCCGCAACTAAAAATGCGCGAGCTGTTCTTGCGTATCGGTAACTCTTGCAGCGCGCAAATGGCGGAGGGTTGGGCTCGTGCTATCGCTTCCAAATTGCCAGTTAGAAATCAGTTTGAAGTTGCTTCGGCTGGACTGGAAGCCTATGGCCTTAATCCCCGAGCAGTCGCTGTAATGGCTGAGGATGGCATCGATATCACCTCGCAGACATCGCACGTTTAACGCACGCGATGTTAGCAGAAGCGGATTCGCTACTATCGGGTTTTACTCATGCAGGCGAGCGCTGCCGGCTTCGGCGATCGGCGAGGAATCGGAGATCAAGGCCTGCTTTCAAATGTGTGCGAACGAATTCGAGCTGAAATCGAAATACTCGAGCATAAATTGGCTGCGAAAAAGCTCTAGATGAAAAAACTAGATCCACCCTTTCAACAAGCGGATGTGTCCGTGGAGCAGCGGCACACGGCCTATCGTGGTTTCCTCCGCTTGGATAAGCTGCAGCTCAAGCACCGAATGTTTGAAGGGGGTTGGAGCGAGCCGTTCGACCGCGAACTACTGGTTAAGGAGCAGGCGGTGGGTGTTATGCTGTTCGACCCTGACCTGGACAATTTGGTCATGGTGCGCCAGTTTCGGGTCGGTATGCTGGGACAGCAAGAATCACCCTGGCCGCTGGAACTGGTAGCGGGATTGGTTGATAAGCCGGAGTCCCTCGAAGAAGTTGCAGCGCGTGAAATTTATGAAGAAACCGGCCTTGAGGCGTGCAAACTGGTTAAAATCTGTGAGTATTTCAATAGCCCAGGCGCCTCGACAGAATATGTGACCTTGTATTGCAGCAGGGTAGATTCCAGTAAAGCTGGTGGGATTCACGGGCTGGACCATGAGCATGAGGATATCGAAGTCGTTGTCATTGCCGAAGCAGAGGCCCAGGAAGCAGTTCGAACCGGTGCTATAAATAACGCAATGTCGGTAATCGCCCTGCAGTGGCTGGCATTGAACAAGGATGCCTTGCTTGATCAATGGCGCTAGAGCCAGCAGCTTAAGCCATTGTTTCTACCCAAAAACCCTCGTCAAGAACTCGCAAAAACCGGCTAAACCGTTACAATTGGATTTGAAATGGTTTTTAATCCGAAATAACGTGGGCCCTGACCTTGAGTTCTCCAACACCCAGTGATTGCCTCATTATTTTCTGGCTGCCTCGTTTTATCGAGATTAGACTAGAGAACAATAGACTTGGCATTTAATCGTAATTTGGCAATAACTTAAGAAGTATGTCTAAGAATAGCTACAGTGTGGATCTGATAAAACAAATGGCCGTTTGCGATGCCAACTACATCCGTTTGCTTAAGCTAGTACCAGAACTTGGAGCTTATCTTGACAGGTCCTTCTCAAAACACATAGATAGTGTTGAAAATCGCCTTTTTGAGCTGACAGCCGATGAACCTGAAAAAGCATTGCAGGGTCTCACGACCCAGTTTTGTATTGCTGATCAGGTCGATGAAAATGCAAAGGTTACGGTTGAGATAAAAATTCTGGAAGCGTTTAAGTACACGACTACGCTAGAGATCATTCAGAAACCTGAATTGAAGCAATGGATGACTAACCCATCGATGCTGGTGAGGGTCTATCATGATGCCAACACCGCTGAAGTGGTCTCCTATCAGGGCCATCGCAATCTTAAGCCTCGCTACTCCAAGCCTAATCCAAAAATGTACCACGCTGATGAAAAGATGCAAGTTAACGAATT
>MDSV01151015.1_pt1 | contig 28694 bp, 23 predicted proteins | sample 810851 | NCBI WGS metagenome assembly MDSV01 (sample SAMN05326640, study PRJNA326480) | marine metagenome | isolation source: seawater | place: Atlantic Ocean: North East | collected 2012 | reverse complement strand
GCTATTGTTAATGAAGCCCCCAATGAAATGTTGGATGCCTTAGTCACCATCATCTAAGTTTTACTAAAGATTTTATGCCTGTTGTTGCTCATCCCAAGCTTCCCTCTCTTGATCGCCTGATCGATGAGGGCTCTGTGTTGTCTACTGAAGACAGCACAGCCGGTGTTTTTGAACATGAACTAAACATTGGTTTATTAAATTTAATGCCTGACGCTGCTTTAGAGGCGACTGAAAGACAGTTCATAAGGCTCTTGGCTGCTCGAGAAGACACGTTAATCCATGTTTATCCAACCACAGTTGATGCGGCATCGCGTGGTCAGCAATCACAAAGTTACATTAATCAGCATTACAACAGCATGAAAGACTTCATGACTCGTTCTTATGATGGGTTAATCATTTCAGGCGCTAACCCTTCACAAGCTGACATGACTCAGGAATCTTTTTGGGGTCCATTGATTGACTTCATGGAGTGGGGCGAACAAAACACCAATTCAATTTTATGTTCCTGTTTGGCAACACACGCCTTGATGAAAGCAAAATACGATATTAATCGGCAACTCCAGGACACAAAGTCATGGGGTGTGTTCAACCATGAGCTTGTCAATCCTGATCACCCACTAGTTAAAGAGATTAAAGACGGCTTTCGAGGGCCTCACTCTCACTATTATGATTTATCAATTAATGAAATTGAGCAGACCAACCTTCAAATTTTGGCACTAAATCAAAACGCAGGATTTTTCTTAGCCTCAACCCCTGAATCAGATCTGGTTTTATTTCAGGGCCATCCTGAATATGATGATAAGAGTTTAATGAAAGAATATGAAAGAGAGATTAAGAATTTTCTATCCGGTTCAAGATCTGATTACCCGAACCCACCAAAGAATTATTTCAGTGCAGAGACTGAAAGCAGACTTGAACAAGTTAAAGCCGACACCCTCAACACTCAGGAATTCATAAAATTTGATAATGAATATTTACACGATATCGATTTAAGCTGGATTGATGCAGGAAAGACAATTTACAGCAATTGGTTAGGACTGCTTTTAGACAGTAAGACTTAGTCTATTTATTCTTAACTTTAGCCCAGGTGTCCCTAAGAGTAATGATCCGGTTAAATATTTTGCCATCATCACCATCAGCATCAAGAATAAAATAACCGTTGCGTTCGAATTGAAAGCGATCCCCCACCTTTGCATTGGCGACACTGGCCTCAATGAGAGCCTCTATAATTTCTAATGACTGTGGATTGAGATCTTCTTCTCCATCCGGTTGTGCCACTGAAAACAAAGCATTGTAGAGATTGACTCGAGCTTTAATTGCGTTATTTGCTGCAACCCAATGAATGGCACTTTTAACTTTCTTTGTTGAGGTCCCAGACCCACTTTTAGTCTCAGGATCATACGTGCAAATCAGTTCAATAATATTGCCTTTGTCGTCTTTAATAATATCTTTGCACTTAATGATATAGGCAAATCTAAGTCGAACCTCACCGCCGGGTTTTAGTCGATAGAACTTTTCTGATGGGTGCTCCATAAAGTCATCACGTTCAATAAATATTTCTTTATTAAAGATCATGGAGCGATTGCCCATGTCAGGGTTTTTTGGGTGATTCTTGGCAACCATGTCTTCTGTTGCCCCATCTGAGTAATTTTCAATGGTCACTTTTAACGGGTTCAGCACTGCCATAATTCTAGGCGAATCAACATCCAATTTCTCTCGGACAGAATTTTCTAATAAAGCCATTTCTATGGATTTATCTTTTTTGGTTATGCCGACTCGTTGACAAAAATCTTTAATAGTGCTCGCCGGGTAGCCTCGTTGTCTCATCCCTGAGAGCGTGGGCATTCTTGGGTCATCCCAACCATCAACTATGTTCTTGTCAACCAACTCGGCTAATTTTCTTTTACTGGTAATGGTGTGCTCAAGGTTTAAGCGTGAGAATTCAATTTGGCGTGGCCTATTGGGCAAATTAAGATGATCTAAAAACCATTCATACAGTGGTCGGTGATCTTCAAATTCTAAGGTACAGAGTGAATGAGTTGTTCCCTCAATCGCATCTGAAAGGGTGTGTGCAAAATCATACATAGGATAGATACACCATTTGTTAGCTGTGCGTTGGTGTTCTAGGTGAAGAATTCGGTAAATAATCGGGTCGCGTAAGTTGATGTTGGGTGAACTCATATCTATTTTTGCTCTCAAGACATTTTCACCATTATCAAATTCCCCGCTTCTCATGCGTTCGAAGAGTCCCAAATTTTCTGCCACCGATCGATTTCTATAAGGACTATCTGTGCCTGGTTCGTTAAGAGTGCCTCTGGTTTGTCTAATTTCCTCTCCAGTTTGACTGTCCACATAGGCGTGGCCTTCCTCAATTAATTCAATTGCACAATCATATATTTCATCGAAATAATCTGAAGCATGAGTGAGTCGATTGCCCCAATCAAACCCCAACCAAGCAACGTCTTTTATGATTGCTTCAACAAAATCTGTGGTTTCTTTGGCTGGGTTCGTGTCATCAAAGCGTAAAAAGCATTCCCCATCAAAATCACTCGCCACGCCGAAATTAAGACAAATGGAAAGGGCATGGCCAATGTGGAGATAGCCGTTAGGTTCTGGAGGAAAGCGCGTACATATTCGCCCATTATTCTTACCTAATTCCAGATCATTACGAATGATCTGACGAATAAAATCTTTGCCTGTTGTTTTTGTTGCCATTAATGATTACTGTGCTTTCATTTCTTCTTCCCAGTCATCAATGATTCGTCTGTTACAGAAGAGTCCACCGAAGAATAGACGACCCATAACTTTGGTTCGATTTAACCACGCTATTTTGGCCCCATTTTTATTATTTTTTAGAGTTTGTTCCACCAGCCAAGGTGTAACTGTTTCGACTCTATCAGCAAGGAGGTTAAGGATCTTTTTTGCTTTTTCCCAATTCTCACTGCTTTCCTTGGACGAACGAATTAGCAGATCAGTGGTTACTATCCCAGGGCTTAGTGACGCAATAATAATTGGGGTGTCTTTGTATTCATTGGCCGCGGCAGCAGTGAAGTATCTGAGTGCTCTTTTCGTTGACCCATAGACACTAATCCCCTTTTGTAATTGACCGTTGCTTCCAAAACCCTCGAACATATAGATTTGACCAAACCCTTGTTTGAGCATTTCCTTAGCCACAATTTTTGTACAAAGAATGCTCCCTGTAAGGTTAGTGTCTATTGTGTTCAGAATTTCATCAGTGTTTAAATGTTCTAAGCCGTTTCTTGAGGTGGACACCCCAGCATTGTTAATCCAAATATCAATTTTACCAAAGGCTTTAACACCTTCATTCCAAAGATTTTGGATAGAATCTGGGTCTTGCACCATGCATGGCACACCAATCACATTATCTTTCATGATATCAATAGAATCTAAGCCATTAGATACCGAGTCATCTGATGTTCCTGATAAAACCACTTGATGACCTCTGTTAAGAAATTCTTTGGCCATACCAAGACCAATACCTCTGGTGCTCCCAGTAATAACGACTGTTTTCATTTTATTCTCCAATGTCTCATCTTTCTAATCATTCTATTACCCCCTCAGGCTTTCTTAAAGAAAAGTTTGCAATCAATAGAATCACAGGTATCGCAACAACAACCCCAACGAAGAGCGGTGTTGAGGGTTGAAAATTACTGTACAGAACCCCTGAAAATGTCGGACCAAGAATTCTTCCCATAGCACAAGCTGCCTGGTATTGACCTAAATACATGCCTCGTTCATTAGCCTTCGCACTCTTTGAAACTAAGCTGGATAGACTTGGGTTAAACATCGCCGCCCCAGCCCCATAAAAGAATAAACCAGACCATAGCATCAATTCACTGGATGAGCTTCCAATCAGAGTTAATCCCGTAATCACCGATAAGGCCGCCATTTGGATTAATTGTTTTTCTCCCAACAATTTAGTTAATGGTCCAATGAGCCCACCTTGAATGATCACGGCCACCAACCCTAACATGAAAAATACACTCCCAATATGTGAGGGCCCATAGTTAAAAATTACATTTGCCCACAATGGGAAAATAGCCTCCATAAGTGACATTGAGCAATAAAAGAATAAGCCACAAGCAACCAAGGGAAGAATTAACTTACTTGGATAAAATGTATTCGCCTCAAAAATTTTAAATAGCCCTTTTACACTTTTTCTTTTAGACGGCTCCAGACTTTCTTTAAGGAAGATCATGGCTCCAACCATCGCTAAAATATTTATCCCTGCACCAGCAAGAGCGGTTAAAACATAATTAGCGTTCTCAACATCACTGCCAGCTAAAAAACCACCAATTGCAGGACCAGTCATAAAGCCCAACCCAAGTGCAGCACTGACCTTACCCAGACCTGCCGACCTATTTTTTTCATCTGTGATGTCTGTAACATAAGCAAAAGCGATTGAAATATTACCTGCCATTAATCCTGCGAAGGCACGACTGATTATCACTAGAGTTAATGTGTCGGCAAAGGCCAATAACACGTAAGACATTGCTGAGCCGAATAAACTAAAGACAAGAATTTTTTTTCGTCCAATGCTATCACTCAGCCTACCCCAAAATGGTGCTGCAAAAAATTGACCCAATGAAAAAATAGCCATGGTTAAGGTAATAATTTCAGGGCTAGCACCCAATCGTTCAGCATAAAAAGGGAATAAGGGCAGAATGATACCAAACCCCATAAGACCAATAAATGTGACAAGAAAAATTATAACCATCTGTTTTATATAGAAATAAAATTAATAAATTAAGTTTTTTATTAAGGTATAAATGTCTATAAATAATAATATTTATAGATAAAATACCTGCCCAGACAACCTTTTGAAATTCACTAATCACTTTTATTGATTGTTAATTCCAAGTAGAATATCGACTCGAAAGCTAATTTAGTTGTATTTAAAACTGGGCAACACAGTATACAACCATTTTTTAAATCTAATTGTAATATTTAAACGTATTATTCCTGAATTAGCGACCTTAAAAATTTAACAAAGTGGGGAACAAAAAAATGAATAAACACATTAGGATTTCTCTTGGAATTTTCATGAGCATGCTGATGCTGATTCCAGTTTCTGAAATTTATTCACAATCTGTAATAGAAGAAATTACTGTCACTGCACGTCAAAGAGAGGAATCTCTTAGAGAAGTGCCAGCAACTATTACAGTACTAACTGAACAACAAATCCAACGATCAGGTGTGCAACGAGCAACAGACTTTATTGCTTTGACACCAGGCGTGACCATTGTTGATACCGCTGAAGTGGGTGATACCCAAGTCAGCATACGTGGTCTCAATGGTGCCAGAGATGCTGAAACTAGTTTTGGCTTGATCATTGACGGTATCGTTATGACAAATCCAGCTGCACTCAATAGAGAGTATCTTGGTTTATCACAGATCGAAGTACTCAAAGGACCTCAAGGTGCTCTTTACGGGAGAAACGCTTCTGCTGGTGCAATTATTGTAACCACAGCAAAGCCAGCTGATGAAGCTGCTACGACCATTAAGGCATCAATAGGGGATGACTCAACATACGCTATTACTGCAAGAGCAGATATTCCAATGGAAAATCGTAATCTCAGTATTATTGCCAACCACAACTCAAGCGATGGTTGGAGAGAAAACACATGGTTGAATTGTGACGATTGTGTTGATCAATATGAGTCAACTGATATTTACGCTCGGATGACATGGGACATGGATGAGAACACTTCCATGGACGCTAAACTTCGCTATGGCGAAGTTGATACATCTTCGATTGTCTTTAATGCTGTGTTCCAATTGCCTGCTTTTGAAGCTTTCCTAGGTATTCCGACGCTTTATGAAGATGTGAACACACACAAGTTTGATTTTGTGAGTAATTTTCCTCATACCAATGATCAAGAGTCATTAGAGCTTTCATTTAAAATGGAAAAAGATTTGGGTTGGGCCAATATGACAGCTTGGACGCTCTATAGTGATATTGAGAATGATTTTGCTGCTGACGGAACAAGTGGTGCTTTCGGGTTCTTCTTTGGCGATCAATCCTGTTTAGATTCTTTAGAGGAAATTGTTTCAGCCGGTTTAGGCTTTACATTGCCTTCACCACAATATATTGCAACGTCAGATCCAAGTGTACCTAATGGTCTTCTATTAGGACCTTATACGCCAACACGATGTGATGGCACTCAGTATCAAGTAAGAAATCAGGATGATTTAAGCTTTGAAATAAGAGTCAGTTCACCAGATGATCAGCCAATTAGATGGAGCATGGGAACTTATTTTCTTGATGTGAATAGAGAAGTTGGTGTAAACCAAGGCACTGATAAAGGCTTTGGCGTCATTGAAAGCATGTACGTTCCTGCATCGGGTAATAACCCCACTGAACAAATGGTTTGGGACGACTTTAGTAATAAAGTAAGTGCCTACTTTGGATCTTTTGATATTGATTTAAGCGATACAGTTGAACTATCAATTGCTGGTCGATATGACAAAGAGAAGAGACGAGTTCACAGTTTAGTGCCTACTAACGTTACATCAACTTACATTGATTGTGATGGACCTCCATACACAGGCGGACCTTTAAACACAGGATTATGTAGTGCAAGTTCAATCCCAGATCAGGAAAAAACCTTTGAGCATTTCCAACCTAAGGTTAGTTTAGCTTGGCAGCTTGATGAAAACGCCTCGTTTTATGCGAGTTGGGGAGAAGGCTTTAAAAGTGGAGGCTTTAATAATTCAGGTTCACGACAAACCGTTGACACGTTTATTAACCCTCTAAATCCTGCCTCACCAGTTGCTATCACTGATGCTTATGCAAAAGAAGTTAATACCTCCACAGAGGTTGGTTTTAAAGCACTATTAGCTGGAAACACTGTGAGTGTTGATTTTTCTTATTACCAAACAGACGCCACTAACCTGCAGTTCTTTGAATTTATTGTGGGTCCTTTTGGGTTACTGAGAATTGTAGAAAACATTGACGAAGCTGAAATGAGCGGTGTTGAACTAGCTATTACTGGAATCGTAAATGACAACATTTCAATTTACGCTTCAGGAGCAACAGTGGACAGTGAAATTATGAAGAACTCTGTTAGGACTGATAGTGTTGGTAATCAAGTTCCATATCACGCAGATTACACTGTCAATGCTGGATTATCTCTTGATATTCCACTAGCTAATGGCAGAAACTTCTTTGCCCAAGTTGATTACGCTGTTGTTGGTCCAACATGGTTCCATGTCATGCAGACTGATAATTCTAGAAATTCACTTTTTGGTGCCCCTATGGCTTACGATAAGACTGATAGGGAAAGGTATGACACGGTAAATGTTAGGTTAGGTGTAGAGTCCGATAACATGACCATAGTTGCTTTCGCTAAGAATCTGACCGATGAAGATTACTTGGCTGAGGTAATACCTGCTCCTGAATTTGGAGGAGTATTTGCTCACCCAGGACACAAGAGAAGAATAGGTTTAGAAGTGACTTATCAGTTCTAAGGTCTCTTAAGTAAAGAATAAAAAGCCCTGCTTTGCGGGGCTTTTTTTTAATACGGTCGTTTTAAGTATTTACCGCTCGGTTTACCAATAACTTGGTGATTATCGTAGATTCGATTTCCTCTCAGAAAAGTAGTGGTGACTCTAGCACTAAGTTCTTGTCCCTCAAAGGGGGTGTAACCTTGACCCGATTCTGATTCTTCGGCTTTTACTGTCCAAGTATCATCAGGGTCAACCAGTACCACATCAGCATCTAAGCCTTCTGCTATATCACCTTTACTTCTGAGGCCATAACGCCTGGCAGGATTCAAACTCGTTAACTCTGCCATTCTATTCAATGAAAGACCTCGTTTACTTCCTTCGCTCACCAAAGCTGAAAGTAAGTATTCTGTGCCTCCAAAACCTGATTTTGCTAGCCATACATTCTCAGCATCGTCAGCATCCACCTTATCTTCATGCTTACAGCACGCATGATCACTGCAGATCCAGTCTATGTTGCCATTGAGAACACTCTCCCATAGGTACTCAACATCTTCTCTGGGTCGAATAGGGGGGTTCACTTTTGCAAAATTTCCTGTTGACGCATCAACATCAAGTATCAAGTGACCAATTGTTACCTCGCGTCTGAAATTAATATGAGGAAACACCGTTTGCATTTGCATTGCAGCTTCTACGGCTTTTCTTGAAGTAAGATGCAGAAGATTGATATTAGGTAATTTGGTTTCATTGGCAAGGTAGGAAGCAATAAAAATCGCTAACCCTTCTGAATGAGGAGGCCTGGAGGCGCTGTAGGCTTTCAATCCAGTCAGTTGATTTTCCTTTTGAACTAACTTTGTGTAGGCGGCCATAATCTCAGCAGTTTCACAATGCAAGCTTAAGCTAATTTCTTCTTGCTTATCAGGAAACATTGCTATCGCTTTTTGTATGCCACGCATCACAAATTCAAAATGAGCTATATCGTATTTCTCATCTTCCTCAATCATTAAGAATTCATGTTGACTGGATGACGCACCGTGCAGACCATGTCCTCCATAGAACATGAATATTTTAAACGAAGTCACTCCAAACTCATCAATTAACTTAGGAATTTCACTGATGTGGGTTTGATCCATGGGTGCCAGATGATAGGCATAATCCACAAAGAAATTATTCTCAGATAATTTAAAAACATCAGGCAAAAAATCTGTGTAAGGTCCGCCTTTATTCAGATAGTAGCCGCCCGTCCTCATATAATTTAAACTTGAGGTTACCCCACCCATCGCAGCAGCCCTGCTTTCTATAATTGCATCTTCATCAAGCGGGTTATAAATCCCTGTGTGCATATGAGCATCAACCAGACCAGGAAAGGCCAATTTACCGCCCCCATCATAAACTTCATGAGCATCATTTGGATCTAAGTTTTCTGCAAGGCGTTTAAAGACACCGTCTTTAATGCCAATATCAAAATGATTCATCCCATTTTCTTTGGGTTTAATGACTTGTACATTCTTAATTATCAGATCAAATGTTTTGTTTTCGCTCATTCAAATTCCTTCTATGGTTAATGTTTATTAAAACCAAGGCTACCTGGATTGATAAGGTTATTAGGATCAAACTGTTGTTTCAATGAAATTAATAGTTGCCTGGTTGCTTCAGTACGGTTTTTCAAATAAGGATAATCTTTACCAATCTGGAAATGAATTGCTCCATTAGCCACCGACATTTGTTCAATTCGGTCTTTGATTTCATGCACCAGTTCTAAGCCGATTGGATTGGCGTCATAAACTGGCACATTGCTAAGATCGAGAGGGTACATTTTTTTATGATAGATCGATTGTTTATCTTTCCATAAAAAGGTTGGCTCATAGAGAAAAGCATTGCTTTCAATAAAAGAAAACATTCGATTCATAGTGACCCCATGTTCTTCCATTTTTGACCTGTATTCTTCCATTAAAGATTCAAAGTCTTGATCGTGTTTTAACACTCTGGAAAAAGGCAAAACACTATGCGTAGGTTTCCACAGTTCGCCATTAGGACCTAAAATAGGGGTTAATTCCATAAAGGGGCTAGCATGCAGGTATAAGGGGATTGAGTTTGCAACTTCTTTACCAAATTGTTGAGCAATCTTTCTGACTTCAGCTAATTTTATTTTTGCTTCTTTGACATTAATTCCTTCTGTTGTGAAGTGACCTGAGAAAGCCGCTTTTTTTAGGAAGCCTCTCCCCGCAACACCCATTTTTACAAGTTGTGTGAGGCCATCAATTGGATTCCTTGAAGACAAATAAACAGATTTAGCAGCTGCCAGTGGATTAGTATTTTCCATTTCCATGATTGCAGTTTTTTGTTTTCTTGGATCCAAGCCGTGGTTATCAGAAACCACTCCTAGTTTTGCTATATCTCTCATAGCCTTAAACAGATGCTCAAAGTCTGGAAAGCCAAAAGAGCAAGCGGCAAATCCTTCTGGAAACTTTTTTAATTTAAGTGAGATTCTGGTTTTTACACCAAGCGCACCTGAATCACCTAGGAAAAATCCTCCTATGTCTGGACCATAATATCTAAAGAATCGACTTGTTTGGGGGTCTTTGCCTTGTGAGCCTGTTTCGATAACATCTCCATTACCCAGAACCACTTGTAAGCTTGATAGTGAATCGGCGGACACTGCATTATTTGTTCCATGGCTCAGTGCATGAAACGACATGGACCCACCTACAGTTGATACCTTGCCAGAAAAGGGACCCCAGAATGGAGTTCTTAATCCCAGGGGTTTAAGCGTTTCATAAAGTTCAAGCCAAGTGACCCCAGGTTCAACAGTGACATACATGTCCTCTTCATTAATCTCTATAGCTTTAAGATTTATCGTATCAATAATGAGTGTATTCTTAACCACTGGAAGGTAACCCCCAGTGTAGGAAGCGCCACCACCTCTGACGATGATGGGTACCTCATTTTTTATACAAGTTTGAGTTACTTCTATCAACTCATCAGCGTTAGTGGGTCTGACAATTGCAACAGCTTGTTCCTTTGCTGTTTCAAAAACATCTGTGGAGTAAAAGCTGAGAGACTCTTTATCTGTTACAAGGTTATCTGTTCCAACTATATCAATAATTTCTTTTAAATTATGCTCAAGATTTTGCATGCGAGTGAAGGTACTTTATTGTTATAAGAACATGATTATATCCTTTGCAGATAGGGCATGTTAAATTATTTAAAAATATTTTTTTTATGCGTCATAACGTCAAAAAGTCTTATATAAACAGTCAATTCGGCCAAGTCCATTTTCAGATTTATGGGGACGGGACTCCTTTAATTTTATGCCATCAATCTCCAAGTTCACTTGAAATGTTTAATTCTGCATACCCAGTATTGGCTTCATTAGGAATCCAATCTATAGGTATCGATACGCCTGGGTATGGCCAGTCTGATGGTCCAAGTAATCAACCAAGAATTTTAGATTATGCACAATGTGTTATTGATGTGATTGCATCCACTGGTTATGACAAGGTATCACTGTTAGGTCATCATACGGGCGCATGTATAGTTGCTGAATTGGCATCGATTCGTCCTGATCTTATAAATAAAATTATTCTGAATGGACCCCCAGTATTAACACAAGATGAAAAACAGACAATGTTACAGATGATTGAGAACGCACCCTCTGTTGCCTTGAAGAAGGACGGAAGTCACTTGCTTAAATTATGGAATAAACGCATAGAATTCACACCCGGTTGGACAAATCTTGATGCCATGCAAAATGGCATTATTCAAATGCTACGCGCTGATGAAAATGATATTTATGGTTTTAAAGCTGCATTCAACCAAGACTTGGAAAGCGTGCTGTTGCAGATAGAAAATCCAACCATGATTCTCACGAATACTGGCGATGATATTTACTTTGCAGCTCTAAGAGCCAGAGAGCTTAGACCCGATTTTATCTTTAAAGAATTACAAAATGGCACTCATGATATCGTTGATGAGCAACCTCAAGAGTGGTCAAAATGCATTGCTGAATTTTTAAAGTAAAAAAAAATTTTGATTTTTTTGAAAAAAAGATTAGTAATTTATTCAGAACCGTTTAATATGCACTTTTTAATCCTATATGGGAGTTTCTATTTTGAATATTTATGTTGGGAATATAGCTTGGGGGATGACCGAAGACGACTTGGAAGCATTGTTTGCTGAATTCGGATCGGTAACATCAGCCAATATCATCACTGATAAATACTCCGGTAGATCCAGAGGTTTTGGTTTTGTTGAGATGGAAGATGATGCAGCTGCAGAAGCTGCTATCGAAGCACTTAATGAAACTGAGCAGTCTGGAAGAGCTATCAGAGTTAATCAAGCTAAACCTAGAGAAGATAGAGACTAGTCTCCTTTCTAATTCATACCATCAAATACATCTTATGATGTATTTATGCCTATTGTGTGTTCTAAAATAGAACATATAACCAAACACGATATGAATATGAGTAAAAATTTCTTTATTTTTTTATCAATTTCTTTATTGTCTATTCTCTTATTGGGTTGTGAGGGAAGGACACCTGAGGAATTTGATAATGAGTTTGAAATAAAGTTTGATGAGTGTTTTGAGAGAGCTAAACTTAGATGTGAGAATCTTAGCCCTGAAGCTTGCGAAGAAAAATCTAAGCAAAGGTGTGAAAGTTTTTTAGGAACTAAAGATAATCCTATAATAAAATGATTTATAATCATCGTATATTTTCTTGAGGAGAAAGCATGGACCAGACAGAAACTTTAAAATCATCCATTTCATGGAAGTGTAAGCACACATGGAGAAGAGCATCTATAAATACACTTTGGTGTCTTTTAGGTTGCTCAATCGGTGACTTTGGAACAATTTATTTCTTCCAGATCACACAGAACCCCTGGGAATGGTCAGTCCTCAGCATAATGACTTTGGCCATCATCAATGGCTTGATTACTTCTATTATGCTTGAGACCTTTATCCTTTCGAGGCAAATGATTCTCAAAGAGGCTTTTAAAGTAGCCATTGGAATGTCCCTTATTTCTATGATTTCCATGGAGGCAGCGATGAATATTGTCGATGTTTTACTAACGGGCGGAGCAATGCTGACCTGGTGGGTGATCCCGATTATGCTCTTAGCTGGATTTATTACACCATTGCCTTATAACTATTTTAGACTTAAGAAATACGGCCAAGCCTGCCACTAAACTATTTAACAGAGTCTTTGATTGTCCAGTTTCTAGCCCAATAGATAAAGGGTGTGTCAAAGGCTGCAATTGCTATTTTGAAGACCATTTTTGCAAGACCCAGCTGAATAGCTGTTAGAAGATCAACGATGCCCCACCAAACCACTAAAGAATAAAGTGTGGTGTCAATTGTTTGTGAGGCCATGGTTGATAGATTATTTCTTAACCATAGATGTTTACCATTCGTCCAAGCTTTAATTTTATGAAAACACCAGACATCAAAACGCTGACTGATGAGATAAGCAAGCAGTGAGCCAAAAATAAAACGAGGTGTGAAATCTAGGATTCTCACAAAGGCCTCATGAACTTCTGTAGAAAAGGTTAGTTCATTTTCTGTCGAGGGGAGAAAAAGCAGTGAAATACTCAACATGATTAATATTATTACACTGATACTAAAACCCATCATCACTGCACCATCTGCGGCTTTTTTTCCAAATTTTTCACTCATAAGATCGGTAGCAAAGAAGATACTCGAATAAAAAATAACTCCTAAACTGGTTTGCATGCCAAAGATGACTGTAAGCTTTGGTCCTTGGAGATTAGCGAGAAGAATTGAGAGCACTATACAGGCGAGTAATCCATGTCTCCCAAAAAACCGATACATCATCACAGTAAAACCCAAATCCAGAATCAAAGTGATTAAATACAACTGATCCTGATGGGTTGAAAAATAGAGTTGGAATGATTCTGGAAACATAAACAGTTAACTTTTTTTCATAAATGGGTTTTAATTCTAACCAATCACCCAAATAACTAAAGATAAATTAAAGATAGTGTTTATTGAGGTGAGACAAAAATATAGGTAACAGAATGATTACTATTGGATATATGTTTATAGCATTTCTAGCCGCGGCTTGCCTGGTCTACGCAGCAAACGCATACTTAAAACAACCCAATAACATGCTTCTTCTAATACTTTGTCCTACGTCATTACTTTGGTTTGATTCCTTTGTAATTGCGATAGGACAATTTCTAGGGGAAGGGAATCTTCTTTTGATCGCAACATATATTCGTTACTCAGCACATTGGTTGATGTTGCCACTTCTTTTTATAGTAGCAGGAATGATTTTGAGAGGAGCTGATTTTAAATTCGCATCAAATAAATATGTTATGGGCTCATTCTGTATTCTTGCGGTGTTTTTTATAATAGAAGACTTCAGACACATTTTTATTATAGATTTTTACCCCGCGTGTTATGGCGAAACTCTCAGATATGTGACACAGGTCCCGGTCGGACAGGCGTGTACTCCAGGATTAGAAGGTATAGGCACAAGAGTGTCTCCAGCAGCCGCAATACTTCTTACATTAATACTTCTGGCATCAGGAATAGCAATATGGATAAAACATAAGTGGCCTTGGCTCGCGGTAGGTTGTTTCATTATGTTGCTTGCTGCTCAACCAACACCAATTGGTCCCATTCTTAGCAATGCCGGTGAGCCCATATTTACTTTTGTGGTGATACTTACAGCTATCAAATTTGGAAATAAAGCTGAAGAACTAATCCTTTCTAAACCTTGAATAAATAGATTCAGGGATTGATCGACTCTCCCATATTGAGTGGAACTATTTCTATTTCTTGATCTTTTTTGAGTGCGTCTAGACCCTCAGGAATAATCGCCCAAGAATTGGTTTGATTAAAGGGTTTTAGCTTGAATGATTCTTGACCGCTTAAAATATTAGTTTCAAGAATGCCTTGAGCATTAACGGTTGTATGAGCTTTTGCAAAAAAACAGAACTTCTTTGATTTTTTGTATTCACTTTTATTAATTGCTTTCATTTTTGGTTCAAGGCTCTGACCTTGCATAAGTCTCAAAGCTTGGTTAACAAAGAATCTTAAGCCAACAGCAACAGAAACAGGATTACCAGGAAGACCAAAGACGATTTGCCCACTCGAGAAGACCGCCATCAGTATGGGTTTACCCGGTCTGATCCAAACTTTATGAAAGAGAATATCAGCACCCATTTCAGCCAATACCGAAGGCACAAAATCAGCTTTCCCTGCAGAAACACCTCCCGTGGTAATAATCATATCTGAGCCAAGATCGATTGATTGTTGCAGCCGGTCTCTGATTTGCTCTTTCACATCTTTTACGTGAAAACTCTGATGAATGATAATTCCGGAACGTCGAAGTGAAGCTTCTAGATATGGACCGTTTGTATTAGCAATACTCGGACCGTCTTTATTGTCTAATTCACTTCCAGTGGTCACTATGCTTACTTTTGGTGGGCTGTATACCTTTATTGATTTTATGCCATTGGCAATCGCAGACATCATGACATGTGGCTCGATCGTGTTGTCTTTCTCTAAAATAAGATCGCCGGCTTTAAAATCTTCACCGGCTAACCTCACATTACGACCATTAGAGACTTTGCCAGTTATGACTAAGAATTTTTTACCGTCTCGATCAATCGTAGTAACTTGCTCCACTGGGACCACACTATCAAAACCTTTGGGCACAACTGCGCCTGTCATAATTTCATAGGTACTCAAAGGTAAACTAGTTTCAGGAGGTGATTCACCTGCGAATATCGTTCCAATAATTTCAAATTCGATGGGTTTACTCTCTGAAGCTTCTGCTGTTTCAGCAGAACTAAGAGCAAAGCCATCCATTGCTGAATTTGAAAACTCAGGAATTTCGGATGTTGCAAATAAATCTTCTGCAAGAACACCATAGCCACTGTGAATATCGCTCTTACTAACCTTTAAAGGCTTTATAGAGCTTTGAATGATTTCAATGGCTTGTTTATAGCTAATCATAGTTCTGTTATATCACATTTAATCTCGGTAAATACCTTGAGTCCTTGATTTGTTATTTTAACTTTCTTACATAAACGAATTATAAATATTTAGATTTAAGTTAGAATATTTCATGAGAAATGAGCACTTCACTTAAACTAAATAGAAGAAAATTCCTAAAAGGTTCGACCTCATTAGGACTCCTTCTCAACTACGCTAATCCAAATCAAGCATTTGCTAACAATTCTTATAAAGGATCGGAGGATTTGTATCGTAAAAAATGGACTTGGGACAGGGTAGTAAGAGGCACCCATGGGACTAATTGTTCGGGCACATGTGCTTTCAATGTCTACATCAAAAATGGTGTCGTCTGGAGAGAAGAACAGCAAGGAGAATATGAACAAATTGGTGATGCTCCTGATTTTGGACCAAGGGGCTGTCAAAAAGGTATGCGTCATCACAAATACATGTACGGTAAGCAACGTGTTTTATATCCACTAAAAAGAATAGGCGATCGCGGTGAAGGTCGATGGGAACGAATCAGTTGGGAGCAGGCAACAACAGAAATAGCAGATAAGTTTTTAGACTATGCGATTGAATATAATCCAGAATGTATTTCCTATGGAAGTGGCACACAAATGTCAATCAAGATGGCATCTTTTGCAGCTCATTTAAGATTTTCAAACATCACTGGAATGACAGTACCAGAATTTTTTTCAGGAGTAGGTGATTTACCAACTGGGTCTTATATGACCCTTGGGCAGGTTTACACTGGAGATACTTTTGCTTCTGTGTATAAGTCTAAATGTGTGCTTGTTTGGATGAGTAATCCTGCAGTGACCAGGATTCCAGATGCTCATTACTTCTGGGAGGCAAGATACAATGGCACACAAGTAATCTCGATAGCACCAGAATTTAACCCCACCGCGATGCACTCAAGTTTATGGCTAAACCCAAAACCAGGCACTGACGCTGCTCTGGCTATGTCTATGGTAGAAGTTATTGTCAAAGAAAATCTTTATCAGGGAGACTACATTAAGGAGCAAACGGATTTGCCTTTATTGGTTAGAACAGACACCAAAGAGTTTCTCAGAAGAGAGCATCTCTCCTTATATGGTTTATTGGCAGTGGCCGACAATGTTTATTACATGTGGGATGAAACAACTAATAAAATTGTTCAAGCGCCAGGAACAGGACGAGCAGAAAAACCTTTTGGTAGAGATCGACGAAAACATGGAACTTTAGAGCTTGGTGATATTGCTCCTAGACTTGAAGGTCGATGGACCGTGGATACTTTGGATGGAGAAGTTGAAGTCACCACAGTGTTCGAATTATTAAAAGAAGAATGTAAAAACTATACCCCAGAAAAGGCCTCAGAAATAACTGGCGTTAATCCTGAGGTTATTCGTAAAACTGCCAGAATATTTGCTGAAGCTCAACCCGGAATGATCTATGCAGGTTATGCATCTTGTAAGTGGTTGCATGGAGATCTTCTGCAGCGCGCTATGTTGCTGATGTTGTCACTCACCGGCAGTATTGGAAGAGAAGGGGGAGGGTTGCAAATTGCCAATGCCCCAGTATCCAGAGGTATGAACCAATTCGGCGCCTCAGATATTGGTCCTGCTTTCCGAATTATTTCTGCAACAACATGGGATTATGATCACGCAGAAATGAAACAGCTGAATGCAAAAATGTATGGGCAAGAACTCGCTGATGAGTTTGATGAACATTACCGTAAAAGTATCGAGGAAGATTGGTTTCCTGACTACAGTAAAAACGGATGGAAGATGGGCTTCTTTGCTGGAAATAATGGGGCCAACTGGCGAGCAACTGGGAGTTTTTGGAGGAAGACCGCGTTTGATGAATTGGAGACTATCGTTTCTTTAACACCTGATATGGGTGTGACTTCAATGCACTCTGATTATGTTTTACCTATAGCACATCATTATGAGAGAAATGATCTGATGTTGCAGTCAAGAATACCGTATTTGCAGGTGCTCAATGAGGCAGTAACTCCCTTAGGGGAATCTGTTGATGATTGGGAGGCCAACAGAAGATTAGCAGAAGCTATCAGTATAAGAGCCAAGCAAAGAAACGTTAAACCAATTATGGATGCTGTAGATGGAAGAAGTGTCAGAAGGGATTACACGAAAACCCTAGAACTATATACAATGGGCGGTCGTATCAATAGCTCCAAAGATGTGGCTCAATTTATTATCAATACTAGTCATGGCATTCCTAAAATAAGTTTTGAAGAACTCTCTGAAAAGGGAATTGTTAAGGTTGATGGAGTTGAAAACACCATGTGGGATAATGAAGACTCACCTTACCATACTGAAGTGGTCAAAAGCGTTGTTGACAAACACCCCTATGAAACATTTACAGGACGTCAACAATTTTATATTGACCATGAATGGTTTATCGAATTTGGAGAAACGCTACCCACATTTAAAGAGCCATTATCTATTAAGGGTTACCCAATGAGAATGATGATGGGACATGCAAGACATGGAATTCATAGCACCTGGAGAGATGATTCATTGCTTTTAAGCTTACAACGAGGCGAACCCGATATATATATCAACCCTAATGATGCAGATTCTAGAGGTGTTAATGATGGAGATATGGTTAGAATTTATAATTCTGCGGGTGAATTTTTTGCCATGGCTCACGTTAGTTCTGGCATACAACCTGGCATGCTCTTTATGTATCATGGCTGGGACCCAAAAATGTTTAAAGACCAAAAGAATTTTGGCGAGGTTATTCCAACAGGGGGCTTAATCAAGCCGACATCAATGGCAGGTGATTACGGCCATCTTGGCTATAGACCTTTAGCGTTTGCGCCAAATCAAACGTATAAAGATTTTACCTGTGATTTTGAGAAATCAGCGTAAGTAATATTATGGAGCGTCTATGTCTTGATGAAATAAGAATTTCTGAGAGTACTTCAGCCTCAAGGGCAATAACCTATAGCCTCTTTTCACTTCTAATGAGTTCACCCCATGATATGAATCAAAAAGATAAACTCATTGATATTCAAACCCTACCGTTGCCATTTGATTTTGATTTAGAAAGCACTATAAATGAATTTTGTGCAGAAGAGCAGTCTGCACTAAAGACTCAATATAGCGCTTTATTCGAAGTGGGTGATACCGGACCTCCAGCATCTATTCGCGAAGATTTATTTATGATGCAACCAGCTAAGTTACGAGAAGATCTTGTGCGTTTTTATGAATATTTTGGTTATCAATTGAATGATGAGTTTCAATGGCAAATGGATCATCTATCAATTCAATTGGAGTTTATGCATTTCCTTATTGTTGGAGAGTCACAAGTAGAAAAAGACAAGCTTTCATTCCAACTTGGTCAATTAGATTTCTCCAAAAAGCATCTGATGAATTGGGTGCCAAAACTGGTTGAAACAATTAAAGTGTTATCAAGTGATGATATCTATAGCAAAATTGGTATAAAATTAGAATCATTCCTCTCTCATGATCTTCAGTGGCAAGAGGAAACAATAAATCAAAAAGAAAATTCAGGGGGTTGATTTGGGACAAGTAGCAATGGTAATAGATTTGAACAAGTGCATTGGATGTCAAACATGCACTACGGCTTGTAAGTCATTATGGACAGATGAGCCTGGTCAAGAGTATATGCTTTGGAATAATGTTGAGACTAAACCTGGTCCTGGATATCCTAGATATTGGGAAGACGATGGCGGTGGTTTTGATGATCAAGGTAATTTGAATAGAGACGGATTGATGCCGACAAAACAAGATCATGGTGAAGAGGTTCCTCTTAATCATGATGAGGTTTACTTTAAGGGTGTTGAAGTCAGGTTACAGCAAGAAACGCCTATGGAGAAAGGTAAAGGTTCTAACTGGGATGAAGACACCAGTTCTGGTGACTATCCCAATAACTATCATTTTTATTTACCACGGATGTGTAATCACTGTACAAAACCTTCTTGCCTAGAAGCTTGTCCAGTTCGTGCTATCTATAAAAGGGAAGAAGATGGGGTTGTCCTTATCGATCAAGATAAATGTCAAGGCATTAGGGAATGCAATAAAGCGTGCCCGTATGACAAAATCTATTTCAATTATGTGACCGGTAAATCCCAGAAATGTATTTTTTGTTTTCCACGATTGGAAGAAGGGGTTGCTCCGGCTTGCGCAAGACAATGCCCAGGGCGATTAAGATTTGTTGGGTTTCTAGAAGATGAAGACGGACCCATCAATGAATTAGTTTATCAATGGAAAGTGGCTCTACCATTGCATCCAGAATACGGTACTGATCCAAATGTGTTTTATGTGCCACCAATTCTACCTCCCAACTTTGATGAGAATGGTGAGTTTTCTGATGAACCAAGAGTTCCCATAGAATATTTAAGGAGCCTATTTGGTGAAACAGTTGATGAAGCATTGATTACCTTAGATTATGAAATGGAAAGGAAACAAAAAGGCAAAGAATCTCGACTCATGGATCTTCTCATCGCAAAAGAATGGAAATCTTTGTTTAAAATTCCTGACGTTAAAATTTATTAATTTCATATTAGTTAATTAGACCTAAGTTAATGCAACTATCTAAGGCACGTATCTTTCTGATTATGTCTTCACTGGTTCTGTCATCAGTGATGGCAAGTTTGGATTCAAGTTTTACCCCAATTGCCATCCCTGACATGATCGATAAATTAGACTCCAGCACCAGTGAGATAGTATGGGTTGCTCTGGGTTATTTAATTGCCGCGAGCGGGCCTATGCTATTAGCAGCAAAAATGGCTGATGGTTTTGGGCACGCAAGATTTTTCCAGATTGGCACTTTAATTTATGGATTGGCTATGATTGCCTGTGCTTGGGCTCCAGATGCTAACACCCTTATTATTCTCCGATTTATCCAAGGTTTTGGAATGGCTCTTTTTCTTCCTACAACCTTTGCTATTGCTACCGCCATGTATGGACCAGATAAAAGAGGCAGTGCATTGGGCATCCTCCAAGCAGCTAATGCTGTTGGGTTTGTTATGGGACCTGTTTTTGCTGGCTGGCTTTTGGATGCTTACGATTGGACTGCAATTTTTTGGGCAAGAATTCCATTTGCAATTTTGGCGATACTGCTGGCTTTTCTAGCGTTAGGCTTCAAGTACCCGTTTCGTTTCTCAAAACGACAAAAAACCTATGACTATTTAGGCGCAGCTTATTTAACTTTATCCCTTTACGGCATTCTGTATGGTTGTAACAAACTTCCTGTTGAAGACAATCATCTTGATCCATTGGTTTGGATGATCTTTACTTTAGGATTTGTGCTGTTCTTTTTGTTTATTAAGCAGGAAAGAAAACATCCTGATCCGTTAATTGATTTATCGCTTTTTACAAAAAGTAATGATTTTACTAAAGCCTCAATTGCTTTTGCATCAGTGTTTGCTAGCTTTCCTGTGTATTTATTTATTTTACCCATTATTATGATCAATGGCCTAGAAATGAAGGCTTGGGATGCAGGCCTTGCTCTAGGATTGGCAGCTTTAGCCACACTTGTAATTAGCCCTATAGCCGGGAATTTATCAGACCGTGCCGGGCCTGAGAAACTATGTATGAGTGGAGCACTATTGACCGGTGTTGGTTATATGTTGTTGTTCTTGGTGAATGCAGACTCAACGGTGTTATCAATTTTACCTGCCATGGCTCTTATTGGGGCAGGGACAGGGTTATTCTTCTCTCCAAATAATAATTTAATGCTGGCAAGCGCACCGCCTGAAAGAGCTGGAATGGTTTCTGGTCTTTTTGGGGTTCTAAGACAATCAGGATACGCTCTTGGTTTTGCTGTTACAGCCAGTTTATTTACAGCTATACAAAATTGGTTTGATTTAGAATGGGCATATTCTTCAGTCAAATTAGGCTCTCTCCAGTCTGCCGACAGCATTACTAATATTTATCATCAAGGCAGTCAATGGTCACCTGAGACATTGGTCTTTATTCTGCATATTGGCGTTTTATTGTGTTCCAGTATTTTAATTATTACTTTAATTAACTCTATACCTAAGATTAGACTCCAAACTTCTCGTCAAATCTCAGTGATTTTAGCTTCAACGATTGTCGCGGTTCTTACCATGGGTTCGTATAGTTTGAATGCGCCTGGAATGATAGATGACTCCGGAGACCAAAGTATTATCATGGCTAGCACTCCCAATGTAATGGCCTTTGGTATGTCATCAAGAAATTATGATCTTGATGAAGAGGCTAATCCTATAAATACTGAAGTTGTGGATAATGTTCAGCCTGGTGAAATCTCTAACCAATCTTATTTAATGCGTTGTGGCTTTTGTCATGGTTCAAATCTTGAAGGAGTTCCTGGCCTAGGCGTTACACTGGCCGATTCTTTATTTTTGCAAAACATGGATATCAAGCAAACTATAGAATTTCTAAATGCAGGGAGAATGTTTGATTCCGAAGATTCAATTTCCGGTGGCGTGATGCCAGGTTTTTCATGGTTACCCGAATCAGAATTAGAAGAAATAGCAACGTTCATCAAATCTCAGAAAATAAGTCAATAATTCATAAGGATTTATATCAATAACGTTCAGAAAAATTCTATGGCTGGTTGGTATGCTGTCTTTATTCTACTGCTCGCATACATACTCTCATTTGTTGATCGAATTATTATAAGTTTGTTGGTGATACCGATTCAGTCTGATTTAGGAATATCAGACACACAAATGGGGCTTTTAATGGGGCTTGCTTTTGCTATTTTCTATGTAGCTATTGGGATACCCATAGCAAAACTTTCTGATGAAAAAAGTCGTAGAATAATTGTTTCTATAGGCATCTTTTTATGGAGCTTGATGACTGCTGCTTGTGGCTTAGCTAAGAGTTTTTCCCATTTATTTTTTGCAAGAATTGGTGTTGGAGTTGGAGAAGCCACTCTTTCGCCTGCCGCTTATTCAATGATCGCAGACTACTTTTCAGAAAATAAACTTGGTCGTGCAATTGCTGTGTATCAATCTGGAGCATTATTTGGCGGCGGTCTTGCATTTATTATTGGTGGAATGGTAGTGAATTTTGCTGTTAATGCTGATTCTATTACTCTCCCAATCTTTGGGGTATTGCAACCATGGCAAATTGCATTCATTGTTGTTGGTTTACCTGGTGTTCTGATGGCTCTAGTGATGCTAACGGTCAAAGAACCTAAAAGAACTGGCATGAAAGAAGAGTTTGGAAAATCAGTTTCTATTAGAGACACAGTTTCATTTGTTTTTGCAAATTGGAAAGTCTACATGGCGGTCTTTGTGGGATTTGGAATGTTAGCCATTCCTATAACAACTGTTTTTACTTGGTTTCCAACTTATCTGCAAAGAGTCCATGAGGTCTCAATTGCTGAGAGTGGACGAGTATTAGGATTGATTCTTTTTTTCCTGTCTAGTTCGGGTGTGTTATTTGGTGGCTGGCTGGTTGATTATTTAAAAAGTAAAAATTATCAAGATAGTTTCTTTCGTGTGGGTCTAATGGCTGCCGTTTTACCTGTCCCGTTTGCTCTCTTTGTTTCATCAATCACTAATCTTGATATAACAATAGCATTGTTATGCCCTTTTGTTTTTTTTGCCAGCATGCCTTTAGCTGTGGGCCCTATTGTTTTACAAATCATATCTCCAAATCAACTTAGAGCACAAATGGCAGCTATTTATATGCTATTTATGAATTTACTCACGGCTGCTATTGCCACTACAGGCATTGGTTTCATTACTGATTATCTTTTACACAGTGATCTTGCAGTTGGCCACTCAATTACTATTGTTAACCTGATATCAGCTCCTGTCGCTTTTATTTCTTTATCCTACGGTTTATTTCATTACAACAAACAATTAACAAAAGACTAATTATTTACTATGATTAACAGTTCGCCCCTAAAAAAGTTGGGTGGTGGTCATACTAAATATATAGGAGATTGCAATATGTCAGATGAATCGACACAAGAAAATTATGCTGGCGTCTGGGACACTGGACTTGGTTTTGGGAAAAAATCAGCATTAATAGTCATAGATCTATTACAAGGTTACACAACAGAAGGTTCAGATTTGTATGCACCTGGTGTTATCGACTGCGTCGCTCAAATGCCCGACATACTGGAATTAGCTAGATCTAAAAATGTACCAATCATTCATACAAGGGTTTTGTATACAGAGCCGCATCTTCAAGATGGCGGTGTGTGGATCAAAAAAGCACCTGTACTAAAAGATTTAGTTCTAGGTAATCCCTATGCAGAGTTCTGTGAAGGTGTGGAACCAGCAGAAGGTGAAGTTGTGATTGTCAAACAATATGCCAGCGCTTTTTTTGGAACCTCTTTAGTTGCAACGTTGAATGGGATGGGTGTTGATACCCTGATCATAACCGGTTGCACAACTTCAGGCTGTATTAGAGCCACGGCAGTTGATACAGTTCAGCATGGATTTAGACCCATCTGTGTACGAGAGTGTATAGGCGATAGAGCTGAAGGACCTCATGAAGCTAACTTATTTGACATCAATGCAAAATATGGAGATGTTATTAGTAAAGAACAAGCCATGGGTTATCTAAATAGCTTATAGAAAATTAATATAAATCAGAGGAGTAATAATGAGCGAATTAACACAAAGTAAACATTATGATTATGTTCCGATCATTGATCGGGAACCTTTCAAGTTGCCTGATGGCGCTCGGGTGGCAGTGATGCCTTATATCAATATAGAACATTTTCCTGCAGCAATACCGGGTACATCACTTATCCCTGGCACAGCTGCCTTTTCTCCTGATCCGTTGAATTACGGTTGGAGAGATTATGGCAACCGAGTGGGTCTATGGAGAATGATGGAATTAATGGATAAACTTGGGATGCGAGGCACCGTATGTCTTAACTCTGAAATTATCAGAGAGTACCCTAGAATAACTGAAGAAGCACTTGCCAGAGATTGGGCTTTTATTGGACACGGGATTAATAATGCACCTGCCAATTTTATTGGTAATCCACCTGATGGTGAGGGGGGACATACTCCTTTGCCCGAAGAAAAAGAGCGTGAGATCATAAGCACTGTTTGTAAGACGATGGAAGATACTTTAGGTAAAAAAACCAAAGGATGGTTAAGCCCTTTCTTAACTCACACGGATAATACGCCAAGAATCCTCGAAGAGAATGGTGTGGAATATCTTTGTGATTACACAGCAGATGACCATCCGTTCAGATTTAACACGCCAAACAATAATTTAATTGCGGTTCCCTACACCGTTGAATTAAATGATATTCCAGCCTTCTTAGGACACTCTGGAGTCGGCGTTTCTTCTGAGGCATTTGGCGATATGATTGTTGATCAGTTTGATGTTCTCTATGAAGAGGGTGCAACAAATGCTCGGTGTATGCCTGTTTGTCTCCATACTTTTCATGTTGGACAACCCAATAAGTTTAAACATCTAAAGCGGGCTTTTGAATACATTGCAAGCCATGATGATGTTTTATTAACCACTGGGGACGATATCAACGATTGGTACAGAGAACAATATATGTAAACACTGGGTCCTTTTAGGACTGTTCGATATAACACTGGGTAGGGAAACCTACCCAGTATTTTTTAACATGGTATTTAAATTAATGTATTGGAATAACACACATCAAAATTCTCTAATGCCTTGGGTTTTTTTATTCTGTTTATTAATTACAACAACTGCTTTCTCTCAAGATAGTGATTGGCCCCAGTATGGTGGCGATGAAGGCGGCTCTAGGTATTCTCATTTGGATCAAATTAATCGAGAGAATATTAATAATCTAGAAGTAGCATGGACATATAAAACGGGCCATTTAGATCGGATTCCAGAGCAATTCTCGTTTTTAAAAAAATTAGTGGGGTTTCAAGTCACTCCGATAGTATTGCCAGAGGAAGCAGGAGGGTTTTTGGTTTTTTGCACTCCCTTTAATGAAATAATCGCCCTTGATGGAGCAACGGGAAAAAAAGTTTGGTCATATGATCCAAAAATTGATTTGCGACCGTTCGCAGGGCGATTTAATTGCCGAGGATTAGCTCAATGGAAGAATCCCAATAAAGAGCTGAATGAATTGTGTGCTCATAGCCTGTTTCTCGCTGCCAATGATAAAAGACTAATTGCTGTTGATGCCATCAGTGGCACTCTTTGTTCAGAATTTGGGTCACAGGGCGTGGTTGATGTCTTGCCTTATATTAAGCAAATTGAACCAACCAACCAAATTCAAGCGATGCAACTTAAGTCACCGCCCGCAGTTGTCAATGGAGTGGTGATTATAGGAGGCACAGGAAATAAATTTAAAGATGCAAGCTCAGTCAATGGGGCTGTTCGAGGTTTTGATGCTGTGACTGGAGAATTTCTATGGTCTTTTGATACTTTGATCAGAGACCCAGAATCCAGTGAGTCACTCCCTTATACGGTTGGTGGAGCCAATGTTTGGACAACCATGTCTGTAGATAGCCAACGAGATTTAGTATTTATTCCCACAGCTAGCGCCTCACCAAATTTTTATGGAGGACTAAGACCGGGTGATAATCGTTATGCTAATTCAGTGTTAGCATTGCGTGCACAAACTGGTGAGCTAGCTTGGCATTATCAAACTATTCACCATGATATCTGGGATTGGGATTTACCATCGCACCCTTTGTTGGTAGACATAACCACTGAGAACGGTAAACGTCCTATTGTTATTGCACTAGGAAAAACCGGCATGGTTTATACTTTTCATAGGGACAACGGTGAACCCTATTTTGATATTGAAGAAAGAGAAGTTCCGACTGATGGAATTTTAGGCGATCAATTATCACCGACTCAACCTTTTCCAGTCAAGCCACCACCCCTTGTTAGACAGGGAATATCGCCCGATGACGCGTGGGGAGTTACACCATATGAAAGAGAAGCTTGCAGAGAGATGATCGCTTCAGCAAGGCATGGAGGAATGTTCACACCCATGTCAACTAAAGGCTCCATTATGTATCCACAGGTTGGCGGAGGAGCCAATTGGGGAGGGGGTGCGTTTGATCCGGAGCGTAATATATTAATTGTACCTGTGGCCCAGGTGCCCTTTTATGTGAAATTGATACCTGAAGAAAATGTGGATAAGGCTTTAGCTAAAACACCAATGGCAGGAAACCCTATGGGTCCACCAGGACTTATAAAAGGCACTAAATACGGCCTTCAACAAAAACCTCTTTTATCGCCTCTCTATACGCCTTGTACTGAGCCTCCTTGGTCAATGTTGGTTGCTGTTGACATGATAGAAGGGGAAATTTTATGGAAAAAGCCATTCGGTAAGATCGATAAACTGAGCCCTTTGCCTATTGGGTTTGAATGGGGAACTCCTTTTGCAGGAGGAGCTATTACCACCGCAGGAGGTCTTATTTTTATTGGCGCCACAGCAGACGAGCGTTTCCGTGCTTTTGATATAGAGACCGGTGAAAAATTATTAGAAATTAAAGCTCCGACTGCAGCCATGGCCACTCCTATGACTTATATGGCCAACGGAAGACAATACGTAGTTATAGCAACCGGAGGTCATATGTGGAACTATCCAAATGGCATCAGTGACGAGTTAATTGCTTACGCTTTGCCAGAGAATCTAATCGAGTAGATTTTCAGAATCTCTCTTCGCATCAGGATCTAGAAACGTTAACCCATTAGCCTTAATCTTTTCGTTAGAAACATTTTTAGGGCCCGGGCTAAGATTAAGCCATTGAACATGATCATAACCATTTTCATCACACACTTGAGCAAAGAATTCTGATTTTGAAGATGAAACCTCATTAAAGAGATTAAATAAGCCTGAGAATTTTTTCTCTATAGCAAGATCGATAGCTTGAACCACATCATCTCGATGAATGATCATAGCATCCGATGAGCCATCAAATGGGATAGGCTGTCCTGCCATCATTTTTAGTTGATTTTTCCACTCACGCCCTGGACCATGAATAGTGCCTGTTCTATAAATACATACAGGCATATCGTCATTTGCTAGAGCTGACAATAAATTTTCGGTCTCAATATAGACTTCTTGAAAAGGATTTAAGGGATTGGCCGTTACTTCTTCATCAATACTCGATTCACCATGAGCATCTCCATAAGCGTTTAGTGAGCTAGTAAAAATGATTTGTTTAACTTTTGCACCCGAGTTTATTGCCTCGACAACACTTTCCGCCGTTCCAACGTAGGCGTCTCGATAAAGATCAGCATCCATGACAGTTTTACCGTCTCTTTCAACCATGCCTCCTGCTACGGTTAATACTAGAATATCTTGATCCTCAAGAAGAGCAGCCATCTTTTCTCGATCGCTACCAACCATCACCATAACTTCATCAGAAACCGCTTGTAGCTCTTCAACTCTGGATTCTTTGGTGGTGGTAACCGTTATCGAATGACCTAGTTTTTTAAAATGCTTGGCAGCAGCAAAGCCTGTGTAAGCGGCACCTAGAATTGCTATTTTCATTTCAAGGCCTCAATAAAAAGATTGGGTAACATAGCATCATCCCATTCACGAGAATTATCTCCAGTCCTAAGAATTACCAAAGATTTCGAGGGCACCATATAAAGTCTTTGTTTGCCTAATCCATCCATATAAAAAACATCGTCAGTTTTATAGGGTTCATTGTGTATATTGGAGAAAGCCTCTGATCTTGCATCATAAGGTCTATTTTTAGTATATTCATTGCCTAACCAGATCTGCATTCCGTAATTAACATTGGCTTTTGAAGGAACAATCATTTCATCAACCCAACCAGCTGGTAGTGTCTGTTGGCCATTAAAAACCCCTTTATTTAATAACATCTCGCCCACACGAACCATGTCTCTGATGGAGGCCCACATGCAACAATCGGCATGCACCATCCCCCCTTCTTGATCCACAAAGAAGTAGGCATCTCTTGCTCCAAGCGGTTGCCAAATCTTTGTAGAAAAGTATTCGCTATATCGTTGCCCGGTTGCTCGTTGAATAATAATCCCAAGCGCTTGACTGTTTGGATTAACATGAGAAAAAACAGTACCGGCTGGAGCATCAACAGGAACTATAATGGCAGCAGTTGTAATGTCTGTCCCCATGATTCTTTGTATTCTTTGAGAAGTGGGTGAGAAATTATAATCTTCTTTGAGTCCTCCCGCCATGTTGAGAAGATCTCGGATGGTAATATTTTCTTTTTCAGTGCCTTTCCATTCGTTTATAAAATCACTAGCAGGAATATCCACAGATCCAATAAAACCATCTTCAATGGCATGACCCATAAGGAGCGCATTCATCGTTT
>MDSV01112555.1_pt1 | contig 28696 bp, 13 predicted proteins | sample 810851 | NCBI WGS metagenome assembly MDSV01 (sample SAMN05326640, study PRJNA326480) | marine metagenome | isolation source: seawater | place: Atlantic Ocean: North East | collected 2012 | reverse complement strand
GATTTCATTGTCGTCGAGTTTAAGTTTTCGCCGGGCGCGCATCCGTTTGCTGCGCTTGGCGGGCGACGCGCCGGGCGCGGGGGCGGGGGCGGGGGCCGGGGCGGGGGCGTCTTCATCGTCGTCGAGCACGACGCTCCTGATTTTCGATCGAGCCGCGCGGCGACTGCGCGGGGGGACGTCGTCTTCGCTCCCCGGCGGCGACGGCGACGACTCGACGACGGACCGTTTTCGCCGGGCGGGCTTTTTTCCAGTCGCCGCGCCGGACGCGGCGCCGCGACGTCGCGAGCTCCGCCGCACTCCGTCGGAGGCGATTTTCGAAGCGGGAGAAGCGCTCCGCGAAGACGTCGGCTCGGCGCTTTTTCGTTTCCCCCGCTTCGCCCGCGCCGCGTTTTCGGTCTCCTCGCGCTCGAACGCCTCGACGCTCGTCTCGCGAGCGTCGTCCGCGTCGTCGCTCGGGTCGCCGTCGTCGATGAAGTCGTCCGAACTCGACCCCGGCGGCGAGGAGTCGTCGGACATCTTCTCCATGTTCACGATCCCGTGCTTCGCGCGCCGGTCGTAGAATTTCGGGCGAAGCCTCATCTCGCCCCACTCCCACGGGTCCTCATCCTGCGGCGCGCGCACCCTGCCCACCCACTTCGGGCGCTCCCCGCTGCCAGGCGTCTCGGAGCTCATCCGCGTCTTGCGTGAGCGGCGACTCTCGCGCGTGGTCAAGCGCTTTCGGCGCCCGGTCGGGGGTTTGACTCGCACGGGGTCGCCATCGACGTCGTCGCTCGAGCTCGACGGACTGCGGTCGCGGATGCCGCGTCTCAGCTCGAGCGGTCTGGGCTTCCCCCCCCGCGCGCGCGTCGCGCGAACCGGCCTCGAACTCGGTGGAGACCCACTCGGCGCGCTCGGATCTCGTCGTGGTCTTTCGGGCTCGTCCTCGTCGGATTCGTCGATGCGCACCTTCCTCTTGCGCGCGGAAGGCGGCTCGCCCAGGTCGTCCAGCTCGATGACCTCGTCGGACTCGGACGAAGATGCCTCCGGGTCGAAGTCCGAGTCCGAGTCCGCCGCGCGTCTACGCGCCCGTCGCGGCATCGCGCCGCGACCCACTGGACCTTTCATCTTCTCGGCGAAAGAAAAAACAACAACGAAATCGCCGGTGAAAAGCAAAAGGACCACGTCCCGTGATGATGTCAACAACGACGGCGACATCAAAATCGCGCAGCGACCTGTGCGCTCAGGCAATCCCTGACATCACCGCGAGCCTCTCTTCGCGAAACACCCTCGCATCTGCCACCCGCGATGCCGTGTGAAGAAGCCGTGGAGCTCGCGACGCACGCCGTCGAGGCGGACATCGCGGGCGATGTCGCGAAAGCCATCGAGTTCTACACGCGCGCGGCCGACGCGCTGGATCGCGCCGCCTCCGTGACCCCCGCGGAGGCTGCGGAGATGCGCGGGAAATCCTCCGAGTACCGCAAGCGGGCTGGCGTCCTGCAGGGTAAGCTGCAGGTGTCGCAGATGGAGGCCATGGCGCAGAGCGCGCAGATGGCGCAGCAGGGCGCGCAGATCGCCGGCCAGACCAACGCCGCGGTGAAGACAGCGGGGGGGTACAGCACAGTGGCGGGCGCGGCGGCGGTCGGCGCTGTGGCGGGCGCGGTGGCGCTCGGCCCGATGACCGCCGTGGTGGCCGCGGGCGGCGCGGCGTACGCCACGACCCGAAAGGACGCCGTGGGGGATGTCGCGCGGCAGACCGGGGTGGCGGCGGCGTCGACGGCGACTGCCGCGAAAAAGTTCAACGACGAGCACAACATCACCGGGAAGCTGTACGACGCGACTTCGGCGGCGGCGAACAAGGCGAAGGAGGTGAACGCCAAGTACAACATCACCGGCAAGCTCACTGCGGGCGCCGCGTCGGCGTACCAGAAAGCCTCCGAGTTTGACAAGAAGAACAACGTCACCGGGAAGGTGGGGAAATCGATCTCGAGCGGGCTCACCGCATTCACCAGCGCCATGGGCGGCGCGCCGGCGAAGAAGAAGGACCTACCTTCGGTGCCGCAGTGACGACACGTCGCGTGGATATCGACACGCGCGGAGGAGCCGAGGATCGGGAGTCGAGAGCGCCGCGAGCGTCTTCGCTCCGCCTGAAGGTACCGGTACGATTCTAGGTGTACCTTCATAAAAAAACCGAAACGCGTCGCGAGCGGGAGCCGTCACCCCCTCGCCCGCCCCCGGCCTCTTCCTCTCCCCCTTCCCCGTCCCCGCGCGCCCGTGCCCGTGCCGGCGCCCCCGGGTTTGCCGGGCTTGATCTTGGGCGTGTCATCCACCAGCAGGGTGTCGAGGTTGAGCGAGTCGGGCAGGATGTAGTACCGGATGGTGTTCCCGCGAAGCGACAGATGATCCATGTGCGTCGGGTTCTTCCCCTTGAGCGTCAGCTTCACGTTCTTCAAGTGCGTGTTCATGCTCACGTCGACGCCTGCGCGTTCGACGACGGATTTCGCGAGCGGCGGAAGTGGGAAACGATCGGTCGTCAGATGCCGCGAGCGAGGGGAGTCGACGAGCGGGCGCGGAGGCGGTTTCGGGGGCGAAGGATGAAGAATTCGCTCGAGCGCGCTGTGCGCGTGTTAGGGATTGATTGGCCCGCGAGTCGGGAAAAACGCGCCATCGCGACGCCGCGAACGCGTCGCGCGCGACCGTTCCGACGTCCGACGGCGCCGCCGCGGATCGATATGTCTGTCAGGCACACGCACCCATCACCGTGCCGTGCACCACCGTCCCGTTCTTGAGCTCGATGGTGCACGTCTCGTGGCTCAGCTTCTGCAAAAAGCGAACGAGCTTCATCGTGTTTTACCGCCCGCCGCGCGTTTCCCGAAGGTGCGCACAAGCCGGTCTCCGCCCGGATCTGGCCTCGCGAGCGGCGTCGCCGATCGAAACACCGACGGAGGCGTCCTGCGACGACCGAAGGTGAGCCCTCTGGTGCGTGACCCGAGGTGCGTCCGACGCGTCCACGCGACGCGCGAAGTGAAAGCCCGCACGAGCTGCGGGGCGAAATCGCCGCGCTTCTTCGTTCGAAGCGATCGTCCGCGTGAGACGTGCCACACCTCGAGTGCGAAACTGACGAGTGGTGAACGCCCGTCGACGCTTCACGTTGTTTCGGGGCGCTTTGCGTGCCCACTTCCGGACGCGCGAGAGGGCTTCGGGCGGGGTGAACGCGCTTGTGACGATGGTGGCGGGCTCCGCGAGCGCTGCGGGGGCGTCGCTGGCGCGCCACGCCGCCGTCGCGGCGCGGCTCTCGCGAGAGCCGTGGAGGACGCGCTCGAGCGGACGCGCGGGCGGGCGATCGCGCGTTCCCCTCGCCCGCGCGTCCGCCCCCCGAGCGCAGCCGGAGGGGGGCCGCCGCTCGAAATCCGGCCCATCCTCTTCCTACGCCGAGACCTGGGACGGCAAGTACGACATGGAGACGCAGGGCATGTGGGACACGCGCGGCGTGGAGGGTCCTTCGTGTTACGTGCTCCCCCCCCTGGAGCGCGCGACGCGGGAGGATTTGGAGAAGGTGTACGCGCAGGCCAAGAACACGTACTTCTCGGGTCAGCCGGTCATCGAGGACCGCATGTTCGACGAGATCGAGCGGCGCCTGCGGCACATGGGCAGCGATGCCGCGCGCAAGTACCCGCGGTGTTCGAGGCGGGACATGAAAATCTACGGCGACCTCCAGGCGGACGACGAGCAGATGCGTCTGCTGGAAAACGTCTGGCGCGGCTTTGCGCTCGTCGGGATGGGCGTCGTCGCCGTCGACGTCACCGCGCTCGCCAGGGTGTTCTTCCACCTCTCGAACGCGCACAGCACCGACGTTCGGCCGCCGGTGCTGGCCGCGCTCGGCGCGTTCCTGTTCCAGTCGGCGCGAAACAAAATCGAGGCGCTCGAACGCGGCGACGTCGTCGCCGTCGCCGGCGACTGCCCGAGCTGCGGCGAGCGCGTGTACATGTTCCTGCCCGGGAACGAAGGCCCGCGAGTCGCGCGCGGGAGCGAGTGCCACGTCTGCGAGCGCTCCGTGTCCTTCCGCGCGGAGGTACGCGCGGACAAAACCTCGAAGTGGGGCCGCGGGGCCACGGGGCGCGTGTACCTCGCCACCAGGGCGGACGACTACTACTCCGCGGACGAGGGCGACGAGGCGCGCGACGAAGCCGCTTGGCCGCCGAAAACGTCGAAAAAAAACGCCGAAAAGACTCGACGACGCGCGTAGCCGATCGCGACGTGTCGTAGCGTTTCGTGTGAACACGAAAGGAGAGTATACGTCGCGTCCGCGTGTCGTGCGAACGCCCGCTCGTCCGCTAACGCCTGATGCTGACTGTGTTGCGTGGTCGGTCCGAACGCGAGATGACGCGCGCGCGGCGCAGAAAGAAACGTCTTCGCAATCGACGACACTCTTCTTCTAATCGCTCTTCGACCCTCCCCCCCCGACTTTGAAGTACGCGACGAGCACGATGGCGAAGACGAGCATGGCTATGATCCCGTACATCAGGACTTTGTTCTGGAAGATGCGCCGGCCCATGTTGCTCAGGATCTTGCGCGACTTGCTGATGGTGTCGTCCGCGCCGTGGATCGTGTCGCGCGCGTTCGTGATGGTATCGCGCTGCCGGTGCAGATCCTGCAGGATGGAAACGCCCAGCTCCTCCGTGTCGAGCAGCGCGCGCTTGCCCTCGCGGATGCGATCGCCCGTCTGATCCAGCCGCTGCGTGCTGTGTAGCATTCGCTCGCGCTGGCCGTGGCTCGTGGGCGCGTGCATGTCGTCCAGCTCGGCGCCGGCGAGAAGCTGCGCGCGGTCGCTCCGCGCGCTCGACGCCGCCTTCGCCGCCGTCGCCGCGTCGCGCTTCAAGCGCGCCAGTTCGGTTTTGTACTCGCGAAGCTTGGCGCTCATCGGTTCCTTCGCGGCAGGATTCTGCATCGAGCGCGCCTCCAGGTCCATGCGGCGCACCAGCGCCTCCGCCTCGGCGACGTCCGAGTCAATCAACGCCACGCGCTGAGCCTTGGTATCTGATGCGAGCGTCGCGGTCGTTCGCGGAAGGGGGAACGAAAGGGGTGAGCGTCCCGACGCGCGACGCGCGCGCGCTCGCGGTGCGCGCGCGACGCTCGATGCCGTTTTCGCGGTCGCGTCAAAGATTCGTTGGCACGCGTCTGGAACGAGGGGCGTGCGTCCGGACGTGCGAGACACGGGCGGTGGGAACGCGCGTACCTCCATCGAGACTGGCCAAGGACGCGGTGTTCCGCGCGATGGATGCCGTGAACTCCAGGAGCTCCTTCTCGTAGCCGTCGAAGATCTGCGGGGGCGGGCACGGGGAGCGGTGAGACACGGGCGGGGAAAGACACACGTGGTGCAAAACCGAAGATGACGCGAGCGCGAGGTACGCGCGTGGGGCGAAACAGGTCGGCACGTACGTGGCTCATGACGTCCGTCCCTGCTCTTGTATCTATCCAGAGGAGGCACGCGTCTGCCACGCGTTGCGGCGTCTCGGCGCGAGGGGGACTGCGGGCAAGCCGTGGTTCTGAGTCACCACTCACGACCTTTTTGCGACGATTTCGCGCGCTGGTCGGAAACTCGGCATCCGAGCAAGAAAAATGCCTCGGCTGAGCGGGCAGCGGGCTCTCGCGGTGTCTCCCCGGCGATCGGCCCGTCAGGACCTCCCGCGCGCGTCACGGACGCGCGGCGCCGGGGAAGATGAAGAGCCTCAAGAAGACCATGACCAAAGCGGCGTCCAAGGCGATGGCCGGAGTGGGCATGACCTCCGGCGTCGCCGCGGCGCCCGCGGACGCGCGCGCCGGGTGGGAGGACTTCTCGGACTTCTCCAACGCGGTTCCGATGGGCGTCGGTGCGCCCCTCGGCGCCGTCCCGCTGCACGACGGCCCGGGGACGGAGACGGAGACGCACCCGCTCACCAAGCACTGGGCCACGCGCATCAAGAACCCGAAAGTGCGCGCGGCGTTCGTGAAGCGCCCGCTCGAGTCTTACGCGGACGCGCACCCGCTGCGCGTCTGGACGGGCACGTGGAACACCAATGGGAAACCGCCGCCCGACGGGCTGGACATCTCGCCGTGGCTGGACGTCGCCTCGAGCCCCGACCTGGTGGTGGTGGGGTTCCAGGAGATCGTGCCGCTCACGCCCGGCAAGGTGCTCATGCAGGAGGACGCGCAGGCCACGGGCGAGTGGGAGGCCATCATCGAGCGGTGCCTGAACGGCGCCCCCTCGCGCGACGCCGAAAATCCGCCGGCGCCGCGACGCGCCGCCGACGAGCGCGTCCGCGGGTGGACCGCGTTCGGAGACGACTCGGGAAGTCGTCCGGAAACGCGCGCTCGTCACGAGACGATGCCACACGCGCCGTCATCGGTGACGACGACAAAAGCGTCGGCGTCGTACGTGCGCGTGGCGCGCAAGCAGCTCGTGGGCGTGTACATCACGGTGTGGGCGACGCGCGCCGCGTCGCGTCACGTCTCGGACGTGCGCGTCGCCGCGGTGGCCACCGGCGTGAACTTGGGCGTGGCGATGCTCGGGAACAAGGGCGGCGCGGCGGTGTGGCTGAAGGTGCACCACACGCCGCTGTGCTTCGTGTGCGCGCACCTCAGCGCCGGCTCCAAGGAGACGGACGCGCAGAAGCGCTCGGAGGACTACCGCGAGATTTTTTCGAAATTATCCTTCCCGCCGCCGCCGGCGGCGTCGTCCGACGGCGCGGTCGAGAAGCCCGCCGGCGTCGCCGACGCGTTCGCGGCGGTGTGGCTCGGCGACCTGAACTACCGCCTGAACCTGGCGGACGACCACGTGCGGAGCGTTTTGACGAAAATCGGTGTAGGGTCAGCCGGCGAAGATTTCCGCGTGTGCTCCGCGTACGCCGCGGAGCGCGCGGCGCGGTACGCCCCGCTGCTGGGCGCGGACCAGCTCTCGCTGGAGCGCGCGGCGGGCAAAGCCTTCGCCGGCTGGACCGAGGCGCCCGTGGCGTTCGCGCCCACGTACAAGTTCAGGCCGGGCACGCACGTGTACTCGGGCGCGGGCGACGCGGACGAGCCTAACCCTTCCGCGACCGGCGGCGACGACGGCAGAGCGCCGGTGAGCGCGAAGGAGGAGAAGAAGCGACGCACGCCGGCGTGGTGCGACCGCGTGTTGTGGCGCGGTCGCGACGCGACGCAACTCACCTACGGCTCGACGCGCGCGATGACGCAGAGCGACCACAAGCCCGTGTTCGCCGCGTTTTTAGTGACCGCGCAGCGCCTGTGTCCCGCGAAACTCACCGCGGTTCTGGACGAGACGCGGCGCGAGCTGGACGCGGCGGAGATGGCGTCGCAGCCGCGGTGCGCGGTGCTCAACCCGCGCGCCGTGTTTACGGAGGATCTGCGCTTCGCCGAACCGCGCACCGCGTCGTTCCGGCTGGTCAACACCGGGGACGCGCCCGCGTCGTGGAACTTCGTCGCCGCCGTGCCCGGCGAGACAGCGGTCGCGCCGCCGTGGCTGCGCGTCGCGCCGGTCCGAGGAACGCTCCTGCCCGGCGAGGAGACGGTCATCACCGCCACGGCGACGGTCGTGGGGGGGGGCGCGGGAGGACCCGCGGCGCTCGCCGAGGCGGCGGGCCTCGGCGCCGGCGCGGACGCCGACGCGCTTCGCGCGCGGCGCGAGCGCGCTTCTCCGGCGGCGGAATCCTCCTCGTCCGCGGAATCCTTCTCGTTGGGAAGGATTCCGCGGGCGGACCCCGCGGCTGGCGCGCTCGCGCCCGCCGCCGCGACTGTCACGACCGCGGGCTCCATCGCGGAGGCGGCGCGGCTGGCGCAGGCGCGCGCGGTGAGCGCCGGCATCGCGCGCGTCGAAGCCGGCGGCGGCGTGTCGATGGTGTCGCCCGAGTCGAAAAAAAATGCGACTCGGGCGCATTCGGTTCCTTCCGCGCTGGACCTGCTCGGCGAGCCGCTCGCGGCGGCGGCGACCGAGGACGGCCTCCTTCCTTCTTCTCCGCGGGACGCGTCCGAGGACGCGGGGCGGCTTCGCGACGCTCCGCTCGCCGAATCGGACGCGGACGAAAAAGACGCTCCGCGACGCCGTCGCGGCGACGTCCCGGTGGACGCCATCCTGGTGCTGCACCTGGACGGCGGCCGAGACTTTTTCCTCACGATCGCCGGTACGCTTCGCGGCTCGGTTTTCGGGAAGCCGCTGTGGCACCTCCCGTCCGCTTCGTTCCCCCCGGGGGTCCCGCGGCCGGTGTCAGCCTTGGTGGACGTCCTGTTCTCCGTCCCCGCCGCGGAAACCCTCGACTTATTCCGCAGCCCGTCGCGCGGCACTCTGGCCGGTCTCGCCGCCGCGCGCGCCGCGTTGGACGCCGACGACGCCTCCCAGACTTCGGAGTCCCTCCTCGCCGCTCTGGACGCGGCGGAGGCCGCGCACGCGCTGCTCGCGCTCTTCGCCGCGCTCCCGCGGCCGCTCTTCTCTTCGACGCAGGCGTTGTTGTCCGAACTGGACGGCGCCATGGAGCCCTGGGCGCGGGCCGCCGCGCAGGTCGCCGGCGCCGCCGCGGCGGCGCGCGCGCCCTGGACGCTCGCCAACCCCGGCCTGACGCGCCTGGCGCCGTCGGCGGCAGCGGCGGAGGCGCTGCTCGCCGCGCACCTGAGGCCGGCGGAGCGCGCGGCGACGTCGCACACGTGCTCGTTCCTGCGGGGGATGTTTCAATCCTGGTACGGTTTCGGTACCGGTGGCGGCGGCGCGGGGCGCCTCGAGAACCCGGGGCGCGAAGTCGCGCGCGTCGTGTCGCAGTTCGCCGAGGTGTGGTTCCCCCCGCCGCCGGCGGGCGCGCCAGACGCCGCCGCGAAGCGCATGGGGCGGCTCGCCTTCGTGAGCGCGCTGTGCGGCGCGGCGCCGGGCGCGCTGGACGGCTTCAACCCCATGGACGTGCTTTTCGACGTGACCCTGGGAACGGGGACAGGGACGGAAACGAAACCGGCTCCGAGCGGAGCGTCGGGCGCGCCCCCGGGGATGGCCGCCCGCGCGGCGGCGGAGACGCCCGTCCCCGCGGGATTGGCCGGGATCGGGGCAGGTGGGCCGGGCTTGACCGGGAATTTGATAGACTTTTGAATTCTGTTGTTCGTAGACTATTCATGTACAGTACCTCAACCAGCTACGTAGCTATGTACTTTTACGAAGTACGCCCACGCGCTTTTCTCTACCCTCTGCGTTTCGACAGGCGCCAGGCGTTGGGTTCGTTGAACCGGTCGTACAAGGGCTCGAGCCGCTCCATGCGCTTGCGCTTGGTCATCTTGGTGGGGTCGCCGAGCTTGAAGAAGCGCGGCGCGAGCTCGGCGAGCCACTTCGGCTCGATCGTCGTGCACTCGCGCATGTACTCCTTGGACGTGAGCACGAGCTCGTGGTAAATCACCCAGTCCGGCTGGCGCTGGAACAGCGCGCTCGCGGGGTGGATGTACGTCGGCGTGTTCTCCACCAGCGTCTTGTACCCCTCCTGCGGGTCCTTCTTGGCACTGTGGAAGAAGAACCCCGAGCAAATCGCGCGGCGGATCTTGTTGAAGTTTCGCCCGGCGGAGACGACGTCCAGCTTGTACCGGTCCATGATGGTCAGGAGCTGTTTCCGGACATCCTGCGCGCGTCTCAGCGAGCGCGCCTGCAGGAAGTTCTCGAAGCACCACGGAGAGGAGAACTTCTGCGCTTTCCAGCTCTCGTACACCGTTAACAGCGAGAGGTGATCCCCCTCGGGCTGGAAAAACTTAGCCTTCTTCTGGTCCGCGGCGGCTTGCTTCTCTCGCGGGCGGTACCAGATGTTTTGCGCGGAGAGGCACGCGACGACGGTGAGGATCTCGTCCGAGCACCCCAGGTCCACGGCGGCGATGAGCATCTTGGACATCGGGGGCTCGAGCGGGAACTCCGCCATCTTCCGGCCAAGCCGCGTGAGCAAGCCCTCTTCGTCCAGCGCGCCGAGGTTGTACAGCTCCTCCAGCGCGCCGATGAGCGTCGGCGGCGGCGGCGGGTCCATGAAGTCAAAGTGCAGCAGGTCGTTGATGCCCATCGCCTTGAGCGTGAGTGTGGTGGTGCCCAGGTTGGTGCGCTGGATCTCAGGGACGGACGTGGGGAGCATCTCGTTCTTGAACGCGCTCTCCGTGTACAGGCGAAAGCACTTGCCCGGCCCGGTCCGGCCGGCGCGCCCGCTCCGCTGCCGCGCGGACGCCTGCGAGATGGGCGCCACCACCAGCGAGTCCATCCCGATTTTCGGGTTGAACACCTTCTGCTTGGCGAACCCCGGGTCCACCACGTAGAAGATGCCGTCGATCGTGAGCGACGCCTCCGCGATGTTGGTCGCGACGATCACCTTGCGCGACCCGGGCGGCGCCGGGTCGAAGATGCGTGTCTGCATCTCGGACGGGAGCGAGGAGTACACCGGCAGCACGTGCAGGTCCGGGACGCTCGGCCCCAGCCCTTTCATGCGCTCGAAGAGCGTTTGGCACGCCGCGTCGATCTCCTCCTGGCCGGTGAGGAACAGCAGGATGTCGCCCTCCGGCTCGGTTAGGTGGATCTGCATCACGGTGATCAGCGCAGCGTCCATGTAGTCGCTCTCGGGCGCCTTCGTGTACATCACCTCCACCGGGAACGTGCGCCCCGGAATCGTGAAGATGGGGCAGTTCATGAAGTACGACGAGAACTTCTCGGCGTCCAGCGTCGCGCTCGTGACGATGATTTTCAAATCCGGGCGCTTCGCGCAGCACTTCTTGAGAAGCCCGAACAGCACGTCGGTGTGGATCGTGCGCTCGTGCGCCTCGTCCAGCATGATCAAGCAGTACTGGCTCAGCAGGTCGTCGAGCAGCGCCTCGCGCAGCAGCATGCCGTCCGTCATGTACTTGATCACCGTCTCCGGGCTCGTGCAGTCCTCAAACCGAATCGCGTACCCGACTTCCTCGCCGAGCCGGCATCCAAACTCCTCGGCGACGCGTTTGGCCACCGACATCGCCGCGACGCGGCGTGGCTGCGTGCACCCGATCCTGCCGCGGCTGGTATATCCCGCCTCCGCCAGGTACTGCGTCATCTGCGTGGTCTTCCCCGAGCCCGTCTCGCCGATCACCACCAGCACCTGGTTGTCGTTCACCGCGCGGATCAGCTCGTCGCGCAGCTTGAAGATGGGGAGCGACTCGCGCTGCTGCTGCATGGGCAGCGAGCTCTTCTGGCCGAACGTCGGCGCCTTGCCGAACGCCTCCATCTTCCACGCGGGCATCTCCTTGTCGCTCTGCAGCCCGGTGCCGCGCAGCTCCTGCGCGAGCTGCCGCTCGCCCTCGGCGGCCATGGGGTCCTCCCACGGCCGGTTCAGGTCCTGCGGCACCGCGTCCAACTCGGCGCGCTGCTGCGTCTGCTGCAGCTCGCGACGCTCCTTGGCCAGCGCCTGCTGCGTCATCGCCGCGCGCTGCATGGACCCGTCGGGGTTCTTGACGATCTTGATGGGCGAAACGTCGCCCTGGTTCGTCTGGCCCTCCAGGAAAGGCGCTTCCCGGTCGTTGATCTCGATCTCCACCTCCTGCTCCGCCTCCTCCTCGAAACCCAACACGCCGTCGTTCTCAGCGTCGAACGTCGGGTACTCCTCGACGCGAAGCGCGCCGGACGCGATGAGCTGCTTCGCCTCGAAGCGCTCGGGGGAACTCATGCGCTTCACCGCGCGGCGGCGCCCACCCACGTCACCCGCGCGGTCCTCCTCGGTGAGCTGGATGCCGGAAAGGCCGCGGAGCGACGCGCCGGGGGGGGGAGGCGGCGCGTTCGCCGACCACCCGCTCGGCGCCGCGCCGCCTCCCGAGCCGTGATTCCGCGACGCCGCCGCCGAGCTTCCGCTCGCGCCGCGGCCGACCAGGTCCTGCCCCGTGTTCTGGTCCACGTCGCGCATGCTGAGGGCCATCCGAGCGCTCGAGCGGGTGGTGACCTTGACCCACACCGGCTGGTGCGCACGCACCTGCTCGCGCGCGCTCACCCCCTTCTTGGCGCTCATCATGCTGGCATGCACGAGCCCCTCGTGCTTCCCCCGGAACTCCGTGAGCTCCACGAACGCGCCGAAGTCCAACACGTTGCTCACGCGGCCTCGGTAGATCTGCCCCACCTCGGGCTCGCCCGCGCGAAGCGCTGCCGCCGAGGAGGACGCGCCGCCGCTCCGGTCGCGGCTCCGGTCGCGGCTCCGGTCGCGGCCGCGGCGGTCGCCGTCCCCGTCGCGTTCCCGCGCGCGGTCCCTCCCGCCGTCCCGGGACCGACGCGAGGCTTCCAGCAGGGCCGGATCGTCCGCCATGTTCGCGGTGATCGGATTGTCGCCGTAGATCTCGCGCGTCAGCGCCTTGGCCCTCGCCTCGTCGTCGCGCACGGCGAGCCCGGGGAGGGGGTTGTCGGCGGTGGGGCGCGCGCGAGATCCGCTCGCGGCTCCCCCCGCGTTCTGCCCCCCCTCGCGGGAACTGGACTTGGGCCGCATGCGCTGGATCATCTCCAGCAGGTTGCGTACGAGGTCGAACGAGAGCTCGGCGCCCACCTCGTCCAGCGCCTTCTGGAACGAGCGCGCGTCCTCGTGCTTGTCCGCGAGGTCGATGACGAACTCGGACAGCGTCTTGTCGCCGATGCCGATGTGGTTCTCCAGCTCGGTGGTCACCTTGTTCACCAGGGACAGGTGCGCGAGCTTGTTGAGCGCCGACATCGCCACCGTCGGGGCGGAAAGCCCGATCCGCCGCTCCGGTCGAACCGCCCGCGTCGCCGCGCGTGTCGCTGTATCGGGGGGATCTCGACAGAACCTCGCGAGGTTTCTTCCTCCCGCAGTTTTCTCGCGGAAGAACGGCCGTCTTCGCGGTCGGGTAATCGAGTGGGAGACACCGTTCTACAAATTGGCACAGAAAACCAGACTGTTTGCCTTGGACAAACTGGCTAACAACGATTGTTCGCTCGCGATTGCGCGTGTGCCTCAGTAGTGCGAGGTGCGCGTAGCGGAGACGCGGGAGATAAAAATGACGGACGTCACGCTGATGTCGTCCCGGATGTGGATGACGGCGGCGTTGTCCGACTTGAGAGGCGCGTGCGCCTGTCCTTTGGGTTGCGACCACTGCGCGTATCGCTCCCCCAACGCCTTTGTCGGGACCGATGCGAATTACGTCGCGCTCGCGGACGGCCTCGCGGTCTTCGACGTGCTCCTCGGCGAGCCCGGGACGAGTTACGTCTCCGACGGCACGACGAACCTCACGGCGTGCCCGCGCGGCGCGGGTGAGGTGCAGTGCGTGAAGTGCTCTCCAGGGTGGACGCCCGTGCTGTTCGCCGGAGAGGACACGGTGGAGGAGAGCTCGATGCCGCAGAAGCTGCGCGGCGGGGGCATCCAGTGCGTGCTGATGGAGGCGGACGGCTGCGACCCGCTGCTGGACAGCGCGTGCGGGCATAACTTCACGTTCACGGTATTCGGCGAGACTATCGGGTACCTGCTGGTGTTCTTCCTGGTCATGATCGGCATCTTCCAGGCGCTGCGCGCGGTGCCCCTCTTCCTGCACACCTGCGATCCCAACGCCTTCTTGACCCCCAACCACCCGCGCTACCCGCCGACGCGCGTCCCCCCGAAGGCCCCCTCCGACGCGTTCGGCTGGCTCAGGCGCGCGTGGCGCGCCTCGGACACGGACATCCTGGACCACGCCACGCCGGACGAGCTGATGCTCTTGCGGTGGTTCCGCGTGATGTACCACTGGTTCTTCGGCGCGTCGCTGTTCGCCACGCCCGTACTCATGGCGCTGTACTTCTCGGAAACCGCGGACGCGAGCACGGACGGCATGCGCCGGTTCACGCTCGAGTCAGCGTCTGACTCGAGAGTGTTCTGGGTGGTCATCGCGGAGATGTGGGCGTGCTCGATCTGGCTCATGTACTTGCTGACCCGGGAGACCAAGGCGTACGCGAGGCTCATCTGGAAGCTCGGGCCGGGCCGCCTCGGCATCAAGAGCCACGCGGTGGTGGTCAACGACATCCCCATGCTCACCACGGACCCTCTGCCGGAGAGCATCGCGCGGCAGGCGGACAGCGTCGGGCTTCTGAGCGCCATCAACACCGCGCTGACCGTCAAGGGCGCCAAGACCGCGACGGGGTCTTCGCGGGGCACACCGGGAAATTCGCCAAAGTTCGCGTCGCCGACGTCGCCGTTCGACTCCGCCGTCGCCCGAGTCGGCGGCGGCGGCGGCTTGGGAACCGCGGACCTGGAGGGCATCGGGAAGTTTGGCTCGTTCCGGGACGAATCTGCGGCTACGGCGGCGGCGGAGGCGGAACATGAGCAGGTCACGCTCGCGGCTTACGCGCGCGCGCGGAAGTGGATGAAGCGGAACGCGAGCGCGGTGCGCTCGTTCATGGACCACACCTTGCCGGACGAGCTCGAGGACCTTCGCGCGTGCACCAAGACGGAGATGGTGCAGTCCACGACGATGAAGCTGGAGGCTGTGCTGGGCAAGGGGTGCGTGGTGAGCTGCATGGCCGCACGCGACGTGCGATCGCTGGACAGGCACTCGATCAGGTGGCAGGCGGCCAACGAGAGGCACTTGCAGGCGCTGATCCGCGAGAGCGGCGCGCAGGAGGCGCTGCGCGAGGCGGAGGCGGAGGCGGTTCGCAAGCGAGGCGGTTTAGGTCGACTCCCCACGCTCAAGCTGGACGACGACATCGACCTCGACGCGTTCGACGCCGAGCTCGGCGGCGCTGCGCTCGGCGGCGCGTCGCTGAGCCGCCAGCCCTCGGCGGCGGAGGTCCGGGCGGACCTCGCGGCGAACCCCCTGGACGACCCGGTGACGGCGAAGCTTCGCGCGAGGCGCGACTGGGCGGTGAAGGAGCGAGAGGCGGCGCGGGACGCACTCGCCGCCGCGCTCAAGGCTTTCGATAACGCGCGGAACGAGTACCTGACGGACGAGTCGCCCTCGCCGTCTATGTTGGTGGTGTTCTCGCGGCAGATGGACGCGGTGATCGCGGGGCAGGTGCAGGTGGACCGCAACTTCGGGTCCTGGCGCACGAAGCCCGCGCCCGGGCCGAACGACGTGGTGTGGCACAACGTCGCGCTCACCAACGATCAGCGGAAACGCAAAAACCTCAAGGCGCAGGCGTTCGCGGCGGCGATGGTGATTTTTTTCTCCGTGCCGGTGAACCTGCTGGGCGAGGTGGTCGTGGACGCCGCGGGGTCGCAGTCGCTCGTGTCGCAGATCTCGGTGGCCCTGATCCTAATCATCTTCCTGGTGCTGGGGCACATCATGAGCCTGGTGCTGTCGCGCCAGTACGGGCACGTCGCCGTGTCCAAGATGGACGTCACGGGCGCGTCCATATACTTCTGGCTGCTGGTGCTGAACCTCTTCGTGTCCAACCTCTCGTCGACGCCGCTGTGGACGGAGTTGAACGCTTGGGTGACGCAGCCGAAGCTCATCGTGGACGAGCTCATCACCAAGGTGCTGAACACCTCGTCCTTCTTCCTGCAGTTCTGCATGCTGCGATGCGCGCAGAGCGCGCCCCTGGAGCTCATCCACCCGCCGGTCCACCTCGGTCTGGCGGTGAAGACCCTCGTCCACCTGCTGCGCGCGGGCGAGATGCCCACGGAGAAGATGATCCGGAACTGGACCGAGCCCGAGAACACGCCCCTGCACCGCGTCCCAGCGCAGACCATGATGGTGGCGTTCCTGGGGATCATGTACTGCGTCATGGCGCCCGTGATCCTGCCCGTGTGCGGCGTCTTCTTCTCCCTGTTCTACCTCTTCTGGAAGCACAACCTGTGCTACCACTACACGCAGCCGTACGCCTCCGGCCAGACGCTCTGGCCCTGGCTGATGAAGCACACGTACGTGTGCCTGTTGGTGTCGCAGACCGTCCTGCTGCTCGGCCTGCCCACGCTGGTGGGCGAGGAGCACAGACGGCAGAAGAGCGTGCGCTGGATGCGCCTCGCGCTGTGCCCGCTGCCCATCCTCAGCACGCTGCAGCTCGCGCGCACCAAGCAGACGTTGCGCGAGTCCTTCAAGGTGCCGGTGCACAAGCACGTCCTGTCCGAGCTCGAGCGCGGCGAGGACGCGGCGTGGGCGGCCACCGCGCAGAGTGGCAAGTACGACGAGCGCGGCGTCGTGGGGGACGTGGGGAAATTCATCAAGCGGGGCTTGCGGTCGCCCGGCTCGTCCGCCGCCGGAACGAAGCGCGAACAAAAAAGCAACCGAGCGGGCGACGCGACGGGGTTCAACGCCTTCTTCGGGGCGCCGTCGCCGTTCGGCGCCGGACGGGCGACGAGTCGCTCGACGAGTCGCTCGACGGGTCGGTCGACGTCCGCCGCCGAGGCGGCGGAGACGGAAAAAGAGATTCCGGCTGAGCGCAAGTCCTCGTTCAACTCGCAGAGCGCGCGACTCGCGGAGACGACGACGCGGCGCTTGAACCTGTCCGCGGAAGAGGCGCGCTCGGAGGTGCAGCGCCTGATCGACCTGGGCGTGTGGCGCAACTACCAGCCCATCTCCATCTGGCCGCAGGTGAACGAGAAAGCCGCCGCGTCGCTCATCGTCAAGCGGTGGCGGGAAAAGAAGGGCGTGCGGCTGCGCATCGCGCGGCGGCGCGCGGACGAGACGTTCAGAGGGCACGCAGGTGCGTCGGGGGAGACCACCGTGGAGGCCGGGGACGCCGCCAGGGGTGTCGAGCGCGTGGGATCCAACGCGTAGAACGACGACCGCCGCGCGACGTATTTCTAACTCCCAGTAGCCGTACCTTATTACCTAGGTAGCTACTAGAGCGAGCTACGTAATAGAGCTCTCCCGCGGGATAGTACTATCAACTCCGCGTCGCATCCTCGCCTATTCGTCGCGCGGCGTCTCAGTCTCACCGTGTTTTCTCCGCGCCCAGCCCGACGCGCTTGGCTCGCGTCACCGCGGCGATGGGCTCGGCGATGCCCGTCCCGCCCTTCCCCACGCCCGAGCCCTCGCCCTGGAACCCCATCTTCGCCAGCATGCGGCTCCCGAAACCGCTGGTGTGCTTTTCGAACGCGCCGAACGCCTCGCCGGCGCCCACCGTCCGCCCGGCGGACGACGCGCCTCTCGCGCCGCCGCCGGACGAAGAGGCGTCTCCGACGCGGATCCCCAGCTTGCGGCGGCGCGACTCGAGGAGGCGCGCCTCGCGTTCCGCCGCCTTCGCGGCGCGGCGCAAGCCCCGGTTGGACGCCAGGGCCGTCTGGACGGCCGCGCGGTCCTCGCCCTCGTCGAGCACCGCGACGCCGGAGGAAGCGAGCTCGAGATCAGCGGACGATCCGAGGCCCGGCGTCGAGCGCGGCGTCGCGTCGTCGGCGACAGCGACGTCCTCGGCGTCGGCGTCGGCGTCGGCGTCGGCGTCCGCCTCAAGACCGCCCACTTCGCTCGCGGAGCTCGCGTCGCCGTCCTCAGACCCGGATCCGTCGCGAATAACGCCCGCCGAGACGAAATTCGACGCCAGCGTCTTCTTCTCCTCGGCGGAACGCCGTTCGCCTTCACCCCGCGCGCGAGCGCCGCGATACCCCTCCCAGTGCCCCCCGGGGACGTACTCGCCCCCCGCCGCCGCCACCACGCGCGCCACCGTCTCGTCGTCCGCCGCCGGCGCGCGCGCCCGCGGCGTCCAACGCACCACCGGGTGCCTCCTCTTCCCCCCCCCCTTGAGCTCGACGGCCAGCCCAAACGCGTCCGCGATGCGCTCCAAATGGTACAGCTGCTCGTACGACCGCGCGGGCTGGAACCCGACGTACGCGGCGCCGCTCAGCACGAGCATGCGCAGCGTCTCGGCGACGGCGCCCGGGCGAGGCAAACCGGATTTGGCGCCGCGCGGCGGAGACTCGCCGCGCTTGCGCGCCGCCTTGGCAGCCTTCTTCGCCGCGCGGCGGCCGCTGGGCCCCAGGCGCTCGGGGCCGCGCGCCGCGTCCCCACGCCCCCACGCGTAGTCACCGTAGTCACCACTCTTCATGGCCTCGTTCTCCTCCTCGGACTCGGAGTCCAGCCCGGACGCGGGCGGCGACGGGACCTCGCTGCCGGAGAGGTTCATGTCGCGCATCGATCGCAAGTACGCGCTCTCCCGGCGGCGGCGGCGCCGCTCTTTGTCTTCGCTGGCTTGGTTTCCGGAGCCTTCGATTCCGTCGCGCACGGCCTCGGTCTCATCCTCGTCCTCGCCCTCGCTATCGTCTCCTTCCATGCAGTTGCGCACGTAATCGTCGATGGCGTCGTCGTCCAGGCTGAGCTCGCTGCCCCACGACTCGGACTCGTCGGACTCGTCGAAAAAACCAGTCCCGTCGCCGTCGTCGTCGTCGTCGTCGGGGCGTTCGACGACCCGGCGTTCCGTCCGTCCCCGACGGCTGTCACCGCCGCGGTCGTCCAGGCGAATCTGTATCCCCCCGACGCGCATGACGCGCGCGGTATCCAAGTTTGGATCGTCCTCCTCGTCGTCCTCCGAGTCGACGGGGAGACCGTCCTCGTCGACGGCGTCGGAGGAGGTTTCGGAGTCGTGGTCGGGCTTGCGGACGCGGCGCCCGCCCGTGTTGGGGCCGTACGCGCCGAACATCTGACGGTGCTTGCGTTTGGGCCCGCCTCCGCCTCGAAGCGCCACGAACTCGGCATCGCCGTCCTCCGGGCCGTACAGGCCGCCTCTTCCGCCGCCGCCGACGTGGCTTTTCGGGTCAGATGCAGCAGGACCACCGCCGCGACCGCCGCCTCCGCGGCCGCGGCCGCGTCCGCCGTCGCCTCGCCCGCGGCCTCGACCGAAACGCCCTCCGCGCCCGGCGGGTTTATGGCGTCCCCCCATCCTCGCGCACCCTGGAATACCAGACCATGTGCTTCAGACGTCCTCGACCGTCGCACAGCCTTCGGATCTCGACTGGTTTTCGGCGCGCAGTGATCTGCACTTCTGGCGAGGGCTTTTTTTCGCGCGACGCAAACGCTTTTGCGCGGCGGAGGTCGCGGCTGCGCGAACGAAGCTTACAAGAAAAGCGCTTGCAGAGGTATTAATACGCGTCACGCCCCGTCATCCCGCGCTCCCTCGTCACTGGCTTCGTCCTTCCGCTTCACCGCGCGCTGCACTCTGTCGTTCCACTCGTCCCGCCGCTTCCGCATCTCCTCAAACTGCTCCTTCGACTGCTCCTGGGTCGGCGACAGAAAGTAGTCGCCGGAGGGGGGCTTGGCCGCCGCCGCCGCCGCGCGCGCCGCGTTGGGGTTCTCGCGCCCGCCGCCGCCGCCCAGCATCGAAAGCACGGGATCGACCGCCGGCTCGGCAGGAGGGGGCGGTGTCGCCGGTGCCGGCGCCTCCTTCGCGCCGCCGCCGCCGCCGCCGAAAAACCCGCCAAACCACCCGCCTCCGTTTTTCTTCTCCGGCGGCGCCGGCGCGGGCGGCGCCGGCGCGGGCGGCGGGGCGGGCGCGCCGTAGCCCATGTCCTGCATCAGCGCGTCGGGGTCCCAGTCGACCTCGCCGCTGCGCATGGCCGGCGCCGGTGGAGGGTTCGGCGCCGGCGTCGGCGCTGGAGCCTGCGCCTGCTGCGGGGGCGGCTGTCGCTCCCGCTCCCGCCGCCGCGGCGTCGTCGCGACGGGCTCGCCCGCCCCGGTTTCTCCGCCGTCGCGCCCCCGGTTCCCGCCGCCGGCGGCGGCGGCGCCCGCGGCGCCCGCCGCGCTCGCCGCCTCGCGCTGCCTCTGCGTCTGCCACTCGGAGCCCACCGCGTTGAGCGTCTCGCCGCCCAAGCCCATGAGCGTCTCGATGGGCAAGTCCACGCGCGCTCGCTTGGGGGGCGCCCTCGCGGCGAACGCCTCCTTTTCCTCCTCGTCGTTTTCTTCGTCGCGCGAGCCGCCCGCGGCGTCGAAGGACGCGTCCGGGGCGTACGCGTCGCCGTCGTCCCACGACCCGCCGAGTTCCCCCGAGGCGCCCGCGTCCGTGTCGGAGTCGACGACGCGAACGGGTTCGGCGTTCGCTCGAGAACGCGAGCGCGGGCGCGAATACGGCTCGTACGCCGGCCGGTACTCCTCGTACGAGGAGTAAACGAGCTTGTTCCGGCGCGCGGGCGCCGTCTGCGCCGCGCGGGAGCGCGCCTCCCGCTCGCTCTGCGCGCGCGCCTGCGCCAGCGCGCCCGGGTGCGCGGGGTAGTCGTACGGCTCGAGCGGTGCGCTTGACCCGGCGTCCGACGCGAACGCGCGGTCCAGGTTCCCGAAGAGCGCGTTCCGCAGGAAACGCCCGACGAGCGCGACGACGAGGAACGCGCCCAGGCACGCTGCGCTGCCCATCACCGCGGCGAGCGCGAAGGCGAGGACGTTCACCACGTTCACCATCTGCGGCACGAGCGTCGCGAAGACCCCGCCGAGGCTGGCACCGGCGGCGACCCAGCACGCCAGGCCGCCGGTCACCGGGAACAGGTACCGCAACCACCCGAACATCCGCGTCAGCAGGCGGTACGTCGCGCGCAGGCGAAGAAGCTCGGGGTCGTCGACCGACGCCGTCGGCGCCCCCGCGGCTTCGACGGTCGCGTCGTACGTCACGACAGCGGGCGCGTACGTTTCGGCCGACGCGTGGCCGACGGAACCGTCGCGGCCGGCGCCGGCGCCGAAGCGCGGGTCCGGGTCGCGCACGGCGCGCAGGTCGTCGCCGAAGGCGCGCGCGCGCCGAGGCGTGCCGCCGTCGGGCGGAACGGTTTCCGAGGAAACCGAGCCGGGCCGCTCCCATATCCCGGCCTGCGCGGGCTCCTGCAGCAGCTTGCTCCGCGCGCGCGGCGGCGGCGGCGGCGGGAGCGGCGCGCCGTCGGGGCCGACGCGCGCGGCGTCGCGCGCACGACTCTTCTCGGGCGCGGGCGGCGCCGGCGGCACGTAATACTCGCCGAAGCCCGGGACGGGCGCGTACCCGCGGTGCGCGGGGGGAGGGACCCCGTCCTCTCCGCCGTCCCAGGACGCGCTCGACCCGGCGCCTTCCGCGCCGGCCGCGGTGACGACGCGGGCGCGGTGACGCGGGCGTCGAAGCGCCCTGCGCGTCGCCGGCGGCGAAAGACGAGGCGCGGCGAGACGCGCTCGCGAGCGGAGACGCGCGCGCGCGCGCTCGCCACCGGCGCGAGGCCGCGGAGCCGCGAACGCGCGCGCGGCGCGCGCGGCGACCGGGGCCGGCGACGCCATCGACCGCGGCGCGTCGCCCTGGGGAGCGGGAAACGAAACGCGAACGCGCGGAGGAGATGGGGATGAGGAGGCGCGGTGAGCGCGAGGGCGAGGCGCTCTGGAAGGCGCGAGAAGACGTGATGGGCGACGGTTGGGCACTCGAAAATTCGAAACCACGCGTGGTTGGGCGGGGAGCCGCGCGCGGCGCGAGAGCCGTAGACGACAATGGTGCGGCGGGAAGAGATCGCGATGGCGGTAAAGGCGCGCGTACCTTCGAGCCTTTGACGAGCGTTCTCCACGCGTGGGGCGCGCGCCCTTGAGAGTACCGGTGCCAGAGAGTGACGATCAAGCGAACTTGTTTTTCTGTTTTTCTTGTTGTTCGCGATCGACCTGCGGCAAGCGAGCGCCTGACGTGAAAAATACGGTTTTGGAACCACGACTGACTGGCTCTACCACACGCGCCGGCAGATCCGGTCGCGCGGAGCGCGCGACGGACAGAGGGAACCGGACGCGTCTCCCTCGCTCGGTCTCTTGTCGCATCCCCCGCGATTTGCGCGCTCGGGTGTGGGCGAGCGGCTCGGAGACACACTCCATCTTTGTTCGGCGTGAACGGCCCGTTGACTGGCCCGAGTTTTCCGTCTCCTCGGCGTCGCCATGGGTCGCCTCCTGGACGAAGCGGTCACGGTGGACCCTACCGCGGGCGTCCACAGGCTCCCCCAGCCGTTCCGTATGATCGACAAGATCCTCTCGGGCGTCGTCGACGACGCCGCGGACAAGGCCGTGGCGCGCGAACGGCGAAGGCTCGCTCGGCTCGGCATAGTCGAGGGGACGAAGATGTACCGTCCGGTGGCTGAGACGGCGGAGTTTGAGCGTGCCGCGACGTGCGTCTGCGTCGCGCGCTTCGAGGACGACGAGGACCCGCTCGTGTCGAACGCGAACGCGAACGCCGAGAACGCGGAAGGGCGAGAAGACCCGACGTCGGCTTCGAAGGACGAAGACGCGAACGCGAAGGCTTCGACTTCGAGACCGAACGCCGTCGTCTTCGCCGGCGACGAGGACGGACGCGTCCTCGCCGTTGACGCCGCGTCGGGCGCGGTGCTCGGCCGCGTCGTGGCGTTCCCGGGGCGGGCCATCGCGGCCGTCACCGCCGCGACCGTCGCACCGCCGCCGCCCGAGGACGAAGCGTTCTGGCGCGCCGGGGAGACGACGGTCTCCGGCGCGGCGGCGACGGCGCCGTCGCCGGACGTCGCCGGCGCGAACGTCGCCGACGAGGACGCGAAGGAAGAGTCGGACGCGAAGGAGAGGGAAGATGACGACGATCGAGGCGCCGGCGTCGATCCCTCTGATCCCTCTGATCCCTCTGATCCCACTGATCCCTCTGTGCCTCTGTTCGACATCGCCGCCGCGGCGGGCGGCCCGACGCCGCGCGACGCGACGCCGGCAATGTTCGTCGCGGCGGCGTGCGCGGACGCGGTGCGGGTGTACGCGTTCGACGCGTCCGCGAGCCGCTTCGCGCCTCTCTGCGCGGCAGCCGCGCCCGCGGGGTCCACGCCCGTTTCGCTGCGGCTCGCGCCGGACGGCAGGACGCTCGCGCTCGCGGCGGGCGGCGGCGCGCTCGCCGCGTACGAGGTGCCGCCGCCGAAACCCGAGGCGTTCCTCGGCGCCGGGGAGGCGGACGCCGGGGACGACGCCGCCGCCGCCGAGGAAGACGGCGACGGAGGACGCGAGACGAACGAGAATGAGAACGAGGACGGAACCGCCGGTGACGGCGTTCCCGATCAACCCGAGGCAGAAACTTTGTCTGGAAGCGAAGAAGAAGGCAAGAAAGCGTCTTCCGCCGCCCAGACGCACGACGACGCGGCGTTCGCGGCGGCGACGCCTCTCGTGTGGCTCGCGGCGGCGCGCGCCGCCGCCGCGTTCGGCGCGGCGCCTCTCCCGGAGGCGCCCGGCGCCGAGGGCGGCCCGGGGGGGGACGACGCGGACGTTTCCCCCGAAGACGAGGCGGGGGGAGACGCGGAGGCGGCGGGCGCGGAGACCGCGCGCGAGCACGCGGACGACGCAGAAGCCGAAAGCCGGTCTGGGGCGAGTGAAGCGGCGACAGCGAAAGTCAGAAGGGACTCGCGCGCCTCCGGCGCGCCCGACGTGTATTTCCGCCTGGACGGCGCCCGGCGCGCCGACGCGCTCCTCGCGGCGTGGCCCGGGCGTAACCGCGCCGCGATGTTCTCCGTGCGGGGCGCGCCGGACGCGCTCGCGGTCTCCGCGCACAGGCACGACGCCGTGCCCTGCCTCCGCGGCGAGCGCGATCCGGTGGACCCGGTGCTCCGCGATCCGGTGGACGACGAGACCGCCGAGGCGGCGGCGACGGCGGCGGAGGACGCCGCGGCGACGCCGGCGGCGGCGGAGGCGACGACGCCGGCGTCCGCCGCGTCCTCGACCCCCGCGTGCGACTGGACGACCCCGTTCCCGGTGACCGCGGCGGCCGCGGTGTCGGACGGCGCGTTCTCGCTGTTCGCGCTCGGCCTGGTGGACGGGACCGTCCTGGTGCTCGACGCGCGCCTGGGGACGGTCGCCGCGCGGCTCGACCGGCTGAGCGCCGTCGCGCCGCCGGCGCGCTCGCCTTTTCCGTCCCTGGCGGATGACGCGACGGAGGAGACGCGCCGAACGGACGGAGCTCGCTTCGGCGCCGGAAGCGGAGGCGCGGAAAAGCCGCGCGTCGTTCCCTCGCTCACCGCGTGCGTCGCGCTGGCGTTCCTCTCTTCCAAAACCGCGAACGAAACCGCGAGCGCGACGACCGTCGAGCTCGCGGCGGCGTCCGCGGAGGGGTGGACGGCGACGTTTCCCTTTCCCGTCGTCTCCGGAAAAGCGTTTCCGAAAAACCCGCCGGCGTCGCGAGTGTGCGCGCCGCGCGGCGCGCCGCACGTCGCCGCGTCGTTGGCGGGCCAGCGCGGTGGCCCTTTCGTCGTGGTCGAGGGCGACGCGCCGGACGAGGCGTCGAGCTTCGGCGACGCCTCCGAAGCCTCCGAAGCCGACGGAGCGCCGTTCAGCGCGACGACGGGGGAAAAAAACGCTTCTTTTCGAAAAAAGTCCGCGTCGGAACCCGAGCGCGACGACGACGACGAAAGGTCGACGCGGCGAACCTTCGTGCGATTGATGGACGTCACCGGCGCGAGTGATCTGTACGGCGTCTTCTGCCCGCCCGAGCGGTGCGCGTTCGCGCTGGACGCGCGCGGGCGCACGATGCACTGCTTCGACGGGTCGGGGACCGCGGTGGTGGTCGCGCGCGAGCGCCGCGAGACGGCGAGACCCGTCGCCGAGGCGGAGCCCGAGTCTTTGGCGGATCCCGCGGCGCCGCCGCGCGGCGAGGGCGACGGCGAAGAAGACTCAGAAGACGCAGCAGACGCAGAAGACTCCGAGGCGGCGAAACCGCCCTCTGTCACGCACACGACGCACACGAAGCTCTGCGTGTACGCTGTGCCTCGCGACGCGCCCACCGGCGCGGCGGCGGGTTTCTCGCCGCCGGAGACGCCGGCGTCCTCCCCGGCGTATCGCGAGCGCGCGCAATTTTCGTTTTCGCTCGACGGTCGGGTCGCGTCGGAGACGGGCTCTCCGAAGAGATCGCCTCCGTTCGCGCCGAAGCTGGTCGAGGCGCTCGACGACCCGCCGTCCCGGCGATCGCAGACGTCCGCGAGCGCGCGCCGTTTGGCGCGCATCCTGAACTCGCGCGGCGGGCCCGCGGCGAGACGAGAGCGGTTTCCCAAACGCCTCGCCGAGCTCGAGCGCAAGTTCGAGCGCCGCGCCGCGGAGGAAGGCGGGCGCCCGCCGCCGGCGCCGCTCGGCGCGTATTAGAGCTATAGCTATCGTCTCTTTTATCTGCGTTAAGAACGCTCGTACCTCTAGTCACAGTCTATCACTATCACGCAGTCTACTCACTACTCGGCCCTCACAGCGCTCGCATCGTCGCTCCCAGCTCCAGAAGTGGTCAGGCCGCGCATTTGCTACGCCGCCATTTGCTACGCCGCCTCCGTCGCGAGGCGCGCTCTTTCGCGCTCGCGCCTCTCGGCGAGTTCCTTCTCGACGCTCGCCGCCGCCGCCGCCGCCGCCGGCACCACGACCCGTTCCTCCCGGCGCGCCTCCTTTCGACGCTCCTTCGCGCGCGCGCGCCGCTCGATCTCCGTCCTCGCGAACCGTTCCAGCCAAGCGTCGTTCAGCTCGAACCGCTCTTCCTCATCCTCTTCCTCTTCCTCTTCCTCGCGGCGCGTCGTCGCGAAGACTCCGTCAGACGCCGAGTCGCGCGTCTCGCCTTCGTTCGGGACGCGGTCGTCGCGGTCGCGGTGCCAAAGCGTCTCGGGCGCCTCGAAGCCCCCTGGCGGGGGCCACGAGACGATGGTGTCCCACGTCAGGAGGTGGGGGGGGACGCGCGTGTCCGGCGGCGGGCGGGGCGGAGGAGGCGCGCCCGACGGCGGGCGAGGCAGGAGCCACGGGGGAGGAGGCGCCCGAAAATCGGGGCGAGGGAGCGGCGGGCCTTCGCCGTGAGGGCAGCCGTCCAAACGCCGGTCCACGCGGGCCTCGGCCTCGTCGTGCAGGTGCTGGGGGTGAAGCCCGGCGCGCATGACCGAAGCGCGCGCGACACCGAGTGGCAAGCGCAGGTCGCGGGAAGTGAAGGCTGACTTTCGCCCGCAGCGGTCTGCGATGACGAAATATTGCGTCGCGAAGGTCGGATCGTCGGAAGCGCTTTTCGGCGAGAATTTGTCGAGAGGAGCGGCGGCGGCACTTCCCGGTGCGCGCCCTGTGCCGTCCGGAGTCATGTCCAGTTCGCGAGAGGACGGTCGGGGTCCGGAGCAGATGCGCCACGTCTTCGTCAAGACCGGCGTCATCTCGCAGGCCTCCGGGTCGGCGTACGTGGAGTTCGACGCCACCAAGGTGATGTGCGGCGTGTACGGTCCGCGGCAGGGGGGCAAGACCGGCACGGCGACGACCGACCGGGGCCGCCTGGACGTGGACGTCAAACTGGCGACGTTTGCTACGCCCGGCGCGCGCGGTAAAGTGGGCCAGGGCGACGCCGAGCTCGAGTTCGCCTCGTTGCTGCATCGCGCGCTGGAAGGCGCCGTGCTCTTGGAGACCTTCCCGAAAACCTCCGTGGACGTGTACGTCACGGTGCTCGAAGCCGCGGGCGCGGAGCTCCCCGCGGCGGTGGCCTGCGCCGCCGCCGCGCTCGCGCACGCGGGCGTCGCGATGCGCGATCTCGTGTCCGCGTGCTCGGTGGCGAGAACGCCGGGGACCGAGAAGCAGGGGACGTGGGCGGGCGCGCTTCTGCTCGATCCCACGACGGCGGAGGAGAGGAACGCGGACGGCGCCGTCACCTTGGCGCACATGTCGCGCGTGGGAGAAGTCGCGCAGGTTGTGGCGACGGGAAGCTGGGACGGGGACGCGCTGGACGAGGCCATCCAGCTCGCGGCGAGCGGGTGCGCGCGGGTGGACCAGGCGCTCAGGGAGGTGCTCAGGGCTGAAGCGGAGGAGCACGCGCCGGCGGGGAGCATCGGCGCGGGCACGTAGCACGGCCGCCCTTCGTCGCGAGTTCGTCCCGTCGCTGTCAGACTGTTGGAAAGAACTTTTTCGTCCTCTGCCTTTTTTCTCCCCGCAGATGGTTATTACGAAGAATCCTGCTGACAGGGCAAACGGAGGAAATTTTAAACCCTCGATTCATGAGTCATCACGCCCGGCCCATAATATCTCCCCCCCTTTCGAGAAAAGCGCTCGCTTTTTTCCCTTTCTCGCGAAATCCCGTCGCGATCCGTCGTCGTGGAACTCGCGGACACACCTTCCCGCGCGCGCTGCGACGTACGTAGTACCGTCCGCGCCCGCTTTCTGAACGCTTCGTTCGGTGGAGCCCCGTTTGGCCTCGTCGACACGCACCTCACCATGGCGTCGGCCGCGATGCGCTTCGCGGCCGCCACCGGTCGCGGGAACTTTTCCGCGCCGGGCAACAACCCCGCGCGGGTTCGCGCGCCGGTCGCTCAGGCGGCGCTCGGCGGGCGACGCAACGCGCTCCGCGCCGCGCTCAGGGCGCGAAGCGCCGCGCCTATGCGGCTCACTAGAGGCGGCGTCATGCCCGTCAACGCGAAGCACACCGCCGTGCCGGAGGCGCAGGTGCGTCGCCGAACCCGCGCAAATCGCCGCGCCATCTTTTTTGTGTAACAATCAATCGATCACGTCCCCGATTCCGAGCGCGCGAGAGGGGGGCCACGGCTCGCGCACCCACGTCCGGGCGCGCGCCCGACGCCCGGGCTTTCCTCCGCCACCGAACGCCGCGCGCGAAAAACATCGTCCCCGAACCCGTCTGACCGAGCTCGTCCCACCGACCCACCGCGCTCGCCCGCCCCCCCCGCATGGCTTTTCCCTCGTTCGAAACGACCCGAAACTCCCGAACCGTCGGCGACGTCGCGACGTGTCTCGCTTTCGATCGATCGGAAACCGCCGTCGTTTCGTCGAAAACGAACGCAGGGTCTTTTCGATCCCGCCAACGACCGCGACGCGTGCGGCGTCGGGTTCGTGGGCGAGCTGAACAAGGTGCCCACGCGCGGGAACGTCACGCAGGCGCTGGAGATGCTCGTGCGCATGACGCACCGAGGAGCGTGCGGGTGCGAGGAGAACACCGGCGACGGCGCCGGCATCCTGTCGTCCATCCCGCACGACTTTTTTCTCGCCGTCGCGCCCGAGATGGCTCTGCCCGCCGTCGGCGAGTACGGCCTCGGCATGTTCTACCTGCCCAAGAACGACCCCGAGGGCCGCGCCGCGTGCGTGGCTGCCGTCGAGGCGGCGTGCGCTGAAATGCAGATGGACGTCCTGGGCTGGCGCGACGTGCCCACGGACGCCGCCGCCGCCGACCTGGGCGAGTCGGCGCTCGCCACCGAGCCGGAGGTGGCGCAGCTCTTCGTCGCGCCGGCGGCGGACTCGGAGGTGGACCTGGAGACGCGCCTGTACGTGCTCAGGCGCCTGGCGGTCGTGCGCGTCAAGGAGGCGCGCGGCGCGAGCGTGACGGACGTCATGGACGACTTCTACGTGAACTCGCTGTCGAGCCGCACGGTGGTGTACAAGGGGCAGCTCAAGCCCGACCAGGTGATGCCGTACTACCCCGACTTGCAGGATGAACGTTTCACGGGCTACCTCTCGCTCGTGCACAGCCGCTTCTCCACGAACACGTTCCCGTCGTGGGACCGCGCGCAGCCGCTGCATATGATGGGGCACAACGGCGAAATCAACACGCTGAAAGGGAACGCCAACTGGATGCGCGCGCGCGAAGGGCTGGTGAACGTCACCGAGAAGCTCGGCATCTCGAGCGCGACCCAGAAGGCGCTTGGTTTAACCATCGAGGGCGGTTTGTCCGATTCGGGCGCGTTCGACGCCGTGCTGGAGCTGCTCGTGCGCGGCGGCGGGCGCTCGCTCGCGGAGGCGGTGATGCTGATGATCCCCGAGGCGTGGCAGAACAACCCGCACATGGACGCCGACCGGCGCGCGTTTTACGAGTTCCACTCCGCCAAGATGGAGCCCTGGGACGGGCCCGCGCTCGTGACGTTCACGGACGGGAACCAGGTGGGCGCGACGCTAGACCGCAACGGGCTGCGGCCCG
>MDSV01026645.1_pt1 | contig 28697 bp, 30 predicted proteins | sample 810851 | NCBI WGS metagenome assembly MDSV01 (sample SAMN05326640, study PRJNA326480) | marine metagenome | isolation source: seawater | place: Atlantic Ocean: North East | collected 2012 | reverse complement strand
TCTAATTGAGTAAATTCAGGTTGGCGATTAGGGCGTAAATCCTCGTCACGAAAACATTTAACAATTTGATAATATTTATCAAGCCCACTAACCATTAACAGTTGTTTAAACATTTGGGGGGATTGGGGAAGGGCATAAAAGCAGTTATCATGATGTCGAGAGGGAACGAGATAATCTCGTGCTCCTTCTGGAGTTGATTTTGTTAAAATAGGAGTTTCAACATCAATAAATCCCTTCTCATCTAAATATTCTCTGATAGAGCGCATAATCTTATGGCGAGTTATCATATTTTGTTGCATACTATGTCGTCTAAGATCAAGGTAGCGGTAATTGAGTCGTAAATCTTCATCTACGTTAAAATCAGGGCTATCTTCATCCGTAACACTTTTTTCACTGATTAAAAAAGGTGGCGTTTTTGCTTTATTATAAAGTATTAAGTTAGATACATGAACTTCAAGCATACCTGTTGGAACATGAGGGTTTTTAGCTTCATCATCACGTTCGATAACCGTGCCTTTAAGGGCAACGCAGTATTCACTACGCAATTGTTCAGCCTGACTATGAAGGTCTTTATTTTCTTCTGGATTAAAGACAATTTGAACAACACCGCTACGATCACGCAAATGCATAAACAGCAGCTGTCCATGATCACGAATCGTATCAATCCATCCAGCCAGTACGACATCTTGATTGGTTAGATCTAGGGATAAATCAGAACAGTATCGTCGGTTATTTAATTCAATAGTCACAATAGGCCACCTCAAAACGTTAATGAGAGAGAGTTTACCATAGTTAACTCCCCTTTAAAATCTAATTTTAACACAGTAAAAATAGTTATGGGAAAATTAAGAATGCTGAAATTCATCTAAGGAAAGACCTTATTGGTCTTTTTCAGAGGGCATCTCAGGTCACCTAATATTGAGATTATGAAGCTGGGCGAGTATCAATGATGATATCAAAAAGATAACCTTCTAAACAGAAATACATTTTGGTTGTTCTTTGGGTTACGTTATATATGATTAATTAGGTTGCAAAAAGCATGTCTGATGATCGAAATGATTTAAATTCTAAGGCATAGTGATTTGGATCATAAAAAAACATAGTAGCTTGCTCACCAACTTGTCCCTGAAAACGGATATGTGGCTCTATTTCAAATGAGATATTATGGTGGTTTAATCGATCTACAAAGGGTTGCCAATCCTGCCAATCCAAAACAACTCCAAAATGAGGTACCGGAACATTATGTTTATCAACAGGGTTAAAATAATGTCGTTGTTCAAACCCTTCAACTTTATGAAACACAATTTGATGCCCAAATAAATTAAAATCGACCCAAGATGTATCAGATCTACCCTTATTGCAACCTAAAACATCGGTATAAAACGCTATGGTTTTTTCTAATTCTAAAACGGGGTATGCTGCATGAAAAGCAAGAGATGTTTGCATGGAAAAAGTCTACTATAAACAAAAAGGGGTATCAATTATAAGAAAATTAAAAACTATTAAGTTTCTTCTTCAATAGATGCTAGAGATGATCGAGAGTCAGATTTTGAAGGGGATTTTCGTGGAGCATGGAAACTCAACAAACTACGGTAGGGGAATCGATTGGGTGTCTTATTAAGATCAGAAGATATCTTGGAATTTCTTTTTAATGGGTCACTGTCTATGAACGGCTCTGAAAGGGATCTGTTGGTAGAAGAGTTTTTGTTTTTAAAAAAACATGGGGCACAATGTGACAAAAGTTTAGAACAAGATAAATAAGCCATAATAAATCCTTTAATATAAATAATACAAACTAACGTATTGTAATTTAAAAAATTATAATATAGGAAACAAAATATAAAAAGATATTTAAAATAAAAAAAAATAAGACTATAAAAAACTAAAATTTATAGTAAATAGTAAAGAAATAACGTTGAAAGTGAATGCCAACACGTAAGTGTTCGTTATAAGCATAAATAAATCCTAAATCAAGGTGAAGCGGAAGGGTAATATCTTGATCAGATTGGATAGATCCCCAGTAAGGATCATAGGATATGATAGACAATAATTTTAAATCTTTTCGTAGATCATAAGATATTCCTGCATAGCTTCGTATCATAATAGGGTAGTTTCGATAAAAAGTGATTTCAGAACCAATTGTTTTAGCCAAACGACCTATTTTACCTTTGTTAAGAGAAGACTGTGTATAAGCTGCAAAAAGAGAGCCCCATAAAGAAGCCTCTACATCATCAGATTCACCAATAGATTCCCAGCGATAATACGATTCTTCATCATCATCATTATCAACCTTTTGATAGACAAGTTTATTGGAAGGATAACCTCCCATATGAATATGAGATCCAATAGAAAATGCTTTTCTATGATCTAAAGATCCCCCTTTAAAAATCATCCATTTAGAACGTAAATTTAAATCTCCAGATGATATAGCATCCCAATAACGGGTAGTAAGTTGAAATGTATCCGTAGGACTATAACCCCATGATAAACCACTGATATATAGAGTGTTTTTTTTCATGGTAAATCCAGTAGGATCTGAATATAAATCCATTATCTCTTCATTACTAAAAACCCATGCACTAGCTTTTGTAGGTAATTTTTTGGTTTCTTCAATGATATCAACACGATCAATATCCGAAATAAGAAGAGAAATATCTCCAAAAGATGTTTGAATATTATAATTTGTATCATTACGTTCTATGAATATTCCTGTAAGGATATCACCTGTTTTTAACGTAACACGAAGATTTTGTTTTGCAATATCGCTGTCTTTTATATCAATAACACCAAAGCTAGCTTGAACTTTGTAGACACCCGTTGATCGATCATAAGATAAAACATCCCCCGTAATGGTATCCCCATTTTTCAGATAAAACGTCTTAGGGTTAGCCTGAACGACGGTCGAAGCTATAAGAAAAAAAATAAGATATAAAAATAACGTACGCATATCTATTAGCTTAATCCATTAAAAATAGACAGTCTACAAAAAAAAAAGGACTAACATAATAAATGTTAGTCCTTTAATAATTTTAAATTAAACTAATATGCTTATACAACTTCTACGTTAGTTGCATCATAATCAGCTTTAGAACAGAATTTTGTTAAATTTGTTCCATCATCATCTTGAGATCTGAATGCATATCGAGTAGTTCCATTTCTCTCGTACTTAGTTTTTTTTACTTTTGATTCGTCAATCGAAACTTTTTGTTTCTTTTTAACATTATAAAATTCTATAGCCATATTACATGCTCCTTTTATGCTGAGATACTTCTATATTATATGAAAGTGTTGGGAAAATCTATATGTAATTTTGAATGGCTAATAAATAAAGACAGCTTGAGCTAAACTAGGTATAAAAAAGAAACGAATAGTAAAGCTATAAATAGTGAAATAAAAAGAGAAAATTTGGCTTGAGAACCAAACTTTGTATGATATAAAATAAGCTATATAAAACATAAAAAAGGACTTAATTATGCCAACAGCTTTAGTAATATTAGCCAATGGGTTTGAAGATATTGAAGCCATGACCATTATTGATATTTTACGTCGAGGTGATATCGATGTAACGGTAGCGGGGTTAGAGAGTTTGTCGATTACATCCGCTCATAACACAATTATTTCTGTTACCGAAACATTGGCTGATAATCATGATGAAATATTTGATACTGTTATATTACCAGGCGGAGAACCAGGGACAACACATTTAGAAAATAGTAGGGAAGTAGAAACCGTTATTAAAAATCATCATGTCCAAGGTAAATTAATCGCCGCTATTTGTGCTGCACCAAGAGTGCTAGATAAGATAGGCGTTATTGCCGGAAAAAGAGCTACGTCATATCCTGCTTTTAAAGAAGCGATGACATCTTGCAACTATTCTGAAGAAGCTGTTGTAGTAGATGATAATCTCATTACAAGTCGAGGGCCCGCTACAGCACATCAATTTGCATTTGCTATTCTAGAAAATCTAAATTCAATTACTAAGGTAAATGAGTTAAAAGAAGCCATGCTATATAACGCCTGATATAACACTCTTCAAAGCGTTAAAATAATGATAGTTGATCAGCTGATGGTGGTGTGTTTTCGTAACGCACTAATAAGGATTGTGCATGATCAATTAACGCTTTTGGAAGTCCTGCCATTTCAGCAACATGAATTCCATAACTTTTATCAGCTGGTCCAGCTACTAGCTGATACGTAAAAATCAGAGAACCTTCATCATCATTAATGGCCATAGACGCATTATTAACATGATCACAATCTTTTGTAATAGATGTGAGTTCATGATAATGAGTTGCAAATAATGTACGAGCTTGAATGTGGTTATGAAGATAATGGATAACAGCTGCCGCAATACTCATACCATCATAGGTAGATGTTCCTCGACCAATTTCATCTAAAATAATTAAACTTTTAGCCGTTGCATTATGTAAAATCGTTGATGTTTCAGTCATCTCGACCATAAACGTAGATTGGCCATGAGATAAATTATCAGAAGCACCAATACGGGTAAAACAGCGATCAACTAAACTAATATGAGCTGATTCTGCCGGAACAAAAGAGCCCATCTGGGCTAAAATGACCGTTAAAGCCACCTGTTTCATCAGCGTTGATTTACCAGCCATATTAGGACCTGTAATAAGTAAAATATGGGTTTTGTTATCAAAGGTAATATCATTAGATATGATATCGTGTGGATGTTGTTTTTCTAAGACAGGGTGACGTGATTGAACAAGTTTTAAATCGGTATCCGTATCAGAGAGCGTGGGGCGGGTATAATTAAGTTGTTGTGCAACCGTAGCTAAGCATTGTAAGCAATCCAGTCGAGCAATATGCATGGCACATTCTTGAATAAGAGGCGTTTGCTTGGTAATACAGTCAACAAGAGTTTGATAAATCGTTTGCTCTAGTTGAGTTTGTTTTTCTTCTCCATGTAACAGAACAGTTTCTTTTTCTTTAAGTTCAGGAGTAATATATCGTTCAGCATTGGTTAAAGTTTGTTTTCGGATATAATCATCCGGAACATGATCCGTTTGACCTTTTGAAACTTGAAAATAATAGCCAAATACTTTATTAAATCCAACACGTAAGGTTTTAATTCCAGTGCGTTCTTGTTCTTTTGCTTCTAATCCTCCAATCCAGTCTTTGATATCTTTAAAAGATTGTGTGAGTGCATCCAGTTCTTCGTTATAGCCAGGTTTAATTATATTACCAGCTGTAATAGTATTGGGAGGTGGATTAAGCAACGCAGCTTGAATCGTTTGAATCATGATACGAATAGGGTGCTTTTCCTGAGTTAATTGTTGAAAAAAGCAAGCAGAGTCATGTAAGAGTGAACCAGAAGCATCTTGTAAAATAGAAGCAAGTTCAATACAGGCTGTTAAAGACTCGGTAAGAGCAATCATATCCCTAGGATTATGTGTATGAGAAACAATTCGAGATAATAACCGTTCACAATCATAAACAAGATGTAATTGTTCACGAATTTCTTCACGTGTTAATAAATCAGTTTTTAAATAATCAATAGCATCATAGCGATCCTCAATAGACTTAATAGAGGTTAAGGGATGTAAAAGCCAGTGTTTTAGTTCACGAGCACCAAGCGATGTTTTTGTTTTATTAATGACCCAAAATAAGGAACCTGTTTTTTGAGCATTAAATAAGGGTTTTAGCAGTTCTAGGTTACGAATACTTTGAGCATCCAAAACCATAGCTGTATCCCATCGATACACAGAGCAGGTGGTTAATTGAGCTAACGCATGTTTTTGAGTATGTGATAAATAATCAATAATAGACCAAGCCGAAGGAATGGCTAACTCATGATTTGATAAATCAAAACTTTCAAGATGGTGAATGCTAAAAAAGTTGTTAAATTTACTAATGGCATGGTTAATAGATAACGGATCATAGTGAGTTAACAAAAAAGGAGCATCAAAATCAAAATCAAGCGAACGAGGAACTAAGCATTCTTTTGGATTTAAGCGAAGTAAAGCGTCACATAAATCTTGCTTTGAATCAAATAAACAGCATTTAAATTCCCCTGTAGAACAATCAACAAAAGAAAACCCATAATCTGTATTAGGTGATGAAGTATAAAGTGAAGCCAGGTAAATATTATCCTCACTATCTAAACGAGTATCCGATAAATGAGTGGCTGGTGTAACAATTTTGACTACATCTCGTTTAGTAATTTCTTTAGTATCATCAGCTTCCTCAACTTGTTCACAAATAGCTACCTTATACCCTTTATCAACTAATTTTGAAATATAACCATCAGCAGCATGATAAGGGACTCCGCACATAGGAATACGGCGTTCATCTTTACCACGTCCTGTTAAGGTTAAATCTAATTCCTGAGAAGCTTGTTTAGCATCGTCAAAAAACATTTCATAAAAATCACCTAAACGAAAAAATAAGATAGCATCTTGATGCGCTTCTTTAATAGCTAAGTATTGCCGAATCATCGGAGTCTGTTGACTGACGTCAATAGATATAGTCATTAGCGAATTTGTATGGGTAATGATTCGGTAAGACGATCACATAAGCGCTGATGATTAGCATTTACTGTATCGTCAGATAACGTTTCTGTCATCGATTGATAAATTAGATAAATACCAATACTACGAGTATAAGGAGCTAATGTTTCTGATTCAAAGACATCAAAAACACCGGTTTTAAGCACCGACTTATGTTTAAACTTGGTAACAACATCCATAATGTCATTAAATGAAAGTGTATCGGGTACACATAAAGCAATATCACGCCGAATAGATGGGTAACGCGAAAATGGTTGATAGGTTTTAGGTTGGTTAATACGATCTAATAATGCTGTTAAGTTAATATCCAGATAAACAACAGGTTCTTTAATACAATAATGATCAAGAATAGTAGGATGAATGTGTGATAAACCGCCAAGGCATGTTTTATTGCTATAAATAAGATAGTTAAGATGAGGATGTTTCCATTTAGAGCTATGCTTAGAATCGGGCTTTAAGGTAACAGAAAGTCCCAACTGTTGAAAAAATCGAGTGCAAGTATGACTAAGATAACCAAAGATATCTGTTTCTAATTCACGTTCAGCCGGTGTATAGGCAGATAAATCACGTTTACCACTAATAGCAATTGCTAATGATGTTAATTCATAATCTTTATGAAACGTACGGCCTACTTCAAAGATTGCTTGATTGGGAAGTTGGCGTGTTGTGTGATAAGCAATTAAGGGTAATAAAGAAGGGAGTAACGAGGGTCTCATAACAGAGAGTTGAGGAGAGATTGGATTAGCCAGTTCATTCCAAGTTTCCTTAGTACCTAAATCCATAATAGTTAAGTCATTTTCAGCTATCATAGGGTAACTATTAACTTCATTAAATCCATTAGAGACAAAGAAATCCTGTGCTGATTCAATAAGATCAACGATAGGATCATCGGTATCTTGAATAGGTAAACTATTTGGTAACGTAGATTGGATAGCATCAAAACCAATAAGACGAGCAATTTCTTCAGCAATACAAGGCCATTCTGTAATATCATGAGAACGCCAACTTGGAACAGATAACGTATCCTTGTTAAAGATAAAGCCCAGAGGTGTTAGAACTGTTTCAACTTGTTTTTGTGAAACGTTAGATCCTAAAAATGTATTAAGTTGAGTTAAAGAAAAAGGAATCAATTTTTGTTGAAAGCAAGGATGTTTATCATGTTTCGAAATAACAACATTCTTAGATAAAGCTCCACCTGCTAATTCTATTAAAAGTGCACAAGCACGTTGCGAGGCATAATCAACAGTGTCAGCAGCTACTCCTTTTTCAAAGCGAATAGAACTTTCTGTTCGTAATCCTAAGGAGGTAGCGGTTCGTCTAACCGATGTTGGATCAAAATAAGCGGCTTCTAAAAAGATATCCGAGGTATCAATAGATACTTCTGTATCCTGACCTCCCATAATACCTGCAACAGCAACAGGTTTATCAGCTTCCATAATAAGAAGCTGTTGTTTGCTTAATGTACGTGATTGACCATCTAAGGTTGTCATAGATGTGGGTTCTGATGCTTCTTGGATAGTAAATGTTTTTTTGTGGCATAAACGATCATCAAAAGCATGTAAAGGGTGACCCGTTTCAAGTAAAACATAGTTGGTTATATCGACAATAGTAGAAATAGGACGAATCCCACATAACTGTAGCCGACGTTGCATCCATAAAGGTGATTTTCCATTCGTTAAAGATGTAACATAACGACCAACATAAAGAGGACATAAGTCACTATTAGATGTAACCGTATAGGAATGGTTAATAGCTGATTCTTTTAATGTAATGCTAGGTAAAGAAAAGGATTGATTCGTAATAGCGGCTATTTCTCGAGCTAAGCCGATCATACTTTGACAATCACCACGATTAGGTAAGATAGAAATATCAAGAACGACATCCTTAAGCATTGCAAAAGAAACAAAATCAATTCCAAGAGCAGTATCTGGAGGTAAAATCCAAATGCCACTTGATTCCTCAGTAATGCCACATTCAGCTTCGGAACATAACATGCCATCCGATTGAACTCCACGTAATTGGGTTGATTTAATAGCCATACCATTAGCAAGAACAGCTCCTGGCAAGCTAACAGGAACAATATCTCCCTCTGAAATATTAGCGGCTCCCGTTACAATTTGATGATGATTCTTGCCATCAAAGATAGACGTAATAACAAGTTTATCAGCATCTGGGTGTTTGGTAATGGAGTCAATGCGCCCGGTAATGATACCCGTTAGTGAATCACCAATAGAATCCGATTGCTCTACCTCTAAACCGGCCATCGTTAACTTATCCATCAAGTCATCAACCGAACAATTAATTGTTACATAATCACGTAGCCAAGATAATGGGAATTTCATACGATCTCCTTATACATCAGAATTGGTTCAGAAACCGGTTATCATTTTCATAAAATAAGCGAATATTATCAATTTCATAAAGAATCATGGCGATACGTTCAATACCAAGTCCAAAAGCAAACCCTGTATAACGATCTGGATCATAAGAAACATGACGAAATACATTGCGTTGCACCATACCTGCACCCATAATTTCTAACCATGTTGTTTTTCCGTTAATCGTATAAGAAACATCAACTTCCACAGAGGGTTCTGTAAAAGGGAAATAACTAGAACGAAAACGAATATCATGATCATTACCAAATAATTCACGTAAAAAGGATTCTAAGGTTCCTTTAAGATCAGCAAAGGTAACATTTTCATTAACATATAAGCCCTCAACTTGATGAAAAACAGGAGAATGACTCACATCTGCATCACATCGATAGACTTTGCCAGGCGCTATCATTTTAATAGGGGGCTCTTGGTCTAACATAGTTCGAATTTGAACAGGAGAAGTATGTGTACGTAATACCATTTTGTTTTTTAAATAAAACGTATCATGCATATCTCGTGCCGGATGATTGGGCGCGATATTAAGAGCTTCAAAATTATTAAAGTCAGTTTCAATATTAGGACCCTGTTTAATAGCATACCCATAACGATTTAAAATAGAACATACTAGTTTTGTAACCGTTGTAATAGGGTGATAAGTACCTTTCGGTAATCCTGAGGTTGGTAAACTAGTATCCGTTTGATCTTGATTTAAAAAAATATCGCGTTCTTTACTAATTAATTCATCACGTTTTTCATTTATCCGGTGAGTAAGATCTTGCTTTAATTGATTGGCTTGCTTACCAATAATAGGACGCTCTTCAACAGGTATTTTAGGAATATCTTTTAAAACATCCATTAATGGACTTTTCTTACCTAATAAAAAGGATTTTAATTGATCAAGTTCATGAAGAGAATCAATTTCATTAATTTTAGAAATGGAGTCAGTTTTTATCGAATTCAGTATTTCAATCACAGCGTATTCCTTTACGTTTTTATACTATATAAAGTTTATAGCAAAAAAGGACGGGATAAAAGACATATTGTTAAAAAGAGTGAATATGAGAAATGGTTGAACTAACATGAGACATTAAGTCAGGATCTTCTAGAACTTTACCAGTTCCATCCGCAACACAGGTTAAAGGATCTTCAGCACGGTTAACACGAATTTTAGTTTCATTTTCGATACATTGACAAATACCATACAATAAAGAACCACCACCCGTCATAAGAATACCTTCACTCATAATATCACCTGATAGTTCAGGAGGTGTTTCTTCTAAGGTTGATCGAATCGTAGATACGATAGCAGAAATAGGTTCAGCTAAAGCATCGCGAATTTCATAAGAGGATATAGTAAACGTTTTAGGTAAACCACTAACAAGGTCACGTCCTTTAACAACCATATTTTTTTCTTCTTCAAAAGGAAATGCTGACCCAATTTCAATTTTAATACGTTCAGCCATACGATCACCAATCAAGAGATTATAGTGTTGACGACAATGCTGAATAATAGCATCATCAAATTCATCCCCCGCAACACGAATCGATTTACAAACAACAATACCAGATAAGGAAATAACAGCTACTTCAGTTGTACCACCCCCAATATCAACAATCAGTTTTCCTTGAGGAAGGCGGACATCAATGCCAGAGCCTATAGCCGCGGCCATGGGTTCTTCAATCAGTAATGACTCCCCAGCACCCGCTTTTAAAGCAGCATCAGCGACAGCGCGTTTTTCTACATTGGTAATCCCCCAAGGAATTCCAATTAGAATACGAGGACGTTTTAAAAAAGGTTTTACATTCACTTTGTTAACAAAAGCATCTACCATTTTTTCAGTAATAGAAAAATCAGCAATAACGCCATCTTTCATAGGACGAACAGCAATGATATTGCCAGGCGTTCGACCTACCATATTATAAGCTTCATATCCTGTAGCCATAACAGAGCCTGATTCTTTATCGATGGCAACCATGGACGGTTCACTTAGAACGATACCATTACCAGGCGAATAAACAACGGTATTACGAGTACCTAGATCAATTCCAATACCTTCGCTGACAAACATATTCCGTAATCGTTTAAACATAAGATTTATTATAACGAAAGGCTTACCTAATGACTATCCTTAATTGTTGTGTTGAATAAATAAATGGGCAATCCCATGATGGTATAAATAGAGCCGGTATAGGAAGCTATAAAATAAGACGGGCATTCTTGAATCCCATAAGCACCTGCTTTATCAAATGGTTGGTATGTGTCAATGTAATTATAAAGTTGTGAGTCTGTTAAGGTATTAAATGTAACATTAGATAACGCAGATCGAATTGTAGTTCGGCAATGCAGCCTATCATATAAACAAAACGCAGATATAACCTGATGAGTAGATCCTTGTAATTGAGAAAGAAATGAAAAGGCTTGGTCTCGATTTGTAGGTTTATTAAAAATAATGTTGTTAAAAACAACGATAGTATCAGCTGAAAGAATCAGGTTGTATGAAGAACATTTAATAGAGTGAGCCTTAGATTTAGCAAGAAACCTTACATAATTTCTAGGAGATAAAAAATCATTAGGGTCTAAACTATCTTCATCAAAATGATGGGATGTAACAGTGAATGTATAACCAAATTTTTTTAAGATCTGAGCACGACGTGGAGAATTTGATGCTAGTAACAGATAAGAATTTTTTATCAATTATTCTTGATATATGTAAGAATCAATATCTATCAGATTTAATTTGACTTGTTGTCTTAAGGCACTATCTCTTGATGTATAAGCACCTACTTGTACTCTAAACGTAGAGCCTAGTGATGTTTTAGATTCTTTTACAAACCCTTTTATACCATTTGATTTTAAAGTATCAAGGTGAGCAATAGCATTATCATAATTACTAAATGTGCCGGTGATTACTTTGTAACTCGTGTTCTGTAATCGTTCATTTGTACGTGATACCTTTTTTTTAGGGCTTGTATTAGCCGCTATTTTTATCTTTTTTTCAATCTTTTTTGGAACAGATCGTGAAACAACCCTTTTTGGTTTTTTTGAGATAACTTCCTTAGCTATTTTTTTAGCCTTTGTCTGTTTTGCTGGAGTTTTTTTGTTTGTTTTGTTTGCAATAACAGATTCTTTAACAGGTTGAATTTTTTTTACTATCTTACTAGCAGGTTTTTTAGAAGCTACTTTGCTAGAAGAAATTGTATCTTTAATTTCTGTTTGAATAACACTTCTTCCTATATTGAAAATGAAATAAATCCCTACAATAACTACGGCAAATAAGCTACATAATATAACAATTGTTTTTGACCAACTAAATTCTAATTTTTCACGTTCTCTAAGAAGATCTCCCAGTCCATCATTATGCTCAAATTCATCTTTGTTTTTTTCTGACATGATTCATACCCTTCTTAAAAAAAAATATTATGTAAATATAACTAATTATATCATGAAATTGAAAAAGCTAAAAAGAAGTTTATTTAGAAAAAAACTAGTATATAGTAAGCTTATTGTATAAGACTATGAAAGATAAAACACATTTAAATGATAAAATTCAAACAGAAAAGCCATCTTTTAACAAAACGGTTTTTATAGCCAATCAAACTACCATTGTTGGCGATGTAAGTATTGGAGATGACTCGTCCATTTGGTATGGATCCGTACTAAGAGGCGATATTAATAACATAACAATTGGTAAACGGAGCAACATTCAAGATTTAAGCTGCATTCATGTAGAAAATGATTTGCCTTGTATTATAGGTGATGATGTAACGGTAGGGCATCGTGCTATTTTGCATGCCTGTAGGATAGAAGATGGTGTTTTGATTGGGATGGGTGCGATCATTTTAAACGGAGCTATTATTAAGAAAGGTGCCACGATTGGAGCCGGTGCTGTCATAAAAGAAGGCACTTTGGTAGAAGAAAATACTTTATGGGCGGGTGTGCCAGCCAAACAGATTAAACAATACTCACAAGATAAGTACGAAGAAAATAAACGCTGGGCTGCAAAGTATGTAGGCTTAGCAAGACATCATCAAGTAACTAAATAATAATTATTATCTATAAAAAATAAGTAATTAAATATTAAAAAGATATTTGATACAATGGTTTTGGTAGTTTGTTTGTTAAAAAAAAAAATATAAAATTTTATAAAAATAGAAGTTGTAGATGAGCCAAGGAGTATATAATCAAGATAGCTATGTAAGTTTAGCTAGAATGCATGCTAGCGGTGTAAGTTTAGCTAGAATTGGTCAAATTCAAAACAATGATGTAAAAATCTTCTTGACACGTATAGATGAAGTTTTCAAGCAAATGATCTTTGACGAATCGAAAGCAGCAGATCAATTAAAACGTTTAGATCAAATTCTATCTGTTGTTGTTAAAAGTAAATCAAAACAAGATTTAGTATTAGAATTTGAAAATTATTATGAAAAGACATTTTTACCTTATATAGAGATATGTTTAGTACAATATGATGTTCAGTTACCTCTTAAGCTACAGGATGTTTATAATATAACAAATGAGGATTTAAAGAGTGAAAATAGACCCATATTCGTTGGAGCAGATAGTAGGAAAGATGTATGTCCTTTTCAAAGATTAAGAGAGAATAAACAATATTTGATATGTCTTGATACTCGAGATAATGTTTTTAAAAATATAATAAAGTTTAATCAAAAGTTGGAAAATTATTATACACGCATTTGGAACCATTATAAACTCATTGGGAACCGAAGGAGGGGCAACTGTAGATTAAAATTTACTGACCTTGAAAAGCAGTGTGAAAATATGCTAAAAAAACCTTCCCCAGAAGTACAGATAGCAAGAAAAGAAATAGAAAAAAGGATGCGCTATATTAGAATGCAAGAGTATAATAATAAAAGAGAAGAAAGTGAAAAAAAAGAAGAAAGAAGAATAAATAGAAAGATAAAACATGAACGTGAAATTGAAGAAACTTTAGAGAGCTTATTGACTTACAAAAAATAATAAACCTATAGTGTAGTAATGAAACCCAAAAATATATTATTTATCGGAATGGGTGCCATAGGCTCATTATATGCATCCAAATGTGTTAGTAATACCGTTGAAATAAGTTGTGTTGCACGATCTGATAAAGATGAAATTCAGAAAAAAGGCATTCGAATCATACATCCAAATAACGATGAATCAATTTTTTATCCAAAAGAAGTCTTCAGCTCAATTAAAGATGTCAATAATCAACCTGATTATATCGTCATCACTACAAAGGTGTTACCCAATCAATCATTAGTACAAGATATTAAGCCGTTGATTGGAAAAAAAACCTGTCTTGTCTTATTACAAAATGGTATTCATATAGAAACAGCTTATCAACATATGTATCCAGATACCCCCCTGATAAGTGGTTTAGCGTTTGTATGTGTTGCTAAAATAGCGCCAGCAACCATTCACCATCAAGATTATGGTCGTTTAATTCTAGGTCTTTACCCGCAAGGAACCCACAAATATGTAACGGAGTTTGCCGCTATATTTGATTCATCAGATATTAGTTGTAAGGTATCTGATACCATTCAGCTAGAACGGTATAAAAAACTTATTTGGAATGCTCCCTTTAACCCGTTATCCGTTATTTACAAAGGAAAAACAACTCAGGAATTGTTGGCTGATAAAGTAATTAAGGAACGTATTATAGCTATTATGAAAGATGTTCAACGCTTAGCTGCCAGCGATGGTTATAAGATTAGCGATGATAGTATCAAAAAAAATATTGACGATACACTAACCATGAAACCCTATAAAACCAGTATGTGTTTAGATTGGGAAGCAGGAAGAACTCTTGAAACGGATGCTATTTTAGGAAATGCCATTCAAAGAGCGAATGATAATCAATGTGATGTACCCGAATTAAGACTGTTATATGATGAATTAATTACAATATAGTGGTTACAGATAAGTTTTCAATCAAAGATCTGCATCAACTATGCTGTCGTTTGATCTTACTTTTTTCGCTGTTGGTTCTTTTGTTTGCGTCGAACTAGCAGTGCCGTCTGTCTCTGTGTTGTATAGTGGTAAACCAGGGGGATATCCATGATCTTGGGCTGGATCAAGAAAATTTTTATTATACTCATCCCAACTCATATATTTGTATAAGTCTGGATTCTGTTTATATATGCCTCTTTTTCTTTTTTTATTGCCTGTTTTTATCGCATTTTGATCGTCTTTTTGTATCTCATGTTTTTCAGAAGTCATAGTTGGGTTTTTTCTTGTCGTCGCACTATCAAGGGGTATCACACTTGTAGGTGATTTTCTATCTGGTGGTGTTTGCATTTTAATTGCTCCTTAAAATCCCCTCCCCAAAGGGAGACTTTTTGTTTATTTTTTTTCCTTTATATATTTATCGGTTTTGAAAGACAAAAAATTTCAGTTAATTTTTAAACTGATCCAAGAACACTACTTCGCATAAGTAAATAAATAACAAATATCAAACTTAGAATCTATTAAAATATCTATCAGAAAAATATCTAAAAGAATACAAAAAGGTATTTAAAAAAAATGAAAAAGAAAGCAATGTTCCATCATAAAAACTAATTTTAGCTGGTTATTATGAAATAAAAAAAATAATTTCATAAAGATAAAGAGTTAAGGGTAATCTTTATTTAAAATACAATGAACGTTGTTATAGGTACCATAGGCATAAATAGAAAATGGTGTTTGGAGTAACTTAAATGAAATCCCTTGATAGTTAAAAAAGGGTAGGGAATCAAAATCTGTTTGTACCGGTGATTCTATCAGTGTAGCTGTAACATGATCATGATAATCAGAAGTAAGTCTTAACCCAGATAAGGCTGAAGCGTAAGCAATAAGATGATCTCGTGATGATTGAACATGAGAATAATATAGGTGTGTTAACTCTGTTAGTATGATTAAACAACTCAATAAAGATAACAGTAACAGACTAATAACAAGGCTCAGATATCCAAAAGAAAAGGATCTCTTAATCATAACGTGATAACTTTGGCTGACAGACGGTTAGTGGATCATTAGCTAACAAAGTAACATGAATACAATAGTCAGTTGCTATAGCCAAAGATTTAACATGTAATAATGAGGTTAAATAGCGAGGTGTTTTGTATATTCGTTTCAATCGAGACTCTGATAGGCTATACGAAATCCTAACGGGAGAAGCGAATATGGATACAGTGTCGCCTTGTTTAGTGAGAGAACCTGTCATAACATCCAACTGAATAACCGATTTAAAAAACGATAACTCAGATAACATAAGTAATTTAGAAGCTGTTTTAGAATAATAAGTCGCAGTTAGAATTAAAGTAGAACAAAGTAAAGGAATAACGGTACTACTAATCACTAACCATACCATTAAAGAAGCTATACTATACCCTTTATTAATATAAACACTCATGGCGTATAGTTAGCCCAACGAATAGGTAAACCAAACTCTTCTGTCACATATATCACAATATCACCCGATGTAGTTTGTTGAGACAACGGTTCAAAGCCGATAGAATGATCGTTAATATGAGCCTGAAGACGAATTAAGTTCTGATGGTAATTCTGAAGATGGGATAAAGTTATATTTAAACTAAGAATTCCTTGAATAATAACAGGTAAATACAGACTTATTAGTAACAGTGATAGAATAACATCAAATAATAAAAACCCTTTAGCCATATTAACCATTAATGAAGTTGATATAAGCCAATCACCGCTAAACCAACAGGAAACGTAAGTTTATAGTGTTGGTTATGAAATAAAAACCAGATACTTCCCGCATAGCTTGTATTTAAATGTGGTTTTGAACCCAACTGAAATCGATTCATGTAAACATCCATCCCCTTAGGAATAGAAACGGCCGGTATATAACTAAAATCTAATCGGTTATCAATATGATGAACAGTACTATCATCACCCATCATATGACCCATCAAGATATTGTACCGAGCTGATATAACCACCTGTAAAACCCGTAACTTACTATAAAAGTGATGAAAGGTAACAGACAAACTACTAAAGGTAGTACCCATAATAATCAACAGAATAAGCAAAAAATGAAACACAGATTAAGTAAAAAGTAAGAAAGGGACTGCTATTTCTAAAAATTTAAAACTACATAAAATCCCAATAATAATAAATGGGCCAAATGGAATCATATCTTTACGGGAACGCTTTTTTAATAGTATCAAAACAAGACTATAACACCCCCCTAAAATTACAGCACAATAAAATGACGAGACACAAATCTGCCAACCAAAATTAAGTGCAATAGCTACCAAAAGAATAATATCGCCAAGTCCAAATGTATCTTGCTTATAAATACGATTAAAAATATAACGAAAACTTAACAAAGCCATAGCAATAAGTAACGAAACCATAAGTCTCGAAAATAAGATGCCATCCAAAAAAGAGACCACAATGCCCAACACAACTAAAGCACTCGTTAACGGTAAAGGTAATAAATAAGATTCAAGATCTGTAAAAAAAAGAATCAATATAATATAACCAAAAATAAGATAATGACTATTAAAAGTCATAAATGAACTAGGGTACAAAAAGAAAAAAAATAAAATAGGAGTTAACAACTCAACCAGTAAATAGCGTTTTAAAATAGGTTTCTTACATGACCCACAACAACCACGTAGACATAAAAAACTTACAATAGGAATAAGATCCCTTAATCTAAGCTTAGATTGACAATGTGGGCAAATCGAACGTGCGCTCATTAAGGATTGTTCAGAACATAACCGGTAAATAAGCATATTAGCAAAGCTACCAAAACAGCCTCCGATAAGTACACAAAAACCTAGCATTAAAAACATATCATTAAGCATACATACGATCTCCCTAATTTAATTTTTTATGATAACGTTTTCGTAACTCTAAAAAATAATCTTGAATGTTAGATTGTTTGAAATCCGGATACGTCCAATCTAATGATACATACGAATCGTTACGAAACATAAGTGTAAGTTCTATGTAAATTCCTTGACCACAAGCAATACGATGAGAAAAGTTTTTTGTCGAAAATAATAGTATATTATGAAGTGATAATATGCCAGGATCAATATTTAATAACCGTCTATTATCCTGAACATATAAAGTTTCAATACGATTAGACTTAACTTTATATTTATAAGCCAAATCAGGAGATACTATATCCTTAAAACTGACAAAAAGTCTTTTTAAATTTTTGCCCATTTCAGCTTGATAATAAGTGGAATGATCAAACTCATAAAGATCCGACACACTATCAATAACTAAGCCAAACTCTGACTCCAATGATGTATATACCTGATCAACTTGGATACTCGGATGAACGATAATACCTGTAAAAAGTTGAACCTTTGTAAAAGGATTTACCTGACCCATCTTATAAAATAGATAAAATAACAGATTCTAGCGTACTTTTTTGATGATATCCCTGAAACTTTTTAATAATATTTAAGTTTTCATCTAAAACGAACGTGGTTGGAATAGCCGCAATGTTACCAAATTTTTTACGAATAAAATAAGATTGCATCGTAATAGGGTAATTAAATGGATTTTTTTGAGAAAATCGTTTTACAGTCGATTCTGAATCATCCATACTAACTCCAATAATCTGTAAATCATCACTTGCATACGTATTTTTTAATGATATCAGTGCAGGAATCTCAATTAAACACGGACCACACCAGGTTGCCCAAAAATTAACCACAATAACTTTACTAGTAACCTCATTTAAATCAAATGGATCCCCTATAATAGGATTAATCATTAACGCTTTATTAGCGACTGAAATATCACTAGAAACAGACGTCGGATTAGCTTTATTGTCACTAAAAAAAGATAAATAAATAAAAGCCGTCGATGAAACACTTAATAATACTATAAGCAGTATATTAACTACTTTTGATGAAGTTATGTTCATATAAATTTAGTGGTTATGTCCAGAATGATCATTGTTGTTATGCGAGTGAGCTTGAGAGCTATTTACATCATAACCTACTAGTTTGCTAAGCTCTGCCTTAATCATATTTATATTAGATAAATATCCATTCAAGAATACAGTAGGTGTTGACTGTATATTAAGTCGGGTCACTTCTTCTACATCCTGATTTAACATATAACTAACGTTAGGATCCTGAACACAGGATAATAAATCATTAGAATTTAATCCCTTTGGCAAATAATCATTAATCGTTTCAAATTTAACTTCTTTTTGATTAGCATAAATAGCATCCGCATAGGCATTAAACTGATTTTGTTCGTGTGCACATATACCTATCTTAGATAATAGTTCAGAAATCGGACCTTGAAGAGGAAAGTTTCTAAACGTAATCTGAAATTTATCTGGATATTGTTGATATAAATGTTCTAAGTTTGCATGAAATGTTGCACAATGTGAACATAAAAAATCAGAGAAAATAACAATATCTAATGGAGCATCAGACTTGCCAATCGATACTTCTCCATACTTGTTTTTAGTTAAATCTACCTTAAAACTCGTGTTCAATAAAAACGACGCATCATAATAAGTTAACAGATCCTTTTGTAAGTTTTGATAGCGTTGCCTAAACTGATTTTTAGCAACACCTTTCACAGAACCAAGATACTGCTGAAATTGGTTAGAATTTCCTTGAAGTTTTTTAATAGCAGTCCTAGTCATTCTATCAGACTGTTTAATATCATTCTGAACAAATGCTTTGTAATATTGATTTAAATCAATACCTAATGAATTAGCATCAAATCGTGCTAAATAAGTTAGAAACGCTTGTTCTCTAACAGATTGTAGTTGCATCATTATTTTTGTATATTCAATACCTGCTATATTATTAAGATCATTAACAGAAAAATTTTGAATAGTTGATTTAGCAGCATGATTGGATGTGAATTCCACCGTATATGCACTAGAGATTGATTTAACATAACCAATAACCGATACCAAAATAACCACTAAAATAGATGAACCAATTAATATAGGTCGTGATGGTTGCAAATTAGCCACTGAAAAATCAAGTTTATTATCTCTGAAATTTAAATAGGCCAATACAAATAAAGCAATAGTCAAACAAGCTGATAAACTACAATAAATACAAAATGAGTTAACAACAAAAAACTGGATAATCATTAAATATAAACTAAATATAGTTCCTAATGATACCAAAGATAATTCAAACCCGAGTGATGATTGCTGATTAAAATGTCGTTGATACGTAATATATGATACTAACGAAAAAAATAGGATGCCATAAGCCGATAAAGGTAAACCAAGTATCATCCCATATGAACTATTAATAACATCTTGGCAAGATGAACCAATAATACAAACATCTTTTTGAAGTAATTTTAAGGATGTTAAATAAACAGAGTTAATTAATCCTAAAATAGCAATAATAAATGAAATCATATACAAAATAATATCATGAACCTTTATCCATAAAAAGCGCGATTTTAAAAAGTATCATAATTATATAGGTGATAAATAAGAGTCAAAACTTGACCCGTTAATAAATGTTGCGGATAATACAAAATACTCATGACGATAAAAAATACGGCCATTAATGATTATGAAAAAGCCTTATCATGGGAAATTTTTGATAAGATTTATCATCGTTATGATACAATTAATACTATTTTATCGGCTGGAATTTTGCGATCATGGCGAAAAAAATTAGTAACAGCATTTCCTCTAACCCCTAACATGGTAGCACTAGACTGCGCAACTGGAACAGGTGAAGTAATAGTCTCTGTGATGAAGAATCATCACCATTCAATAAAGGCTTACACAGGTATTGATTTATCAAAAAATATGATGGCTATCGGACAAAAACGATTTAAAAAAATATCTTACAATAACAAAGTAAAGTTTGTTCATGCTAGTGCAACAAAAATACCATACCAAGACAAGACCTTTAATTGTGTTACCATGGCTTTTGGTATCCGTAATATTGTTGAATATCAAACTTGTCTACAAGATATATATCGCGTGTTAGCTGATCAAGGCACGGTGATGATTATGGAATTTTCATTACCTTCTGTTGCACCCCTTCGTTGGCTTTATCTCGCTTATTTTAGATTTGTTTTACCTATGATTGGGGGGCTGTTATCAGGTGACAAAAAAGCATACTCATATCTTAATAAAACAGTTGAATCATTCCCTTACGGGGAAGCCTTTAAAAAAGAATTAGAGAAAGTTGGGTTCAAGGTTACCATGAAGCCTTTAACATTTGGAATTGCTACATTATATATCGGAAAAAAATGATTGAACAAAATAACGTTAACCACTTAATCAAGACAATTAAACAAGCCCTAATGACCGAAAATAATTCCCATTTAGGAATCAAACGAGTTGCTATATCATATACTTTCGACGAAATTAATATTCATACTTGGTTACGTTATAGCATTAATACCCAAACGCGGTACATTAAAAGCCAGGCTCAAAATACCGAAACCCTAACATTAGGTTCTGCGAAACAATGGAACTATCAAAGTAATCACTATCAACAAGCAAAAATAAGCATTATGCCATGGCTAAATAAAGGGTTTAACATCTATTCCGCAATGATGTTTCAAGCACTTGATCATAACAAAGATAGTCTTTGGAATGATCTTGCAGAAATGACCTTTATAATTCCTGCCATTGAAATGGTAAAAACTGAGACTTCAATAACACTATGGTGTAACTGTCCCATAGAAATCGCCGATCAATCTCAACACCTAGATTCGTATCTTAATGATGCTTTTTCTTACCATAACAATCTAAGCATAACTAAGTTAACTATTGACCAAATAAGCTCATTGCCGAAATACCCAGAATGGGAAAATAGTATTAAACAGGTCTTAAATGCAATGAAACAATCCTCACTAAAGAAACTTGTTTTAGCCAGAAAAACAACCGTTGAAATCATCGATCATCACTCTATGATCAAATTAGTATCAGAAAGTATCAAAAATGAACCCAACTGTAATATCTATTTTCAAAAAATTAACGCAACAACAGCATTTTTATCCGTAACACCAGAAAATCTATACCTTAGAAAAGGTAATCATATTCAGTGTGATGCTATTGCCGGAACAACCTCTAAAGGATCAAGCTCAATGCAAACAAAACATCTCGCTCAATCATTACTCAATAGTCACAAAAATATAGCTGAACATCAATATGTAGCAGAGTATGTTAAAGAATCATTAACACCCTTATGCCAATCTATTAAAATAACAAAAGAAAAAACTATTTTAGAGTTGTCTCACCTACAACATATTCATAGCGTGATTGAAGGGAAGCTAAAAACAACTATCACTGATTTTGAATTACTAGAAACATTGCATCCAACCCCTGCTACCGGTGGATTACCTAAATCAATTGGATTAGATCTCATCGCCAATATTGAATCATTTAATAGAGGATTATATACAGGCGCTTTAGGGATGATAAGTCATAATATCACAGAATTTTTTGTTGGAATTCGTTCATGTTTAATGCAAGATAATAAGCTGTTTATCTATACCGGAGCTGGCATTGTTGCCAATTCAAACGCCTTAGATGAATGGCAAGAATTAGATATTAAAATGGAATCATATCTATCAATGACCTATGATATTTCCTACCAACAATGACAATTCTTTCTCATGGCCATTTATGGAGTTTACAACTTCTAAAAACGTGTCAGGTTATCGGTGTCAAAACAGTGTGCATTGCACCCGGGTCACGTTCAACCTGTCTAGTTAAAGCAGCAAGCGAAATACCATCCTTTAATATTGTGACACACTACGATGAACGATCGTTAGGATTTTTTGCACTAGGAGCTGCCAAGTATGATAGAGCGCCCGTTGTTATCATCACCACATCAGGGTCCGCTGTCGCAAACTTAGTGCCCAGCGCAACAGAAGCAAGTGCCTTACAGATACCAATCATCTACATAACCGCAGACAGACCCCCAGAATTACACCGTTGCGGTGCCAATCAAACGTTAGAACAAGAACCACTATTAAATCATATCGTCCAACAACAAATCTCAATACTAGTTGATTCCAAAAAAAACTGTTTTCAAGCATTCTCAAAAAGAATTCAAACCCTACTACCATCATATCAAAAAGGGCCTATCCATATTAATATGGCTTTTAGAGAACCCTTTTTAACATCATCATCTCCATTCCCATTAAAGGATAACCTAATCAAGATTCAAATAAAAAAAGGTGTCACAAAAATTTCGCCTAAATTACTAAAAACCTATCACCAAAAAATTAGTAATCAACCTATTCATAATAACAATGTATTATGCATAGTCAGTAATACCATCAAATCTATAGATTATAAAAAATTAGTAACATGGTCCCAGCATAATAAAATACCAATTCTAGCCGAATGTAGTAGCTCTATTCCCTGGAATGAACCTGTAATTCGTCAGGTTGACCATTTTATAAATACCTTGTTAAAACACGATCAATTACCATCTTATATAATATGTATCGGTGCCAAGTGGATATCAAAACCCTTACAGGAATTATTATCACAACAAACTAATCTATTACTGATTCATGATTTTGAAATAACTCAAAATTGGTTGAACATACCATGCCTTGAAATAATGGATCAAAGCATCGATTTAATCGATATATTACCATCACAAAAAGCGAATCAATCCTATTATGAAATTTGCCTAAACTTAGCCAATCAAGCTAACAAGGAAAGCAGTCGTTTAAATCAAACAAGCAAGTTATCAGAAAATCGCTGTATCAAAGCCCTAGAACCATTAATGCAACAGATGAATACCGTGTTTTTAGGTAATAGTCTAACCGTTAGACATATCAATGAACATATAAAACCACTAAAAACACCCGTAAAAACAATAACTCAACGAGGTGTAAGTGGTATTGATGGATTAATTTCAACTATGGCAGGGCTTGCCTCTCAAGAACCTAAACGAACTATGGGAATCATGGGCGATATATCATTTTTTTATGACGTTGGCGGGTTGTCATTACTACATAAGATAAAAAATCCCATATTACTTATCGTAATAAATAATGCCGGTGGACAAATTTTTAATAAATTAGATATTAATAAAGATCCTATTTGTGAACCCTTATTTGTGATGCCTCAAAAGATAAATATCAAAAACATTGCTAATGCCTACGATCTAACCTATAAAAAAATAATTTCAACAAAAGACTTGTTAACACTAACCTCATCATACAAAACTCTAAAAACTCACCACATAATCGAATGTATCATAAATTAAATCCTTATTATTGCGTCAAGTAAGAAAAGAATGAAATTGGGAATTAATCAAAAGCAAAAGTTGTGCTACGATTAATAAACACATGGAAAAAACCCAATTACTTAATAGAAAAACAAAAATTATCGCAACCTACGGACCTGCATGTGAACCGGTCGGTTCTATCAGTAAATTAATTCAAAGTGGTGCTGACTTAATTCGGTTAAATGCATCCCATGGTGCCGATAAAAAAACATTAAGTAATGTAGTTAAACGAATTCGAGCTGCAGAAACAAAACAAAAACACCGAATGGGTGTCTTTTTAGATTTGCAAGGTCCTAAAATTCGCGTAGGAAAATTTAAAGAAGGCAGTGCTATCCTAACTGATAACAGTATCGTTGAAATTTATACTAAAAAAATTATAGGTACTGCAACCCAATTTCAAGTCGATTACCCCCATTTCTTAAAAGATGTGCAAGTCGGGGATAGTTTATTTATTAATGACGGAAAAATTAAAGGTGTCATTGAATCTGTAACTAAATCAGTAGCCCGCTGCCGTATCACAACGGGTGGTGTTATTTCAAATCATAAAGGTGTTAATTTGCCTTCAACTCGGTTAAGTACAGCTGCTTTTACTGACAAAGATAAAACAGATGCTATTACAGCAATTAATATCGGTTGCGATTACGTAGCCTTATCATTTGTATCTTCAGCTTACGATTTAATTGAATTTCGTAAGTTTTTAAATGAAAATAAAGGCGAAAAGATTAAAATTATCGCTAAAATAGAACGTCAACAAGCTATCGATAATCTCGTTGAAATAATCAAGCATGCTGATGCTGTCATGGTTGCTAGAGGTGATCTAGGTGTTGAAATTGGCATTGAAAGAGTTCCCAGAATTCAAAAACAAATTATTCAATTATGTAATAAGTTTATTAAGCCAGTTATCGTAGCCACTCAAATGTTAGAAAGTATGATTGAATCTAAAACGGCCACACGTGCAGAAGTATCTGATATAGCAAATGCCATTTATGATCATTGTGATGCTGTAATGCTATCAGCTGAAACAGCTGTAGGTATTGATCCCGCTCACGTTATTAAAGTTATGGCTGAAATCTGTGAAGAAACCGACAATCACTTAAATGATATGAGACGTAGCCAAACAACGCGTTCAAAAAAAATATTTGAATACGATTCTACCGCCATCTCATTTTGTCGTGCTGCTGACCAAATTGCAGAAGAAAATAATGCGGCCGCTATCATTGCTTTTACTTCATCCGGTAATACACCCTTAATTGCATCAAAATTAAATTCGTTGTTTCCCGTTTTAGCTCCAACAGATTCCGTACACGTCTGTAATCGATCAACCTTGTATCGCGGTGTAACTCCCATGATGATGCCTAAAAAATTTAAAGATATTTATCGATGGACTGATATGATTACCCTTGCTGTTAAAGAAGCTAAATTACTTGGTATCTTAAAAAAAGGCGATACCATTGTTGTTACCGCCGGAATCCCTATAGGAAAATCAAACGGAATTAATTCTATTCGAATCTTAACCGTATAAAAGGAGAATAAATAAAGATGTCAAAACGTATTTTTAATTTTAGTGCTGGGCCAGCAACTCTACCTCTTCATGTACTAGAAAAAGCTCAACAAGAACTATTAAATTTCCAAGATCAAGGTATGTCTATTATGGAAATGTCGCACCGAAGTAAGATCTTTGAAGCGGTTCTAGATAATGCTAAATCAGGTATTAAAGACCTTTTATCTGTACCTGATACTCACGATATTTTATTTTTGCAAGGCGGAGCATCCCTTCAGTTTTCTATGGTACCCCTTAATATCGCCCAAGAAGGAAAAAAAGTATCCTTAATTAATACAGGGATTTGGAGTAAAAAAGCTTTAAAAGAAATTAAAAAGCAATCAGAATGTGATGTTGTTGCATCATCAGAAGATAAAAACTTCTCTTATATCCCCACTATCAATGATGATCAAATTGACCAAAATGCCTCTTTTCTTTACATGTGTTCCAATAATACCATTTTCGGAACTCAGTTTAAGCAATTTCCTAACACGAACACAGTTCCTTTAGTAGCTGATATGTCTTCTGATATCTTGTCCAGAAAACTGGATGTGTCAAAGTTTGGAATTATTTTTGCAGGCGCACAAAAAAATATCGGACCTGCTGGCGTTACTATCGTAATAATTCGTAAAGATCTATTAGATCGTTCCCCTAATAATTTGCCATCAATGTTAAATTATAATTCGTTTGTTGATAGTAATTCCTTATACAATACTATCCCCACTTTTGGGATTTATATTATCTCTTCTGTTATAGACTGGATTAAACAACAGGGCGGTTTAGATGCTATCGAAAAAAATAACGACAAAAAAGCAAGTATGCTCTACGATGCTATCGATTCTAGTGATTATTATTATTGCCCCGTAGACAAAAAAGATCGTTCTCTTATGAATGTTGTATTTCGTTTAAATGATACTGAAGAAAAAGAAAAAGAGTTTTTTCAACAAGCTGAAAATCAAGGGTTGAGTGGCTTAAAAGGTCACCGTTCAGTTGGTGGGCTTCGTGCCTCAATTTATAATGCTCACCCAAAAGAAGGTGTCGAAGCATTAATTAACTTTATGAAAACGTTTCAAGCAACAAATCAATCTAAATCACAGGTTATGGCTTGACCATAAAAAAGTGTTTCTTTAAACTGTTTTTGAGGTATAACCTATATAGTGGAGAAAAATAATGGCTAAATTAATTTTAAATGACGAAGAAATAGAGGTTGATGATGGTGAAAATATCACTGACACGATTGAAGAAGCTGGTGTTCCAATTGGATGTAGTAACGGTGTTTGCGGTACGTGTGAAGTTGAAGTTTTGGATGGTATGGCTAATTTATCTGAAATCAATCAGGAAGAAGAAGATCTTGGTATGGAAGGCAACAAACGGTTGGGATGTCAGTGTGTGATTAATTCGGGCACTGTAAAAATGACATACTAACGGGACTGTCGTAAAATAGCGCTATCTGGCCATATTTTGGAGCTTAACTCCACACCCTTCGCCTAGGCTACGGGCTCGCGGGAGTCTGCACTCCAAAATATGACCACCTAGCACTATTTTACGACAGTCCCTGAGATTGGTTTTGGCGAACGCAGCGCTTCGCTGGCGTTTATTTTGTGTGACGCAGCGCTTCGCTGGCGTTTATTTTGTAACGCAGCGCTTCGCTGGCGTTTATTGTGTAAGGCTTCGCTTCGCTGGCGTTTATTTTGTGTTAGGCCTCGTTTTTCTGACCTTATATTTTTTTTAGATTTTTATCAGGCTATACTATAGTAAAATTTAAAACTGTTTTCTTAAAACATTTTTGAAAAATAATAATTTAATTCCTAACCATTATCTCTGATTCTGCTAGCATATATATCGCTGTTTTGCATGGAGTGTACAAATAAAGGTGTGGCCGGTATTGCATATTGTTGAGTTTGAGCTGGTATTTCGACGGCTGGTATTACTCTAGATGATTGTCTAGATCTCTCTCTAGAAGCTGTCGATTCATTGAAACGAATGTGATTAATTTGTTGTAAATACTCTTTATCTATAAATACTTTTCTAGCAAGATCATTTACTTTAAAACTTCTCTTTGGCATATAAGGTGCATGTGGCGCTATTCCTCGTTGAGTTTGTGCTATACTTTGTGAACTTAAAGTGTTTTCTGCATGATTAGTTATCATATATCAATCCTTTTTGACTATTTTGTCGATAAAGTTAATGTTAAATTAACTATTAAAAAAAATAACATCACAAAACAAGTTTATCTGAAATAAAAAATAAAAAAATCAGATAAATATTAGAAATAAATAAAATTAAAGGTAAAAAGATAGGGAGTTTATCTTACAGGATTGTAGGTGGGAATAATTAAAGTTGTTTAACATAATTAACAATAGCATCAACATGTTCTAACGGTGTTTTAGGTAAAATACCATGGCCAAGATTAAAAATGAAACCTGGGGAATTCTTCATCGTTTCACAAATCATCTTGGTTTCCTCAAGTGCAGCAGGAAGTGATTCCAATAACGTATGAGGATTTAAATTGCCTTGCCATGCCATCATTGGATACTGTTGCTGTAAAACATCTAAAGAACTATTCCAGTCAACGCTAATAACATTCGTATTAAGCTTAATTAATGACGGTAGTTTATTTGCTGTATCTTTTGAATAAATAATGATCGGAACATTAAACGATTGAACAGCTTGAACGATCTGATAAATATAATCGAACGAAAATGTATGATAATCATCATCTGTTAGCATTGATCCCCACGTATCAAAAATTTGAACAGCATTAACTCCCGCTTTAATTTGATTACTTAAATGCGTAATCGTTACCTCAGTTAATGCCTGTAATATACTATGAAATAAACTAGGATCAGACTCAATTAATGACTTAACCGAAGAAAAGGTTTTTGAACTCTGCTTTTCAATTAAATAACACGCTACCGTAAAAGGTGACCCTGAAAATCCAATCAAAGGCCTACTACCCAATGACGATTTAAGTAACGAAATCGCATCATAAACATAAGATAATGTCTCAAT